>Ga0265297_10001218_pt1 | contig 62484 bp, 54 predicted proteins | sample Munlanlwell13791_FD_192502 | JGI IMG/M metagenome (GOLD analysis project Ga0265297, IMG submission 192502) | Leachate microbial communities from a municipal landfill in Southern Ontario, Canada - Leachate well 137-91 | ecosystem: Engineered > Solid waste > Landfill > Unclassified | place... | reverse complement strand
TACGATCTTCCCCCCTCCTATGCGATCGCGGATGTCGAGAAATTCTACGAAGCATTTTTTCTTGACAAAAAAAGTGCCGACAGCGCCATCACCTTTATCCTCCCCCGCGGAATCGGAGAGGTAGAGATTACCGACGCTGTCGATACGGAAATTGTCAAAAAAATCCTTTCACTCCATACGGGATACGTCGCGTGAAAACGCTGTTAACCTTTTTACTGACCCTCTTTGTCGTCTGGGCGCCTCTGTCGGGTGCGACGAAAAAAGAAGAAAAAGCGCAACAGGCGGCATTGGATGCTGCAGCAAAATCGGCTGAAATCCAGAATGCTCAGGATGAATTGGCAAAAATTCAAAAAGAGCTCTCCAGAGGGAGCAGCATCTGGATCAAAAGCTACAACTCTTATATGGCGTATCAAGAATCGCGCAAAAGCCTGCGCGAGGTGAAACGCCGCATTGCGGAGCTTCAGGATTGGACCCCGACACTCGAGCGTAAACTTGAAACCGAAGCGCTCCAGGCTAAAGAAAAAATTTTAAGCGATCAGATCGAATTGCTTAAAGCACAGGGGACTTCTCCGTTTCTTTCTCTCTTAAAACCCGACGAGGCGGGAGAATTGCCGACGATCTCGAACCCTTTTGAGATCGTAACGGGACTTTCTTACGTCAAGCGTGTCAACAGTCAATACAAAGATTACGTATTGCGCGAAGAGGAGCTTCAAGATCTCATCGGGTTATTGGAACGTCAAGTCGCGATCTACAAAGATTTGATGCATCTTAATCCCAAGGGGGACTACGAAGTAGAGCTTGAAGCGACATTGCTGCAGGTGGAGAAATTCAAACTTGCCCTCGATACGCTTATCTCGACTGCCGAAGTGTATGAAAAACGGATCGAATCGACCGAAGCGAAGATAAATAAAGAGATCAAAGATCAGCTGTATAAACTGTTGAATATCGGCGTTATGATTTTGGTCCTTTTTGGACTTTCATTCCTTTTGAAGCGTATATCCAAGCGCTATATCACCGACAACGAGCGGTTTTATACGGCGAATAAGATCCTTACTTTCGTTTATGTCACCCTGATTATATTAATTCTTTTATTCAGCTACATCGACAATGTCGGTTATCTCGCCACGGTACTCGGATTCGCTTCTGCGGGTCTTGCGATTGCGATGCGCGACTGGTTTATGAGTGCTTTGGGATGGCTGGTCATTATTTTGGGCGGGGCTATCCATGTCGGGGACCGCATACGGGTCGAAAAAGACGGGATGATCTATCTGGGGGATGTGTTGGATATCTCGCTTCAACGGATTACCCTTCTAGAAGATGTGACATTGACGACGGTTGAACATAATCGCCGGGGAGGACGGATTATATTTGTCCCGAATAACTATATCTTTACCTCAATGGTCGCAAACTATACCCACGGCGCCCTTAAGACGGTTTGGGACGGGATCGACATCATTATCACGTTTGATTCAAATCATAAAAAAGCGGCCCATCTTACCAAAGAGATCTGTCGTAAATATTCCAAGGGATACACCGATATCACCCGAAAACAGCTCAATAAACTGCGCGACCGGTACAGTCTGAAAAATACGAATGTCGAGCCTCGCGTCTTTACCTTTATCGAGCCGAACGGGATGAAAGTGAGCGCATGGTATCTGACGAATGCGTACGCGACGCTGACGCTGCGCAGTACGATCTCTGCAGAGATTGTGGATGCGTTCAATGCCGAACACGATATTACGATCGCCTATCCGACACAGACATTCTATACCGGGCCTATTCCGCCGAAACAGCAGCCTCCGATGGAAGACGCATGAAGCAAAAAGTCTATTTTAAAACCTTCGGATGCCGTACCAACCTCTTTGATTCGCAGGTAATGATGAGTGCCCTCAAAGATTACGATGTGACCGAAGTAGAGTCGGAAGCCGATATCGTCATCGTCAACTCATGCACCGTGACCAACGGAGCGGATGTCAGTGTCCGCGGCTATATCAATCAGATCGAACGGCAATCCAAAAAAGTGTTTTTGACCGGATGCGGTGCCCATACCAAAGGGGAGAGCCTTTTTGGAGCGGCAAAAGTACACGGGGTTTTCGGACAGTCCGAAAAGATGAAGATCAATGCCCTTCTTTCGCAGGAGAGCCGTTTTTACGAGATAGGCGATCTGAACTACATCGATGATGCCATCGTGGATGAATTCGTCGGAAAATCGCGGGCGTTTATCAAGATACAGGAGGGGTGCAATTTCCGGTGCAGCTACTGCATTATCCCTTTTGTACGGGGCGATGCGCGGAGTATGGACGAAGCCAAGATCCTCGAACAGATCAGCCGTCTGGCGGGAAACGGTTTCGGCGAGTTCGTCCTGACCGGGACCAATGTCGGCAGTTACGGTCAGGGGGAAGGGCGCAATATCGCCTCCTTGATGCAAAAAATGGCATTGATCCGCGGAGTGCGCCGGATCCGTGTGGGGAGTTTGGAACCGATCCAGATCAACGAAGCGTTTCGGGAGATTCTGGATGAACCGTGGCTGGAGCGTCATCTGCACGTCGCTATCCAGCACAGTTCCAATGAGATGCTCAAAATCATGAATCGCCGTAATCGCTTTGAGAGTGATGTAGAGCTTTTCGGGATGCTGCACCAAAAAGGGTTTGCCCTGGGGACCGACTATATCGTCGGCCATCCGGGAGAGAGCGATAAAGTGTGGGAAGAGGCGATGGAAAATATAAAGCAGCTCCATCTGACCCATATCCACCCTTTCACTTTTTCCAAACGCGACGGCACTCCATCTGCAACGATGAAGCCCGAAGTCAACGGTGCGGTAGCAAGCCGGAGGATGGCACAATTGAACGGATTGATCGATGCCAATAACCTCTCTTTCAGACGCAGTGTCACAACGCCGCTGGAGGTTTTGGTAGAATCCGAAAGCGACGGCAAATACATCGGATATGACCAGTTCTACAATAAAATAGTGATTGAATCGGATGAAGACCTCAGTGGAAACTGGGTCACTTTGGATCAATATGAGGTACAAAATGAATGTAACGTGGCCAAACTTTAACCGTAATCAGCTCATCCTAGTTATCTCGGGAGGAGTTATCCTCCTTTTGCTTCTCTACGCTCTGTTACGTGACGGTACGGAAACGGTGACTCTGAACAAAGCCACAAAACTGATTAAATCGGATCAGGTCGAAAAAGTATTTGTGGATGAGGGGTACATCTATCTTTCTACCAAGGATGAGGGAGTGGTAAAGATCGCGACTTCGCAATTGCCTGCCGAACTGACGGCACACCTGAGCGTCGAGCAAAAGGGGAGCTCCGGATGGGGATGGTTTTTCCTTTTTCTGATCATTGCGGGCGGCGTAGGATACTGGGTCTGGAAGACAAAGTTGGGATTTTTCGATGATGTTCTCCCCGAACCCTCTGTCGTCAAAACGGCGGATGTCGATACTCCTGTCTCCTCCGTATCTCCGGTGAAATCAAATGTCCGTTTCAGCGATATCGGCGGCATCACTGACGTCAAAGAGGAACTCGAAGAGATCATCGATTTTTTACGCAATCCCAAACGTTATTACAGCTTCGGGGCGCGGATGCCGCGCGGTGTATTGCTTGTAGGACCTCCGGGTGTCGGAAAGACGATGATCGCCAAAGCGGTCGCCGCCGAAGCGGACGTGCCGTTTTTTTACCAAAGCGGTGCATCGTTCGTCCAGATCTATGTCGGAATGGGTGCGAAACGGGTGAGCGAGCTGTTTGCCGCCGCCAAGAAAAATGCCCCCGCCATCATTTTCATAGACGAGATCGATGCCGTCGGCAAAAAACGTGAAGGGGGGCGTAACGACGAGCGTGAGGGGACACTTAATCAGCTCCTTACCGAGATGGATGGATTTGAAGAGACGAGCGGGATCGTCGTGATCGCCGCGACGAACAATATCGAAGTGATGGACAGCGCACTGTTGCGGGCAGGGCGGTTTGACCGCCGTATATTTGTCGAGCTCCCGACCGCAAGCGAGCGGGTTGCCATCATCGGGAAATATTTGCAGCATATCCCGCATGACCTGAATATCGACGAGATCGCCAAGATGACGGTCGGATTTAACGGAGCGGCCCTCGCCGCCCTCGTTAATGAAGCGGCATTGCTGTGTCTGCGTCAGCATGAAATCCAGGTCCGGCATGAACACTTCTTGGCCGTTAAAGACAAGGTGATGTTCGGGAAGAAAAAAATCGCGATGCTCAGTCCGGAACAGCGCCATTACCATGCACGCTACCAAGCCGGAAGGGTGTTTGCTGCGACGTGGTTCGATCTTCCGTATGAGAAGATCACCCTGAGCAACGAGAACATCACCCCTCCGAGCGCCGAGCCGCTCCTCAAGCATGAGATCGAATCGCACATACGTATCCATTTAGCCGGGATTGCCGCATGTGAGCTCCGTTTCGGAGAACATGCGTCGAATGCATCGCATGATCTGAAACTTGTCCATGAGATGGTCCATTCGATGGTGCATGAGTACGGGATGGGGCGTTCCCTCACCCCAAAAGCCGAAGATGAGGCGGAGCTGATGGATCGCCTCTATCAGGAGACGTTAACCTTATTGACCCGTCATCAGCATGCTCTTAATTCGCTCGAAGAGATTTTGAACGAATACGAGCAAATCTCCAAAGCACTCGCACAAGCGACGATTCATGAGATTTCATAGCGGTTTTTCTCTCCGGAATGACGAACATTTCTTCGCTGATTTTCTAAAAAAGAGCGACTATGCCCTGGCAGGATTCAGCTACGGAGCGATCAAAGCAGTGCTTTATGCCGCAAATGCAGCGGATCGGATCGATACCCTGCAGCTCTTGTCTCCCGCTTTCTTTCAAACCAAAAAAGAGTCGTTTCGGCGGCTACAGATGGCCGGCTATCTCAAAGACCCCATTGCCTATACCGAGAAGTTTATCGAGAGCTGTTTTGCCCCATGCCCGGTTGGGGAAGTGGAACTCGCTTCTGATGCATCCGACAATCAACTACGCGAATTGCTCTATTTCGAGTGGACGGATGAGTTGATGTGTCGTATAAAGGAAAAAGGGATACGGATCGAAGTCTATCTGGGACTCGAAGACCGTGTCATCGATGTAGCAGGAGCACGGGAATTCTTCCTACCGTATGCGACCGTGACGTCGATCAAAGGGACAAACCATTTTTTACAGGAGTGTTTATGATCAAGATAGGTGTTATCACGGCGTCAGACCGTGCCAGTGCAGGGATCTACGAAGATATATCCGGAGTCGCCATTCAGGAAACCATGAGAGATTATTTGAAATCCGAGCATGAGATCGTCTATCGCTGCATCCCTGACGTGCAGACGACTATCGAAGCGACAATGATCGAACTGTGCGATGTTGAGGGGTGTTGTCTCGTCGTTACCACCGGAGGGACAGGTCCCGCATTGCGCGACGTGACTCCTGAAGCGACGGAGAACGTCTGCGAGAAGATGATGCCGGGATTTGGCGAGCTAATGCGCCAGGTGAGCCTCAAATACGTCCCCACGGCGATTTTGTCGCGTCAGACGGCGGGTATCCGAGGCAAGTCGCTCATTATCAACCTTCCGGGCAAACCCAAATCGATCCGCGAGTGTCTTGATGCTGTATTCCCAGCCGTCCCTTATTGTATCGATCTCATCGAGGGGCCGTATCTGGAATGTAACGAAGAGGTCATAAAGGCGTTCCGACCGAAGGCATAATTTATTTCATATTCTTAAAATATAGAAGGATGGTTTGATGGCAAATGATGGTAAAACATATGAGCATTTTGTACAAAATTTATATCAAGCACTTCTTGATTCAGAAGATATAACGAAACAAAGAAATACAAAAATAGAAAAGAATAAGAAAATTTTAGATAATTGTGGCATTGAACGAGAGTTCGACTTATATTGGGAATATGAAATAGCAGGTATTACATATAAGACTATTATCGAGTGTAAGGACTATAAATCTCGGGTTTCGGTTGAAAAAATTGATGCTTTGATTGGTAAAGTACGAGATATACCTGATCTAAGACCAGTTTTTGCAACAAAAACTGGTTATCAAAGCGGAGCTGAGGCTAAAGCAAAAAGTAATAAAATTGATTTACTTATTGTTCGTGAACAAACCGATAAAGATTGGCAAGATAGTGATGGAAATTCATTCATAAAAGAGCTATTTATTGATTTTTTGGCGCAATTTCCAGCAAGAATTATAAAATTTTCTCCAAAAATAGATGGTAATTGGGTTAAGAAAAATACAGATATTGACACATCAGAACCTTTGAATTTAAATAAAATGAATAATTCTATTTTTATTCATGACATTGCAAAAGATGAGCAATATTCATTGTATGATTTGGAACAGCGCTTGGGTGTGTCCCCAGATGGTAAATACGGAAATTTAACACATAGTGATAGTTTCGACAATGCTTTTTTAGTCAGTGATGAATTAAGGCTTAAGTTAGATTCATATTATGTAGAATATATATTTTCACCTCCTGCTTCTATGCCAATTCATATTGACTATACTAAGGAATTAATAGGTGTTATTGAATATCTCCATAAAAAGCAAAAAACAGCTATTTTTACCGACAAAATTATTAAAGACTGGAAATAAAATTGCGTTATGATGGGAAATCTATCGATGCGGGAAGCTTTTTCGGAGCTTTGATCCGAAGCTGTTTGTGGATGCTCATCCGTCCGTATACCACTTCGAAGTCAGAAGGGGATACGCCGAACTCTTTTGCCAAAAATCGGACCATGTGATCGGTTGCTTTCCCCGCTACGGGTGCGGCGGTGACACTCACTTTGAGCTGATTTCCTTTAGGTTTTCCGATGGCGTCTCTCTTGGCACTTGGCGTTCCTAAAATGTTGAGCACCAAAATATCCCCTTCCCATTGATAAAAAGTATTGGCAAGAGTTTTGGCTTTCAAAAACGAACCTTTAAAAAATAGAAATTTTTACAATGCAAAATAAAAGTTTTGAATCTGCAATGCGCTATTTTATCCACTTAGTGTATATACTCTTATGAGTAGAATGTTTTTAAAGAGAGGAAATAACTATGGACCCCTATATGAAAGAGGCACTTTTAGAAGCCGAAAAAGGTCTAAGCGAGGGCGGCATCCCCATTGGATCGGTATTGGTACATGATGGTAAGATCATCGGCAGAGGCCACAACCGACGTATCCAAAAAGGGAGTACTATTTTGCACGGCGAGATGGATGCGCTCGAAAATGCCGGACGGCAGAGTGCCTCCGTGTATAAAAATTGCACTCTCTATACTACACTCTCTCCGTGTCCAATGTGCTCGGGTGCGATTGCACTCTACGGTATCCCCCATGTGGTGATCGCCGAAAACAACAATTTTATGGGGGATGAGGAGATGCTGCGTTCGCGCGGCGTCGAACTTGATATCCTCAATGACACGCGGTGCATCGAGATGATGGGTACGTTTATAAGAGAAAATTCGACATTATGGAATGAAGATATAGGAGAATAAATATAAGCCGTGTGCTTAAATGGTATCTTTATTTTGTGATAGAATTATTATAATTTATGATAAAATAATAATATATGGTTGCCTAAATGAGGGATAGATGATAGAACATAATTCTCATACATTAGACGCATTGATTTTCTCATCGATTCAGCAGCTGCCCACTATCGTACTGATGGGGGATGATGAGGGCAACATAATCTATATGAATGGGTATGCCCTCCGTTTCTTTGGATATGATGAAACGGAATCCACATCCCTCAAGATATGGGATGTCGATGTCGGGATCACCTCTCCTGAAAACCTGAAAATCAAATGGAAGACGACCGGCAGCGGCAATCATGAAACTCTTTACCGCAAAAAAAATGGAGATCTCGTCCCCATAGAGATATCCTGTTCTTCCATCGATCATAATGACGCCCAATTCGCCCTTGTTATCGCGAGGGATATCAGCGAACGGAAAGCAAATCTCGAAGAGATCAATCTCTTCCATAGCCTGATAGATCAATCGCATGACATGGTATTTATTTTGCGTCTCGACAACGGCTATATCGAATATGCCAATAAAACTACGGAAAATATACTCGGCTACTCGCTTGATGAGATGCGTTCAATCGGTGTTGAAGGTTTTCGCCGTCCGTTAAAAGAGGATGAACTTTTTTTAACCCATCTTCAGGAGTTGAAAGAGAAAAAGCGCTTGACCGATTACGCTATGCTCGAATGCAAAGACGGAACCGAATTGCCTATCGAAGTCAATGCCTCCGTCGTCCATTACCACGGAACCGACTACAACATCGCCATAGTAAGGGACATTACCGAACGGGCTCAGTTTGAGTCAAAGCTGACCGAGTTGAATAAGCATCTTGAGATGATGGTAAAAGTTCGTACCCGTGAACTCGAACAGCATATCGCTCGGCTGGGCAGCTATAAGGATGCCATGGATGCCAACAGTATCGTATCGATCTCCGACATAGACGGCAATATCATCTATGTCAATGATAATTTTTGCAAGGTTTCCGGATACAGTGCTGAAGAGGTAATGGGCAAACCGCACAGTATTCTTCGTCATCCGGATTCTGATGATAGCATATTTCAGGATATGTGGTATACCATCACTGCCAAACAGATATGGAAAGGGGTATTGAAAAACCGCAAGAAAAATGGTGATACCTACATCGTCGATATCGCTATCATCCCTATTTTGGATGAAAAAGGGGACATTGTCGAGTACATTGCGATACGTCATGAGATCACGCAGCTTGTCGAACGGAAAGAGGAATTAAAACGGCAGGCATACATTGACAAGATGACGGGTTTCGGAAGCCGATTACGTCTTATCGAAGATGTCAAAGAGATGTCGCATCCTTCGCTTTGCTATATCGACATTGACAAATTCAACAATGTAAACGATTTCTACGGACTGGAATTCGGGGACCGCTTTTTGCAGGAGTTCGCCCGCACCCTCTTAAAAGAATTCGGCACGGAAATACACTATTACCGATTGCACGGCGACCAATACGCATTATTGTCGGAACACGTGCAGGGAAGCCACTTTGAAAGTAAAATAGGGGCTTTTGTAGAGATGTTTAATCGGCAGAGTTTTGTGTTTGAAGACAAAGAGATTACCCTGCGCATTACAGCGAGTCTCTCGATGGAAGAGGGGGCAAAACTCATCTCTTCTTGTGATCTGGCCATGAGGTTTGCAAAAAAACACAACAAAGCTTTTGTCGTCTATAGCAGTGAAATGGGTCTTGAAGAAGAGGTACGTGCCAATATGGACTGCGCCGTGAAACTGCAACATGCCATTGTCGAAGACCGTATAACCGTATTTTGCCAGCCGCTGGCTACAACCGGTTCGTTAGAGATCACTAAGTATGAGTGTCTGATACGCCTGATAGATGAGGACGGCACGGTAATCTCCCCGTTTCAGTTTTTGGCTGCATCCAAACAATCCAAACAATACGGAGAACTCTCCAAAATCGTAATTACAAAAGCGTTCGATCTTGTCGAGCGCTACAGCGACAAGAGTTTTTCGATAAATATCACGATCGACGATATCCTGAATGAAGAGATCGTCTCGCTGATCCTGGGGAAACTGGCGGCTAAACGCTCTTTGATGCCGGTCATATTTGAATTGGTCGAATCGGAGGGGATCGAGAATTTTAATCAAGTTCTTCGGTTTATCCGGCAGATCAAATCATACGGTTCACTTCTGGCCATCGATGATTTCGGGACCGGATATTCAAACTTTGAGTATCTCCTAAAACTGGATGCCGATTTCATTAAGATCGACGGCTCGTTAATCCGTAATATTGAAACCGATATCAATATCCAAGAGATCGTCAAACTGATCACCGAATTCGCGAAACGCCAGAATATTAAAACCGTTGCCGAATTTGTCGCTTCGGAAGGTATTTTGGAATGGGTTACGGAGATCGGAATCGATTTCGTACAGGGGTATCATATCGGTAAACCGGAGCCGCTGGCAGTATAAAAAGAGGTTATTAAGGGATACGCAGATAGGAAGTTTTCCCCGAAACGGGGAAAAAGCGATTATACGAAATCGACTTTGGTGACGTGGTGCTTAAGTCCCAGTTCGGCGGGGGTACATCCGAGTGCGAGACCGACCATTTGTTGCATATGAAGGACAGGTAGTGAGACTTCACGACCGATAGCAACAGAGGCATGATGGGTTTGTGTGTCGAGTTTAAGATGACACAGCGGACACGGTGTTACCATCCAGTCCGCATTCGCATCCATCGCACCTGCGACTGCATTTCCAGTAAGAATAGCCGCTGTACGAGGTGCTTGAAGCTCAGCATGAAAACCGCAACATTTGTTTTTCTCAACATAATCCACGCTTGCTCCGCCACACGCGACGATAAGATCATCCAGTGAGGTAGGGGTATAAGCACTCTCAAGGCTTTTGTGAGATTCGTTTTGAAGCTCAGAAGGACGGATATTGTGACATCCGTAGAAAGGGGCAATGTTAAATTGGCTTAAAGGTTTAACCACCATCTCTTTAAGTTTATCCAAACCGAAATCATCGATAATGGCATACAGGAAATGGGTGATTTGTGAAGACCCTTTGTACTCCAATCCAACTTCTGCGAGCTTCGCGTTTACTTTCGCTTTTAGTTCTGCATTGTGATCAAGACGGTGTTTGGTCATAGCGGTGTTGAGCTGACACGTATTACAGATGGTAACCATGGTAAGACCGTGTTTTTCAGCATACGCGATGTTACGCGCATTTAAAACCAAAGATAAGAAGTCATCATAATCTTGTAGGTGTGAAGCCCCGCAGCATGACGCTTCGGTTAGTTCTACAAGTTCGATTCCCAATTTTTTTGCGACTGCCAAAGTCGACATCATTTGCTCGGGTGTACTCTCTTTTGCGGTACAGCCGGTAAAAAGTGCATATTTTAATTTTTCCATTGAGTACTCCCTAAAACTTTACTGTTGATGAAGATTTGATTAGTTTTTTGATCTCATCTAATTTATCGGCTTTTGGCATATTCCATGGCAATACGATTTTACCTTTGGTAAACATTTTAAGTGCGACAGGGACGTGTTTCAGAACACCGATATTCCCTTCGGAATAACGTACGAGTTCACCTTCGTCGAGCAATCCGTGTTTTTGGATCGAATGGGCAAAACCGACGGCATGACGTGTCGCAACATTGTTTTTCGCGATACCCGCTTCAAATACCATATTGTGAAGTTTGGTGATTTTTTCGATCGGATTAACATCTTTAGGACAAACTTCGGCACACTCCATACACTTGACACAATCCCAGACGCCTTGCGCTTCCTGGTTGACCGTGTGAAGACGTTCGGTTGCAGCTTCATCACGTACATCGGCAGAGAAACGGTACGCCGCGGCAAAGGCAGCCGGCCCGATAAACTCTTCGTTTATAGCAAGGGCAGGGCATGAGTAGTGACATGCTCCGCACTGGATGCAGTAATCGGCTTCAAGAAGCTTTTCGGCATCATGCGGGCTTACCAGATGCTCTGATGCAGGATTCTCTTCGATATCGCTGACAAGATACGGTTGAACCGCCGCGTGTTTGTCCCAGAAATCTTTTTTATCAATGATTAAGTCTTTGATTACCCGTTTGGTGCTGAGCGGCTCAATCGTGATCTCGTTTCCGAATACTTCAACCAGGTCAAAAAGACGCGATTTACATGCCAAAATCCCTTTTCCGTTGACTTTGATAGAACAGACTCCGCAGATACCGTGGCGGCAGCTCCGGCGATAAGAGAGGCTGCCGTCGTGGTCCCACTTGATACGGTTGAGAATATCGAGAACAACCTCTTCGTGGGTTACATCGAGAACATATGTGTTGTAATACGGGAGATAGTCGGTCTCTTCGTTAAAACGAAAGACCTTAAATGTCACCTGTTGTGATTTAAGTGTATCCATTCCGCTCTCCTTAGTATGATCTGGCTTTGAGTTCATGGCGGCCTAACGTGACATCCATATAATCGAGTTTCACGTTACCCTCTTCGTCCATATAAGCCATAGTGTGTTTCAAGAATTTTTCGTCATCACGTGTCGGGAAATCTTCACGGAAATGGGCTCCGCGGCTCTCTTTACGGTCCAGCGCACTGGCAACGATAAACACAGAGTAATCGAGCATATGTCCGAACTCGATCGCCTCTTGCAATTCGGTGTTGAAGATTTTCGATTTATCCGAGATACGGATGTTTTTATAACGGTTGCGCAGATTTTTTAATATCCCCATTTGGGCAGTGAGTGTTTCGGCCGTACGGAAAACACCGGCATTGTCGGTCATGGACTGCTGCAGTTCGTTTCGGAGTGTCGAAACCGATTCCTGACCGTTATTGGTGAGGACCCAGTTGATTTCGTCTACCATACGCGCTGCATCCGCTTCGCTTGCCGGATGGAGTGCAATGTTATCGACTTCATTGACCATCGTCTTGCCGACAAAACGGCCAAACAGAAGCGCTTCGAGGACCGAGTTCGCGCCTAAGCGGTTTGCACCGTGGACGGATGAACATGAACACTCGCCTGCGGCGTAGAACCCTTCGACGAATTCGGTATTGTTTTTACGGACATGGCCGTGTTTGTCCATCGGAATACCGCCCATTGAGTAGTGCGCGGTTGCCGAGATCAAGATCGGCTCTTTGATCATATCGAGGCCGAGGAAGGTGATCGCAAGATCGCGAAGTTCCGGAAGGCGTTCCATGATTTTCTCTTTGCCAAGGTGGACAAGATCGATGTAGACGGCATCTTTACGAGGGCCGACACCGCGTCCTTCACGGATCTCCTGAATAATGGCTCGGGCAACAACGTCGCGTGAAGCGAGTTCCATAGCGTTAGGTGCGTATTTTTCCATAAAGCGCTCACCGAGTGAGTTAAGGAGTTTCCCCCCTTCGCCGCGAGCCGCTTCTGAGATCAGTACGCCGTTGCCGGAAAGTCCTGAGGGATGGAACTGTACAAATTCCATATCTTCGAGAGGGAGACCGTGACGCGCTACCAATGAAAGACCGTCTCCGGTATTGGCGTGTGCGTTGGAGTTGATTTTGAACGCACGTGCATATCCGCCGGTCGCAAACATGACCGCTTTAGCATTGAAAACCGCTTTTTCGCTATTGCGGATATTGTAGGCGCTCACGCCGTAGACTTTCCCCTCATTGTAGAGGAGGTCGGCGACATACCACTCGTCCCAGAACTCGACCCCTTCACGAAACGCTTGTTCATAAATGGTTTGAAGCAGTGTCAGACCGGTGCGGTCTTTTGCGAAACAGGCACGAGGAGAAGATTGCCCGCCAAACGGCCGCTGCGCGATGGTACCGTCAACGTTGCGGCTGAAAGCCGCACCCATACGCTCTGCCCATCGGATCGTCTCCGGTGCTTTCTCACACATAAACTGGACAACGTCCTGGTCTGCAAGATAGTCAGACCCTTTAACGGTGTCGAATTCGTGAAGCTCTACGCTGTCGGCTTCACTGAAAGCAGCATTGATACCGCCTTGAGCAGCGCCTGAGTGAGAACGCAGGGGATGTAGTTTGGTAATTACGGCTACCTTTTTACCTGCTTTTTGCAATTCACGAGCCGCAGCACATCCGGCCAACCCGGCTCCTACGATCACCGCATCATAAGTATAAACGGGAATACTCATACGCCATCCTTGAGTGTAAAATCTGTACAGGATTATATCGCGCCGCTCCTTGCACAAGATTAAAAAGTATTATGTGAGCCTAGAGTGGAGGAAAGTGGGAATTGTTGTCCAAAATAGTAACAAAGATGTAAGCCATCTCTCCGATAATGGGTGAAATAGTTACAATTTTTGTGCTATCTGTTGTAGGAGTCGACTCGATCTCGGAGCTGGGCTACCCGATTTCCGCCGTTTTCTTGTGCCTTTTCGATCAGCTTGCGGGCTTCAAAAATAGAATCTTCGAGTGACTTGATCGGTGCTTTGAGCATGAAACCGGCGCTCAATGTGATTTTAATCGTTCCTCTCGCACTGCTGAAACCGGATTCGTTGACCGTAGCGACGATTTTATCGCATTCGTTCAATGCTACCTCTTTGCTGTTGCGCGAGAGGAAAAATACAAGTCGATTGTCATCCAACTGGGCAATAACATCAAGCGGCTGTTCGTACATAGAGATGATTTCACCCAATTTTTTGAAAATATTGCCGATGTCTTCTGCCGAGAGTGTTTTGGAGAGGATATCGAAATTATCGATTTCAAAGAGGCAGAGGAAGAGTGTATTCGCCGATTTGCTCGCTTTTTTTGCATTGAATGCGGTTAACATCCCTTTTTCATTGTTCAAACCGCTCATCGGATTGAGAAGGGTAGGATTTGTCGTTGTTTGGCCCGATCTGCGAGCCAAACGTTTCATGAGAAAGTCGATCTCTTCGGTCAAGATAGTCGGTTTGCTACCGTCGATGTCGATGGCACACGCTTTTTCGATGTCATGATGGATCTGATTCAGACGGTATCGGTAAAGCAAGAATGTGGACAATATGATGATGAATAAAATTATCCCGGTTATTTTGGCAGTAGAAACCGCTTGGGTGATAGACTGGATTTGATAATCAACCATATGGTCGATATCCGCCAACATAGCGGTTCGGGCTGTTAATACATTCTCAAATGCGCTATCCCGGTCACTTTGAGCGGCAGTAATCCAGCGCGAGGCCGCTTTTTGAAACATTTCCGAAGAGAGGGTGAGGGAACGGAGCAATGAGGCTTGCTCATCATTGGAACTTATAATCATATCAAACAGCTCTTCGTCTCCCGAGTGTTTGACGGCCAGCGTAAGCTCGGAGAGAGCGCCGTTAATAACGATATTGGCCATTCCGATATCGTTTAGATCCGTTTTGACTGCTTTTTCGATTAATGCATGCTGATTTTTAAGGGCGCTTAGCCGATCTGCATAGGAGGAGATATGGCACAACTGGGCGGTAAGGACGAACATTCCCCCGACGCTGAGCAATAAAGCAAATTTCAGGTTAAAAAAGATTTTACGAATCGATAAAAGCATATTTTACCTTTTTAGATTATATTCATGTCTTGATTTTTTGATTTTATCACAAAAAACGTAAAATAACCCAACTTAAACCTCTATTTACACCATTTTTACTATAATGACAGCTATTATAAATTTCATTTAAATTGGGCTTCGGTGAACGTTGAAAAACATTTTATCAAAACTATGAGTTCACCCCGTACCCGGATCGGCGACGACGGCGCCGTGCTGGGGAAATGGGTGTACAGCAAAGATGTTTTTTTCGAGAACGTCCATTTTAAACGTCAATGGCTCGATGAATACCAAATCGGCTATAAAGCGATGATTATTAATATTTCCGATGCGATTGCGATGAATGCCGTCCCCAAATTCGCGCTGCTGGGTATCGCGATGCCCCGTTCGATGAGCCTGCATCAGATGGAGGAACTCTCCCGCGGTCTTAAAAGCGGGGCAGCTGAATACGGGATCGAGATCATCGGCGGCGATACGATTGCCAATGTGAAGCTAGATCTTTCCATCACGATTATTTCAGAGAGCAAAAAGCCGCTATTGCGCCAGGGGCTGAAAGTCTCCGACTGCATCGCGTACACCGGAAAAATCGGAGAATCGGCACGCCATCTGCGCTATCTCTTTGCAGGGGGAAAAGTACATACACAAAGCCGTTTTGTCGCGCCAAAACTTCGTCAGCGGTTTGTACAGAAGGCACGGACGTATCTGCGATGCGGAATGGACCTCTCTGACGGTCTTTTCAGCGATACGGAAAAATTATGCGAAGCAAACCGTCTGGGGATAAAGTGGAAACAAAAACCGTGCAAGCGGATCGGATGCAGCGGCGAAGAGTATGAGATGCTCGTCGCTTTCGACCGTCGTCATCTTAAAGCGATCAAGCGGCTTTCACACTCTACGCGCACACCGTTAACATGTATAGGGTCCGCCAAGCGCGGAAGATTTACCAACCGCTGCAAAGCACATCATTTTTAGGAGTTTCATGGAACGTCAATATTATCTTCCCCACAGTCCGATCGAATTTCATTTCCGGCAGTCTCCCCGTGATTTCGTCGTCGACGAAATCCCTTTATACCCTTTTAGCGGGGAAGGGGAACATCTGGTACTGCACGTGCGTAAAAAAAATCTTTCGACGTGGCAGATGGTGGATATTTTCAGCAATCATCTGGGGATAAAGGGGCGCGATATCGGTTATGCCGGGCTCAAAGACAAAAATGCCCAAACGAAACAGTACATTTCGATTCCGAAAAAGTATGAAGCCGCTTTGGAAAATTTCGAGCATGAGGGGATTAAAATCCTTGATCGTGTCTATCACAACAATAAAATCCGTATAGGCCATCTCAAAGGGAACCGTTTTTTTATCCGGCTCAAAAAAGTGACCCCTGTCGCAGCGACCAAGATCACTCAAGCCCTCAGGATTATCAAGCGCCAGGGAGTGCCGAATTACTTCGGATTTCAACGTTTTGGAATCGGCGGAGAGAATTATAAAAAAGGGAAAGCGATTCTGGAGGGGAGCCTCAAAGAACGGAATAAAAAACTCTCACAGTTTTATATCAATGCGTATCAAAGTTTTCTTTTTAACGATTGGTTAAGCCGCCGTATCGAGATATCCAAGATGGTAGAGAGCTTCGGAATCGATGAATTGATGAGTGTCTTGCCGCTTCCCAAAGAGGAATTAGTGACAATGAAGGGGCAAAAGCATCCGTTCAAACTGATACACGGGGATGTAATGATGCACTATCCGTACGGAAAACTGTTTCATTATGAAGATGAAAGCGAAGTGGAACGATTTGAAAAAAAAGACATATCGTTTACCGGATTGCTTAGCGGAAAGCGTGCCACGAAAGCAACCCTGTTTGCCGGAGAGATTGAAAACGAATACGATACGATCACGACGGGCATTGACGGAGCACGGCGTTACGGCTGGATATTTCCTGAAGAGTGCGAAGGGGAATACAAAGAAAACGATGCATGGTACGAACTCCATTTCACCCTCCCCAAAGGGTGTTATGCGACGGTGCTGATCGAAGAGATTGCAAAACGTGAAATACAAAGTGATGAGGAACAAGACACATGAAAAAACGACATATTACTTCTGCGGCATCTCAAGTTTTCGGTCGTTTTGCCTCCAAAGAACACAGCAAACGGGTTCAAACACGGATAAATCGTATTTATGTACGGATGATGGGACTCGATATGAGCGAATTTGACGAACCCGAATCGTATCCCACTCTAAATGCATTGTTTACACGTAAACTCAAGAAGAAAAGAGCATTTTCCGCCGATGTGCGCGATGTCATAAGCCCGTGCGACTCTTTGATCACCGAATGCGGTCTGATCGATGAAAATCTGGCATTACAGATCAAGGGGATGTCTTACAGCGTCGATGGGTTTTTAGGGGAACATATCAGTGATCTTTATAAAAAAAGCATTCATAACGGTACGTTTGTCAATTTCTATCTCTCTCCGCGCGATTATCACCGTTATCATGCCCCTATGGATATGCAGATCCTCGGCGCGGTCCATATACCGGGGAAACTCTATCCGGTAAATGTTCCAACCTTGAAGAAGAAAATAAATCTTTTTCTTGAAAATGAACGGGTAGTATTGGAGTGTTTGAACAGTGAGGGGAAACATTTTTTTCTGATTCTTGTCGGTGCATTGAATGTAGGGAAAATGGAGGTGAGTTTCGAACCTCGTATCCAAACAAACACCGTTTTAACCTCCGCACACTATTCGTATAACGGACTGTACCTGAGCAAAGGGGACGATTTCGGATGTTTTCAGATGGGATCGACCATTGTTATGCTTTGCGAATCGGGAATGGTGGAATTGGGAATTTCAAGCGGGCATAATGTCAAATTTGCCCAAACGATCGCTCGTTTGAACTAAATATGTTTGAGTTTGAGCTGAACGTTCAGATGGCCGTTTTCTTCGTAAATATCGATACGGCTGTCGATGGGGGGGCGGAGTTTTTGTAATGCCCCTTCGATGGAATGGAAGACATGGACGAATATCGCATACATCGGTGCGGCGATATAGTCGATATCCCCTTTCTGGATGATGTGGGCCAAACTGGTGATACCGCTGTAATAGACGGTTTTATTGATGGCGCGCTGAATGCGGTAGGAACGTAACAACTCAATATTTTTGATCAGGACCTCGCGCTCTTCTTCGTTGAGGAGCCGGTTATGATGTGCATGTTCGATCTCGGAATTGATTTCCGCTGTAGCAATCGCTTCCCGATCACTTATTTCCTGAGCTAAATCGGAATCACGGGAGCGTAACAGGGAGAGGATCATATCGGGTGTAAGCGGTCTTTGCCCGGTTACGCATGTATAGCGCTGATCTTTTGCGTATTCATGATCCAATGCCTGAATCAGTTCTGCGACGATACTGAGATAAACGAATTTATCCTCTTTGTTATGGTCGAATTCCACTCCCGTCACAGAGATGAGAGGTTTCGGCCCTACATATTTGAGCGTCATCATAATGATCCCCTATGTATAGTTTATACGTTAAATCTAAAGTGCATTATATCACCGTCGGCAACAATATACTCTTTCCCTTCCAAACGCATTTTCCCCGCTTCTTTGGCTTTGGCCTCTCCGCCGAAAGTGACGAAATCGTCATATCCGATCACTTCGGCACGGATAAACCCTTTTTCAAAGTCATTGTGGATTACTGCAGCCGCTTTAGGGGCAGTGGTGTTTTTGTGGATTGTCCAGGCACGAACCTCTTTGACACCGGCGGTGAAATAGCTCATGAGTCCCAGCTTATCGAATCCCTTACGGATGATTTGCTCCAACCCTGATTCTTCGACACCCATGTCGCGGAGGAATTCGTCACGCTCGTCATCTTCCATACCGACCAGCTCTTCTTCGATTTTTGCGCAGAGTTTGATCACTTCGCATCCGTGTTTTGCGGCGTGTTCGCGGAGACGCTGAACGTATTCGTTGTCTTCGGTTAGACCGTCTTCATCGACATTGGCTCCGTACATGATCTCTTTGGCACTAAGAAGTCGAGTTTCGCTCATCAGTTTTTCGTACATTTCGCTGTCAGATTTCGGGAAGTTGCGGGCGAGGTTCCCCTCAGCCAAAAACTCCGCCAACTCTTCGGCAAACGCCATCATTGCTGCCGCGTCTTTTTCGTTTTTCGCCTGTTTTTTTAGTCTCTCGATTCGGTTGGTCAATACTTCGATATCGGCGAAGATCAGCTCGTTTTCGATGATTTCGACGTCTTGGAGAGGATCGATGCGCCCTTCGGTGTGGACGATATTGTCATCTTCGAAACAACGGACGATCTGCAAGATTACTTCGGTTTCGCGAATGTTGGAGAGAAATTTATTTCCCAGCCCTTCCCCTTTGCTCGCACCCTTAACGAGACCTGCGATGTCGACAAAATCGAGAGTCGAGTATTGAATACGCTCAGGATTTACGATTTTGGCCAGTTCATTCAAACGGACATCGGGTACCGGAACGGTTGCTTTGTTCGGTTCGATCGTACAAAAAGGGTAGTTGGCCGCTTCGGCGTTTTGTGCTTTTGTGAGTGCGTTGAATGTGGTCGATTTTCCGACGTTCGGTAATCCTACGAGTCCGATTGATAATCCCATTAATTATTTCCTTGTGTGTTTAATTTTAATAGCCATTCCATGCTCATCCGTACTCCGGCACCCGTACCGCCGTAGGTATGAACATCCCATGCGCTCTCCGTATAGGCCGATCCGGCGATGTCGAAGTGAACCCATTTCTCTTTCATATCCTCGTCGATAAAGTTATCGAGGAAGAGGGCAGCGGTAATCGCTCCGCCGTACGGTTTGCTCGAGACGTTGCAGACGTCGGCAAGGTCGCTTTTGATCAGTTTTTTGAGATGGCGGTTGAAGGGGAGGATACCGCAGTATTCACCCGCAGAGGCTCCTGCGTCAACCCATTCTTGTTTCAGCGCTTCGTTGTGACCCATGACGCCGGTCGTATACGGCCCGAGGGCGACCATGCAGGCTCCGGTGAGGGTGGCGAAGTCAAAGATGTAATCGCTTTTGACCTTTTCCTGGGCGTATCCGAGGACATCGGCGAGGACGAGACGCCCCTCCGCGTCAGTGTTGCGCACTTCGATCGTTTTGCCGTTTTTAGCACGGAGGACATCGTCGGGTTTGTAGGCGTTTCCGCCGATCATGTTCTCTACCGCACCGACAAACGCGTGTACTTCGACATCGAGTTTCAGTTCGCTGACCGCCTTGATGATACCCATGACGGCACAACCGCCGGCTTTATCCATTTTCATAGTGACCATCGAGGTCGCGGCCTTGAGACTGAGACCGCCGCTGTCGTAGGTGAGCCCTTTGCCCACGAGTGTGATCACATGTTTGGGATTTTCGGGTTTGTAGGCCAGATGGATCAGACGGGGAGGATTGATTGACGCTCGGCCGACAGAGAGCATCGCAAACATTTTTTCATCTTCGAGGCCGTTGGGATCGAGGATAGTACATTCAAGATTGTTCGACTCTGCAATCGCTTCTGCCGCAACCGCCATCCCCATCGGTGTCATGTCATACGGGGTCTGATTGACCAGATCGCGGACAAAATTAGTCGCTTTGGCAATGATCAGCGTTTGATTCAGGAGAGCTTCGAGTGCAGTAGTATCCTGTACCGACCCGTCACGGTGCTCGTTTGAGAAGATCACCTCTTCAAGCGATGAAGGTTTCGGCTCGGATTTGTAAGAGTCAAATTTGTAACTTCCCAGAACGATCCCCTCGATCAACGCTTTAAAAACGGTTTCGCCGTATTGGGAGAGTTTCAGAGACACGTATCCGTAGTTCATTGCATCTTTAATGGCGGATGCCATCGCACTGCGAAACGATTCGGTATCTTCGTCGCTAATGCCGCAGACTAAGAGACGATGTTCATGGAGCGCACATAACTGTTCCGAATCGGCTTTGAATCCGGCTTGGGTCAGAAGCTTATGATGCGGATGAGATTCGAACTGTTTTTGGGTGATGAATTCCAAGGTTAAATCGGCATCGATGAGAGTAAGAGGTTGGTTAATAAGTTTGACGTTCACAGCGTTTCTCCAAAAGTTTTTTTTCCAATCGGTTCAAATTATAGACGATAGTGGCAATGACGAGGCCGATCAACGGAATCGCCGCATACCAATGGGCTTTGATCCATTTTAGAATCTCTAAAATCTCCGAGCCGTAATAATACGAGGGGACAATGGTAATGGTAGCCCAGAACAAAGCGCTGATAAAATTGATCAGAGCAAATTGGCGGGCGGAATATTTTGTCAGTCCTATCGCCATCGGTATCACGGTACGCATCCCGTACATATAGCGCTGGACAAAAATAATTGGCCATCCGTATTTTTTAAGGAGCAGGTGGGCAATGGCGAATTTACGGCGCTGGGAACGAAATTTTCGTTGAATGAACCCTTTGTTGTAGCGGCCGATATAAAAATAGATCTGATCTCCGACAAAGCCCCCGACCGCACCGACCAGCAAAGCGATCGGTAATATCATATCCCCCGTATGAGACATAATACCGGCCATAATAAGGCCAAGTTCCCCTTCTAATATACTCCACGCAAAGAGGACGATGTAGCCATATTCTTTGAGCCATTCTAAGAAAAGATGTTCCATTAACCCTCTTACTGTTTATTTAGTCGAATTTTAAAATTTCTTTTGCCTGGATCATGTCTTTGTCTCCGCGGCCGGAAATTGTGACGATGATCAGTTTGTCTTTGATATCGGGCATCTTTTTGAGATAAGCGACCGCATGGGAAGACTCGAATGCGGGGATAATCCCCTCGGCACGGCTGAGCCATACAAATGCATCGAGTGCTTCCTCATCGGTGATGTTATCGTAGCTGACGGAGCCGTTGTCTTTGTGAAACGCATGCTCGGGTCCGATCCCCGGATAATCCAAACCGGCGGAGATGGAGTGCGCTTCGAGGATCTGTCCGTCCTCATCCTGGAGGAGATAACTCATCTGGCCATGCAGGACACCCGGACGCCCTTTGAGGAGCGAACAACCGTGTTTATCGGTCTCTACGCCATGCCCTCCCGCTTCGATTCCGATACAGCGGACCTCTTTGTCTTCCAAAAAGTGCTGAAACGATCCGATTGCGTTTGATCCTCCGCCGATACAGGCGATGACGTAATCGGGAAGACGGTTCTCTTTTTCGAGAATCTGAGCCCGTGCTTCGCATCCGATGATCGCCTGAAAATCGCGCACCATCATCGGATAGGGGTGCGGTCCCGCAACGGTACCGATAATGTAGAAGGTATCGCGCGCATGGGTGACCCAGTGGCGGATAGCGTCATTCATCGCATCTTTGAGCGTTTTGGAACCGCTCTGGACCGCATGGACTTTAGCCCCCAGAAGTTTCATCCGAAAGACATTTAGTTCCTGGCGTGCGACGTCTTTGGCCCCCATGAAAATCTCGCATTCGAGCCCGAGCAATGCGGCAATGGTCGCTGTTGCGACACCGTGCTGCCCCGCGCCCGTTTCGGCGATCACTTTTTTCTTTCCAAGACGTTTGGCCATGAGCCCCTGTGCGATGACGTTGTTGACTTTATGGGCACCCGTATGGTTAAGATCTTCGCGTTTGAGATAGATTTTTGCTCCCAGCTCCTGCGAGAGGTTGGCGGCATGGTAAAGGGGACTCGGACGCCCGACATAATCGGTCAGATATCCGTCCACCTCTGTCCAGAACGTTTCGTCGAATCGGATTTGTTTGTAAGCCTCTTCGAGTTCGAGTAATGCGGGCATGAGCGTCTCAGGGACATACCGTCCGCCAAAGATACCGAAATGGCCCTCTATGGGATCAAAAGAGGAGGGTGAGGGGATATACATCAATCGACTCCGATTACGGTATACACTTCAACGAGCTCGCGAAGTTTGGACTGACCGCTTAAAAAGTCAAGCCCCATGATGAAGCATGCTTCCACGCAGGTAGCGCCTACTTTGTTGATCAGGTTTGCCGCGGCAAATGCGGTCCCCCCCGTCGCGATCAAATCATCGATCAAAAGGACGCGGGGTGTTTGGGCATGTTCAAATGCATCGATATGCACTTCGACTTCATCGACGCCGTATTCGAGCGAATATTTTTCAGAGACGGTGGTGTAGGGGAGCTTCCCTTTTTTGCGGATGGGGACAAACCCGACGCCCAGCATCTGGGCCAATGCCGCACCGAAGATAAATCCCCGTGCGTCGATCCCGGCAACATGGGTCAGCTCATAAGAGGAGTAGCGTTCATGCAGGTGTTTCATCAACAGTGCAAATGCGTCTTTGTCGCCGAGCAAGGTAGTGATGTCTTTAAATACGATTCCGGGTTTCGGAAAATCGACAATGTCGCGAATCGAATTTATCAGTTGAGTTTTGTCTTGGATGCTGAGTGTCATACTGTTCCCTTCAAATTAAATCAGTGCGTCAATACGCCCTTCGAGTTCTTTGATCTTGTTCTGGAGACGGTCGGTCTCTGCGCGATGCTTTGAATTACGTGTTTTGAGCGCTTTGAGCTCATTTCTCAGATTATTGAGCTCTTCGCTCAATATGTCGACATTACCCAAGGCACGCTGGAGTTGAATCTGATACTTTCGGATCAGAATTTCGGCCTCTTTGAGGGTGAGTTTCATCATTTCGCTGGAACGCTGCTCTTTGACGGTAATACTTCGAAAATAGAACATTTTCACCAAAAAGAAAAGGGCTCCCAAGGTGACGATCGTAAGTAATGACCACTCGAAAAACATCGTTTATCCTTTGATTGCTTCGATTTTGTCAACCCGTCCGCAATGGCGTCCGCCTTCGAATTTTCCGGCAATCCATGCATCGAGGATCGATTCGGCGACCCCTTGTCCTACGATACGCTCTCCGAAACAGAGGACATTGGCGTCATTGTGTCCTCGTGCGACGGTAGCGGTATAGGCGTCATGGCACAGTGCGGCGCGTATTCCGTGGAATCGGTTGGCTGCCATGGACATTCCGATTCCCGATCCGCAGATCAAAATCCCCTGTGATGCCGAATCTGCGAGAACATGTTCACAGACTTTTACCGCATAATCGGGATAGTCGACCCGTTCTTTGTCATAGGGTCCAAGGTCGATGACCTCATGCCCTTTTTGACGGAGAAGTTCTACCGTAAAGTTTTTTAAATCGATTCCGGCATGATCGGTAGCAACGTAAAATTTCATAGTATTCCTTAGTTCAATAAGAGATTGAGCAACAATTGAATCGGCCAATAGACAAGCGGCTCTTTAAGTGGTGTAACTAATATCAGGATGATAACAATCATTCCATAAGGTTCGGCTTTGGCGAAAAATTCCGCCACTTTGTTGATGCGGTATTTTAAACTCAGATAGATTAAAAAATGGGACCCGTCAAAGCCGGGAATCGGGAGAAGATTGAATACGGCCAAGATCACGTTGATTTTCACAATGGCGATAACAAGGAGCAATGAAAACACATAGACGATTCCGTCTGCGGACGTCGGTTCGTGCATCGATGTCAAAATAACGGAAAACAGGGTCGCGAGAAACAGATTATAGACGATTCCGGCCAGACTTACCTGCATGGCGGCATTGTATCCGCCGTTTCGGATGACCGTGTGGATATTAACGGGTACCGGTTTCGCCCATCCGAACAAAAATCCGTTGCCGGCACCAAGCAGTATAGGGATAAAATAGGTCATAAGCGGCACGAGGATCGAACCGAACAGATCGATATGGATGAGGGGGTTGATACTTAGCCGGCCGTTCTCTTTGGCCGTTGTATCGCCGTATTTATAGGCAACCCAGCCGTGCATGATCTCATGGCCGATAATGGCGACGAGAAGGGCAATGATAGCGGCAGGAATACCTAAGAGATCAATAAAGCTCATGGTCATTGGCATCTTGGCGGATCCGCTCTGCTACAGCACGCTCAAGCGGCTCTTTTTGCTCCAGATCGTGCGGAGTTTTTCCGATGCGGTCCCATCGGACTTCATACCTGTCGTCCATACTGAAATAGACAAACCACGGTGTCCCCTCGATCAATCCGTACGGAACGGCACCCCAGAACCGGCTGTCATTGGAGTGGTCGCGGTTGTCTCCCATCATGAAAAACTGCTTTTCCGGAACGATGATCGGACCGAAATTGAAAATTTCCATTGGGTACAAGCCGTTATCCGCGATTTGGTCGTCATGATGGATGCCGGGGTGTTCATGGGTATAAGGATCTTTCACCCACAGTTTGCCGTTGATATCGATCAGCTCATAGCCCGGAAACATGGTACGTGCGTAGTCGTTCCCTTCTCTAGGGTGCAGATAGAGGATTTTATTCATGACAAACAACTCATCACCCGGGAGACCGACACAGCGCTTGACATAATGGAGCTGCGTATTGTTCGGATAGCGAAAAATTACGATATCGCCGCGCGAGGGCTCATCGCCGTTGATGATATGGCCATCGGTTCCGGGGATCAGGGGGATCTCAAGAAACGGGATATGGGGAGTCGAGATGCCGTAAGCGAATTTTTTGGCAAACAGATGATCTCCGATAAGCAAGGAGTCTTTCATCGATCCGCTGGGGATCCGAAATGCCTGTGCGACAAAAAAGATAACGAATAAGACGATGACGATCGTCCCGGTCCATGAATTTGAGAAGCGGTAGGCACTGTGAGCGGCGTTAAATAGTTTTTTCTTCATAAGGGGTTATTGTCTCTCTTCGTTGGCATGGTTTTGAGCAGCTTTAAGGGTGTTGGCTAAGAGCATTGCAATGGTCATCGGACCGACGCCGCCGGGAACCGGGGTAATATAGGAGGTTTTAGGGGCGACGGCATCAAAATCGACATCCCCTACCAGACGGCCATCGCTGGCACGGTTGATTCCGATGTCGATGACGATGGCACCCTCTTTGACCATATCTTCTTTGATCAGATTGATGACCCCGGCACCGACGAGGATCATATCGGCCTCTCTGGTGTGGGCGGCGAGATCGCGGGTGTGGATATGGGTGATCGTGACGGTTGCATTCGCATTGAGCAGCAGTGCCGCCATCGGTTTGCCGACAATATTGGAAGCACCGACGATGACGGCATTTTTCCCTTTGGGATCGATGCCGTATTCGGCGAGCAGTTTCATGACTCCCAGCGGCGTACACGGCACGAAACCGTCGAGTCCGGTGGCAAGACGTCCAACGTTATAAGGGTGAAAACCGTCGACGTCTTTGGAGGGGGCGACGATTTCGAGGATTCTGGTCGTATCGATATGTTTTGGGAGCGGCAGCTGGATCAAAATACCGTCGATATTGGGATTGAGGTTCATCATCTCAATGGTTTTGATGATAGCGCTTTGGGAGATATCTTCGGGCATCTCATGGGTAACCGAATAAAATCCGGCACGGTCGCATGCTTTCTTTTTCATGCCGACGTAGGCTTGGCTCGCAGGATCGTGGCCGACTAAAAGGACTGCCAGACCGGGGACACGCCCGGTGCGGTTTTTAAGTTCTTTGGCTTCGTGTGTCACGTTTTCTTCGATCTTTTTTGCGAGAGCTTTACCGTCTAGTAGTTGCATTTAGTCACCGTCAAATTGTTTTTGGGTATGATACCGATAAAAGACTAATAAACGATTAAAGGGAAAAGGTGAGAGGTATATTTGCGTTATTTTTGACGATCAGCCTCTACGGAGCGGAATCGTTTATTACCAAAGAGGAATACGCAAGCGGACTCTATCATAATCCCAGGGGAGTCGGATGCCATTTGTGCCACGGTGAGGCGGGAGAAGGGAAGCTCATCGCCCGTTACCGTGACAAAGGGGAACAAAAAGTCTTTGCGGGAAAACCGATCAATAAAATCACGTTTAAAGATTTTCACGAGAAAGTAAACAGCCGGATTGTCGGAATGCCCCGTTATTATTTGACCGACAGCGAAATCCAGATTCTTTACTACTATCTACACCGGGAGGAATTTCAACGTGCCGCTCAGATGTCCAGAAACGCTCGTTAAGCTGCAAGAGCTCAATGATATCGAAACCCTGCGCTCCCTAGCCGTCCCCGTTTTACGAAAACAAAACCGCTCTTTGTCGTTTCGAACGGCGATGATGCTCTCCACCCACAATATTAAGCATCTTGCCAAAATCCCCGCGCTCAGCGCCGAATGCCTCATCCTCAATCTTGAAGACGGGGTGAGCCCCGAGCAAAAACCGTATGCGCTGAGCTTATGCGCCATTGCCCTTGCGTCAAATCCCGATACGGAGAAGAAACTCATCGTCCGTATTAATCCTCTCGACAAGGGGGGGGCGGAGGAGATAGCCTATCTCAACCCGTTTATGCCCGATGGGATCCGTGTCCCCAAAATCCGTACGGCGGATGATGTCCGCAGGGCCCTATCAATGATCGACGAGGGGATCGAGCTTCACCTCTCGATCGAGACGAAAGAGGCATGGCTTCATCTCTCGGAACTGGCGATCGATCCGCGCGTAAAAGCCTATTATCTGGGGGTACTTGATCTTTTTGCCGATCTTGGTCTCTCTCAGAGCCTCTTTATCCCCGACAGCCCGATGGCTCAATATATGCTTTCCCATTTTCTGATAACGGCGCGTGCCTGCGGGATCAAACCGGTCTCTTTCGTCTATCAGGATTACAAAAACAGTGACGGATTGCGCGACTGGCTCGAATTGGAAAAGATGATCGGTTTAAGCGCAAAAGGGTGTATTGCGCCCGCGCAGGTGGAGCTGATCCATGAGATGTTCGGGCGTAACGGTCATGAGATTGCGCGATGCAAAGAGATCGTCCGTCTGTTCGAGGAACATGCCGCACGCGGCATCACCGGATTTGTCGACGGACGGTACGGTTTTATCGATGAGCCGATCTACAAAGGGGCGTTAACGGTCCTCTCACATAGCCATAACCCTTCAAAAACAACTTGATTTCTCCCTCTTTCTTTTGCCTTGTAAAAGGCGCTGTCCGCTTTAAAGATCAGCGTTTCGGCAGTATCCTCGGATGAAACTGTCGCTTAAGGTTATAAAACGTAAGAAAATTTACGAAAAACTGCAGAAGAATAGTTAATATCCGGTCAGATTGTACCAGACGCGGTATCGGATCAGTGTTTTTTGCTCAGGCCGCGGATATTTGGAATAGGCGAGTTCTATCGTCTCTTTGGTCGTGTCGTCGAGGATTGATATTTGGCTGTTTTTGAGAAAATGAAGATCGGAGATACTGCCGTCGGGGTGAAGATAAAACTCGATCATATTGGTGTCATTGACGCGGATATTATCGGGAATTTTGGAGCGGCCGTAGCGGTCTAGGACCCCTTGCGTAATACGGCGCATCACCTCTTGGTTGTCGATGATATACTTTTGCTCTCCGGCGGAGAGTTCGCTGAACTTGTCCCCGTAAAGACGCTGGATGCTGTCGCTGACGTGCGTTGTCGACCCTTTTGAAGAGACCGTCTGCGCGCTCGGATCGGCTTTTGAGAGGATATCGTAGAGCCCTTCTTCCTTTTTCGGGAGGGTTCTGCTACTTTCGTGTTCTATCGTTGCGACGGTTTTTGCCGCATGGCGTTCAAAGGCTTTTTTGGGCTGTACCGGTACGGGAACCGGAGTCGGCTGGGGCACCTGTGGCTTTGGCCGGGGCTTGGGTGCGGGTGGTGTCGGTTTAGTAAGCTGTTCGCCCCTCGGGATGGAACGTGTTTCGTGGACTTTAGGGATATCGTTTTTGACGAGGGATTCTTGGGCCGCCGTGGGTTTCTCTTTGAGGGAGAGTTTGAAACGCTGTTTTTCCTCGGACTGAGGTTTCTCAGAAGGTTTTGGGACAAGCATATCGACCATTATCAGTAATAAGATCACTATAAGATGGACTAAAAAAGCGATAATTAGTGCATATAAAGAGTAAGAGTGGGTTCGCTTCATGGTCTCGCAAAATAAGTAAATATATAAAGGTCGGCAATTGTATCGGGATTTTGCTTGATTTTGTTAAATGAACAACTAATAGGGGCCAAATGAACAAGTCGGCAGTCAGGTATTCATAAATTTTTTGGTCCGATTCGTCGCCTGTGCGTAGAGGGGATCATCGGGCCAGTAGTGTTTGGGATAACGCCCTTTGAGCTCTTTTTTGACATCGCTGTAGGAGCCGCTCCAAAATCCGACCAGATCACGGGTCATCTGGATCGGACGGCGGGCGGGAGAGAGGAGATGGATAAGGAGGGGAAGACGCCCCTCCAGAATGCTCGGATGGGTCTTTACTCCAAACATCTCCTGTATCCGCACCGAAAGGACGGGGGATTCGGGATCGGTGTAGTCGATAGCGATTTTACTCCCCGTAGGGGCGCTAATGTATTCGGGCAGCAGCGCATCAAGGCGGGCGAGTGATTCCCATTCCATACCCGATGTGAGAATCGTGTACAGATCGAGTGTCTGCAGATCACGAAGCGAGCAGTGGGCATTGAAATGGGGCATTAGCCACATTTCGAGCGTCATTAGGAGCGTCTCATCACTAAAATCGTCGGCTATTTTTCCGTGATGATGAAAAGTCCGAAGACGATTCAACACGGTGCGCGATCGGTCCGACCACGGCAAAGCATCCAAACCGTTCTGGCGAATCCCCTCGCACAGGATACGTCCGATTTTTTCTCGATCGGTGCATTCGATCGCCTGCGAATCGAGGATAAGCGATCCGAGCGTAGTCATTGCGCGTGCTTCGACCCGTTGGGTCTGTGGATTCCAGGCAACCGTCTGTTCCGTGGCAATGAGATGGGAAAAGTACCTTTCCACCGTCTCGAATAGGATCGGGGCACACAGATGGATGCGCGAGGTTTTGCTCTGACCGTCACTGCGGACGATGATAAGCCACTGCGAGCCTGAGAGGTCATCGCGTTGATCCAGTAGAAACTCTTTTCCCCCTGCACTCAGGTAACGGCCGGATGCCGTTTCGCGGGAGCGTGCGATACGGTCAGGATAGGCCATAGCGAGCAAAACAGCAACCATTTCATCGGCAAAAGTATCAGACAGGACAAGGGAACCGCCCAAACGTTTGGCCAGTTCACGGGCACTTACCAGGAGCCGTTCTATCCCTTCGCGCAGGTGAGGAGGGGCGGAATGGTTGCGCATCTGATCGCTCAAAAGCCCAAACCTATCCCGGATATCGGCACTGCGTTCATTCGTCCCTATTAGCAGGTCACGTTCGCTCAAAAGGACGGACAAAAGGATCGCTTCGCTTTGATAACCCATGTCGTGCCCCATTATTATCATATGAGCCAGCCGCGGATGAAGTCCAAGGGTGAGGGCAGATTTACCGTGGGGGGTAAGCTGGGTTGTTGAAGTGAGCAGACCAAGCCCTTTTAGAAGAGAATAAGCATGCCCAAGCGCATGTGATGGAGGCGGGTCGATCCATGCCAGTTCTTCGGCAGGAGATCCCCATGCACAGAGTTCTAATGCCAAGGGGGCGAGATCGCACTGTAAGATCTCTGCTTCACTATAGGAGGAGAGGGAGTTATGAGAAATTTCATTCCAGAGGCGATAACATTTTCCCTCGCATAACCGTCCGGCGCGTCCGGCACGTTGCGTTGCGGAGGCACGGGAAATTTTTTGGGTGACGAGTCTCTCCATCCCGCAGGAAGGGTCAAACCGGACCACCCTCTCCAGCCCGGAATCGATCACGATACGTATCCCCTCGATTGTGAGGCTGGTTTCGGCAATATTGGTCGCCAGAACGACTTTCCGTCTTTTGGAGGGGACAATCGCGGCTTCCTGTTCCGACTTGGAGAGATCGCCGTAGAGAGGAGCTATCAGAAGATCGGACGGATTGCTTTGACTGTATGACTCAAGAAGCGATGAGAGCGATTTGATCTCCCGCACACCGGGCAAGAAAATCAGGATATCCCCGCTCTCCTTCGCCAACACATCGCATGTCAGAGAGAAGAGGTTCGGGATAAGATTTTTGGAATCAATGGGCACGCTATTGGGAGGAAGATGGATGATACTGACGGGATAGCTTCGCCCTTCGCTGGTGATGAGGGGAGGGGATGATAGGAGTGCGCTCAGTCCGCGTGTATCGAGTGTTGCGGACATGACCATGATCTTGAGGTCTTCTCGGAGACACTCTTGCGATTGGAGGGCAAAAGCCAGGGAGAGGTCGCTTTGCAGGTGACGCTCATGAAACTCATCGAAGATGACCAGTGCGACATCTTCCAAGGAGGGATCATTTTGGAGACGCCGCGTCAGTATCCCCTCCGTGATCACCAAAATTCTGGTTTTTGCACTGAGCCGTTTTTCGGAACGGATCTGATAACCGACAGACTCTCCGAGACTCTCCCCCAGCAATTTTGCCATACGGGATGCGGCCGCTCTGGCGGCAACACGGCGCGGTGAGAGGAGGAGTATCATCTTCTCCCCCAACCACGGTTCATTAAGGAGTGAGAGGGGGACTGCTGTCGTTTTTCCCGCTCCGGGAGGAGCCTGAAGAATCAGCCGATTATGGGATTTTAACGCGGTTCGGATCGTCTCTATGACGTCATGTATGGGTAAGGAATCTATTTTTTCCATGGCAAAGGTAAACGTTGTGCCTCTACACCGTGCACGACATAATAGAGCTCATAATAGTGATTGACGATCGTTTTAAAGTTTTCCAGACTCGGACGGGTCGTTGCGAAAAGGAGATGGTCGTTCGATTGTAGCTGCGTATCGTCGGGCGGGAGGAGAATGAACGTACCGTCAGAGCGTTTGAGCCCCAGTATGACGATTTCGAGGTCTTTTCCGTCACGGTAGGGATTCATCAGCAGTTGAGCAATGGTGACGGGAGTATGCTGTACGAAGTCGGTCAGGGCATACATATGGCTGTGATCGATGGCCATTTCGATCAATGCCGGACGTTTATTGACTTTGTCGGTAATCAAAAGGAGGGTGTCTACGAGCTTCTCTTTTCCGAAATGGGAGATTCCATCGATAAACTCGAAGGTCATCGGACGGTCGATGTAGTTGTACCCGTCCAGCGCGGCGATCTGATCGACGATAAAGATTTTATCGACTCGCAAATGGGAGAAGAGACTTTTTTCTTCAAGTTCGTTTTCGCGGACAATAGCAAAAATGCGGGGGTTCAGGGTACGTGCCGTCGCGATGATGGAGAGGTTGATCGCATCGTCGTTGGTTCCGGCGATGATACACGATGCATCCATGATCCCGGCACCAAGGAAGAAATCTTGATCGGAAGAGACCTTTTCATGGATCTCTTTGTTGATATCGAGATAGGTGTAGTCGATGCCGTTTTTATCGAGGGTGTTTTGGAGGGTTTTTCCAAACCGCCCTTTACTGCAGACGATGTATTTTCCCATCGGGAGGATATCGCTTTTGCTGACGTGCAGATTTCCCCCCTGAACCCAGCTGAGAAGATTGAAAAGATACGGTGATTTGAGGGCGAAATCGATCCGGCGCGCAATGATGGAGAAGATGTCGATGACGTGGTCGACGCCGATATTGACCAGGTTTTCACCGCCGTGTTTGACTCCGGAGCGGGCAATGATCTTGAGATTTTCATTCAAAATACGGGCACGGACCGAGATTTTCAGGTTGAGCTGATCGTCATCAAAAAGGGTGACCAAAAATTTACAGTTGGGCGACTGGACTCCGGAAGAGCGGAGGACATCGGTCATCGATGCATCCGCGACAATGGTCGGGATGGAGGGCATATAAAGCTCGCTCTGCAAGGACTCGATTTTTTCGATACTTTTGTCGATAACGACGATACGGTAAAGATTATCCTGATTGAGTTTGTCGATCAGCAGTTTTCCCGCATCGGTATAGCCGCAGATAATAATGAAGTCTTGACGAAGATGACTGACTTTCCGTCGAAAGGTATTCATTTTGATTGCGTAGATAAATGTTTTTTCCTGCAGCAGCGCAATAATGGAACCGAGTGCATAAATCCACGCAGGAACCGTTGCATAGATAGTCAATAAGACGACGATCCGCTGAGGGTAGGTAAAGGGGTAGGGGATCTCCCCGAATCCGATGGTTGTGGCGGTATAGCCGACGATGTACATGGCATCAAAAAAACTCAGATGCGCCGGATTGCCCTGGGCATCCACCCCCGGGACAAGGGTAAGAAGAATCACCGGGATAGCATGGGCGAGATTGAGAACGATCAGCGGCGTTCTCATCTTTCGCAAAAATAACCAGATGGATGCTTCGGTTTTATTCATAAGTGAAAAAGAATCAGCGTTTCAACAGAAGGGTTTCACCGACGAAGAGGGCGACGGAGATGATGTTGGCTACCAATGCCCCCGTCGCTAATGAGACGACGATCGTGAAAAGTTCCGGCGTCATGACGCTGGTCATATTGATTATCCCCCAAACGGAAGCGGCAGCAATGAGTTGCAAGTCAGCGACGAAACTGGTGGCAAGGAGGACCGATCCGGTCTGGGTCTTATCTCCGAGTTTCATGATGGTAGCGATCAGATTAACAACGATCGTCGCAACAAGTTCATAGACACTGTGATAAGCGATCACATCGATATCTCCCACCACAAACCCAAAGTTGAGTGTTAGGGCAAGGATAATAAAAAAACCGGAAATGACCTTTTCTGAATTCATGATACCTCGTTATTTTTTCAAAATTTAACTTTTACAATCGAATGAAATTGTAGTGTTATCCCAATATAACGAAGCTGAAAAACGTTACGACTCAGATTTTGAGCAATCCGGCCGCACTGTATACATTACGGGGATTCCATAAAATCCATCCGCAGCTTCCGAAATCCTCGCTGGCCTGAATCTGCTCACGGATCTCTTTTTCTCCGTAGATTCGGCGGTCAAAAGCGTAATCGCGGAATGCCTGCAGCCATGGACGGTAGCACAGCGGCGAGTTGCCCGATTTTTTCAGCGCATTGTCGAGTGAAAGTTTGACGATTTCGTAGTTGGCCTGTACCGGATTGCGGTATCCGGGGATACCGGCGTTGAAACCGGACGGGTAGAGCATCGGCGAGAGATAATCGACATACGGGGAGAGGGCATCGACCCGCTGGCCGATTTCGATATCGGCATCGTGCCAGCTGACGTATCCGAAGATATCGGCAGAGATGAAGACGTTATACGGAGTCAGCCGTTGTCGCGCCGCATCCAAAAAGCCTGAAATCGCTTTGACCCGTTCGGCCTGGGTGTTTTCGACCGAAAACTTCACCCCTTTGCGATCGGGAAAACGGACGTAGTCGAACTGAATTTCATCAAATCCTGCTGCTGCCGCTTCGGCGGCGATGTCAAGGATGTAATTACGCGGCTCTTTGCGGGATGCATCGATCCAGTAGAGCCCCTCTTTGTCTTTGAAAAGGGACCCGTCGCTGGTTCGGACCCCCATATTCGGATGGGCTGTTACGTACGGAGTGTCTTTGAACGAAACGATCCGTGCAATCGCGTAGATTTTCTCTTTATGCAGATCGGCGACAAATTTTTTGATGTCTTTGAACAAAATGATATCCTGCGCACCGATCTGATTGGCGATAGGATTGTCCGTTTTGAACGCGATCTGGCCGCGGTCCATTTTAACGTCGATGACGAACGCGTTGATCTCCGTTGTCTGGTGCAAGTGTTTGGCATTGCCCATGATCTTGCTGCTGGTAGCCCCGAAGCTCGAAAGATAAAGCGCTTTGGGGATAAAGCGGTTCAGATACATTTTGCCGCCGCTTTTGTAGAACTTGCGGTCATATCCGACCGCGCGTACACCGATGATAGGAGATGAAGGGACACTGAACGTGCCGTTACTGTCACTGCGATACTCTTTTCCCTGAGAGACGATTATGGCTTTGTCGATCGGTTTTAAAGTCGATTTGTCGTAAATGGTTCCGCTGATCGAAGCTCCCCATGTCAATGTTATGTATCCTGCTAAAAGCGCCAGTAGTCTCACCAATTTTCTCCCGATGAAGTATATGCGACATGGTAGCAAAAAATAGTCCATAAATGAGCTATAAAGGGTTGAAATGCTATAATATATTATTAAGATACCAATAAAGGGTAAAACCATGTCATTTACGACTCTAGGGCTCACTCCGCACCTGCTCGATACCCTCGCACAAAAAGGCTACAACGAACCTACTCCGATCCAGACCCAAGTTATCCCCCTCGTGTTGCGCGGGCGTGATATTCTCGGAGCCGCACAAACGGGGACGGGGAAGACCGCCGCGTTTTCCCTGCCGATCATCCAAAAATTAGTCAAAGCCTCCGAGACGGGGCAAGCAAGTGCCCGTGCCCTCGTGATCGTCCCGACACGCGAACTCGCTTCTCAGGTCGCATCGGCGATAGAGTCGTATGCCGAAGGGCTGGATATTGCGTGCATCGCCCTCTATGGCGGTGCCAATATGGCACGCCAGGCCAAAGAGCTGGGAGAGGGTGTCGATATTATCGTCGCAACTCCGGGGCGCCTTATCGAGCTGAACAAGCAGGGGCATGTTCCGCTCTCTCGGATCGAATATCTGGTGTTTGACGAAGCCGATACGATTTTTGACATGGGCTTTATCCGCGAAGTAGAGCAGATCATCGATCTCCTTCCCGTAGCACGCCAAAACATGCTTTTTTCGGCAACGCTGACCCCTGCGGTGAAGCAGTTGAGCGAAAAAATCCTCAAAAAACCGCTCCTTATCGAGATCGATAACCTCAAAGCGGCCGATATGACCCTTCGTCAAGTCGTCCATCCGGTCGAGAAAGAGCGGAAAAAAGAGCTGCTTTCATTTTTGATCGGCTCAAACAACTATCCTCAGGTCCTTGTCTTCACCCGCACCAAGATCGAAGCCGACGAGGTGAGCAACGAACTCACCCTCAGCGGTCTGAAAAACGTCGTTATCCACGGTGACAAAAAACACGGGGCCAGAGATCGCGCACTCAGCGAGTTCCGGGACGGGACGGCCCGTATCCTCGTCGCGACCGACATCGCCGCTCGCGGTCTGGACATCGAGGGATTGGCGGTTGTGATCAACTACGATATCCCGCACGTCAGCACCGACTATCTCCACCGTATCGGACGGACGGGACGTGCCGGCAACGAGGGGTTGGCGATCACGCTTCTCTCCTCGGCAGAACACCACTCATGGGCGAAGATCATCGCCATGCTGGGGAAAAACGTCGAGACGATTCTGGTTCCCGGTTTCGAGCCTCCCGCCAACGAAGGACTCCTCAAAACACGCGGCAAAAGCATGAGCAAAGAGGGTGAGAAAAAAGGCAAAACCGCCGGAGCGTTCGGCAACAAGCGTAAAAAAGAACCCGTTCAGTCGAAATTTGCTACCAAACGTGGACCCCGTGTCGCGCGCGATGACCTTTCCGCTAAGAGCACGTCAGGCAGAGGCGGTGCCTTCGGAAACACTAAAAAACCTTCCCCTAAAAAATCGGGCGGACGGGGGAGATAAGCATCTACGTTTAGCAAATCAAGGGGACTCTTCGGTAGGGGAGACGCGAACCTTGAACCATGCCGCGTACAGCGCCGGTACGAAAATGAGCGTAAGCGCCGTCGCTACGATGAGACCTCCCATGATTGCCATCGCCATGGGTCCCCAGAACACGCTGCTTGTTAGAGGAATCATGGCCAAAATAGCGGCGGCGGCGGTGAGTACCACGGGACGTGAGCGGCGCACCGTCGCTTCGATGATCGCATTCCATGCAGGCACGCCCCGTTCAATATCCTGTTCAATCTGATCGACCAAAATCAGCGAGTTGCGCATGATCATCCCCCCTAATGCAATGACCCCAAGCAGCGCCACAAAACCGAAAGGGGCATTGAAAACGAGGAGAGCCGGAACCGCACCGATGAGACCCAGCGGAGCGGTCATGAATACCATGGTCATAAGGGAAAATCGCTGCAATTGAATCATCAAAAACAGCAGCATAACGGCAAACATGGCAGGGAAGACAACGAAGAGCGCCTTATTGGCCTTGTCGCTCTCCTCGATTGCGCCGCCCATCTCGATACGGTAATCTGAGGGGAGACTATCGATTACCGGCTGCAGCGAAGGGTAAATCCGGGAGGTGGCATAAGGGCCTTGCACCCCATCAACCAGATCGCTGCGCACCGTGAGTGACATATCCCGGTCACGACGCCACAATACCGGTTCCTCAAAGGCAGGCTGAATTTTTGCTACGTGCGAGAGGGGTATGACGGAGCCTGTGCGCGAGAAGAGCTGAATATCGCCCAGCTGTTCGATAGATAAACGCTCTTGCGGCGTAGCGCGTACCACGACATCGACGAGTTCTTCATGGCGGCGAATGTGGGTGACGGTTACGCCGTTCGTTGCGCTTTGGAGTATATTTTGAATATCCACACTGCTCAGTCCCAGCAGGCGAGCCTTATCCTGATCGACCTGTACGTTAAGGGCACGGACCTGTTCATCCCAGTCGAGTTGCGTATCTCGAACAAGCGGACTTTTCCGGACGATATCCCGGACACGATAAGCGATCTCCCTCACTTTTTGCGTATCCGGACCGCTCACCCTGAATTGCACGGGGAACCCTACGGGAGGACCGAATTCCAGCCTCAGTACACGTGCTTTTACATCGGGAAAAGCTTCGTTCCTGGCAAAGAGTTCCATAAGCCGGCTGCGTACCCGTTCACGCTGTTCGATCCCGCGTGTATTGAGAACAAACTGTGCATAGGAGGGGCTGGGAAGTTCCGGGGATACCGACAGGTAAAATCTGGGGGTTCCGGCTCCCGTATAGGCGGTAAATCCCTCTACGTCAGAATCGTCCTTGAGTATCTTCTCCATCCGTTGTACCTGTTTTTGCGTCGCTTCAAACGAGGAACCCTCGCGCAGCCGCAGCTCTATCAGCAGTTCGGAGCGTGAAGCCGTAGGAAAAAACTGTTGTTGCACCAGCAGCATCCCCGCACCGGAGAGCCCGAATAGCCCTACGGTGGTACCGAGTACCCACCAGCGCCGTACCACGCTCCATTCGATTATGCGGCGCAGTCGGGCATAAACCGGTCGGTTGTAGGGATCGGAATGTGATGAAGAGTGTTTCGAGGGCAAGAGGAGCGTCCCCAGATAGGGGGTAAAGATAACGGCAACCAGCCATGATGCGATAAGCGCCACCCCCACAACCCAAAAGATCCCTCCGGCGTATTCGCCTGCGATCGATTTGGCAAAACCGACCGGCATAAAACCTGCCACCGTCACCAGTGTCCCGGTAAGCATAGGAAAAGCGGTAGACTGGTAAGCAAAGGTGGCGGCGCTCAGGCGATCCCACCCCTCTTCGAGTTTGACCACCATCATTTCCACGGAAATGATCGCATCATCCACCAACAGTCCTAATGCGATGATGAGTGCACCCAGCGAAATACGATCAAGATTCCAGCCATTGGCATACATTACGATGGCTACCAGACCTAACACAAGCGGTACCGAAACCGCAACGACAATTCCCGTACGCCAGCCGAGAAATAAAAACGAGACGGCCAGTACGATGGCCAATGCTTCAAGAAAAGAGCGTTCGAACTCCCAGACCGACTCCTCCACGATATGCGGCTGATCCGAATATTTTTCAATCTGAACCCCTAAGGGCAATTGCTTTTTGATCGTCTCCATACGCGCATCGAGCGCAGAACCCAGGTCCAGAATATTACCGTTGTTCTTCATCGTCACGCCGATGGCCAAAACAGGCTCGCCGTTACGCCGTATGGTAAAGCTCTGAGGATCTTCATAACCGGTACGGACGGTAGCCACATCGGAGAGCTTCAGCAGTTTTCCGCCGACCTCGATACTCACGTTGGCGACATCGGCGGCGTTATGCAGTTTGCCGTCAATTCGAACCTGTACCCGGTCGCTTGGTGTATCGACCGAGCCGGCGGGGGTGAGCATGTTTTGATCCGCCAGAGCATTGAAAATTACGTTGGGAGCTACTCCTAACGCCGCGAGGCGGCGTGTAGAAACCTCGACAAAAATGCGTTCGCCCTGTTTGCCTAAAATGTCCACCTTGTTGACACCGGCTACACTTTGTAGCTGCCGCTTGATATCTTCGGCATTATCGACCATCTCTGCCATACTCAGATCCGGTGCGCTGAGGGCATAAAGAACGCTGTAGACATCGGTGTATTCATCGTTATAAAAAGGTCCGCGCACGCCTGAGGGAAACTCGTGGCGCACATCCGAGATCTTCTTTCGTGCCTGATACCAAGATTCTTCCAAATCCGCTTTACTGGTTCCCCCCTTCATCCACAAGGTTATTGCACCGTATCCCTGACGTGAGTAGGAGCGTACATTATCGAGGTGTTCCAGTTCCTGCATTTTGCGCTCGATACGGTTAATCACTTGGTTTTGAACTTCTTCGGCGCTAGCTCCGGGCCACACCACCACGATAGTCATGCACGGCACATTGAAGTTCGGATCTTCAGATCTACCAAGTTTGGTAAACGATACGATTCCGGCAACCAATGTGACAATAATAAGGAACAGCACCATTTGAGTGTGTGTCACCGCCCATTCGGAGAGGTTAAAACTTTTCACTGGTTGCTTCTTGCCGATGGATCATAACTATTGTCAAGCTTGCGTTCGATGGGAGATACCTTCATGGACATGTCAAGTTTTTGTGCCCCGACCGTGACGATACGCATGTTATCGGATAGGTTCGTGACTCGTACGGTATCGGTTCCATAGCTCAAGACGTTCACTTTTACAAATACAACTCCATTTCCGGCAGAATTTAATGCCCACACCCCCGGTGCTTCAGCCGTTTTAACGAGTGCACTCAACGGCAACGTCGTACCGGGTGCTGCTCGGCGTGACAATTGAAGTTGTATCGTGCTGCCCAAAGGGAGGTGTGCTATGTCTGAATATGATTCCGGCGCATAGCGTGCGCGGTAGGTTCGCCCTTGCGATGCGGCTACGGGGGAGAGTTCCCGCAGATGGAGTGCCACCGATGTCTCATTATTATCCCATGAGAGAGCTTTTGCCTTAAATTGTCGCGCTTGATTCACCATGTATTCGGGCAAATCGGTTACGACTTCACGTTCATCCTCTTTGGCAATCGACACCATCGGAACCCCTTCTGCGACGACTTGACCGATTTCCATACTCATCGCGGTGATAACGCCGCTGTAGGGTGCTGTGAGTGTCGTATAGCTGTTCTTGTTTTGAGCAACTTGAAGTGCACGGCGTGCTTGTTCTTCGCGGGCATTCGCCGCATCGGCACGGCTCTTTTGGCGTTCCAGATCAGCTGAACCCATTGAACCGTCACCCACCAAGCGTTGGAATCTATCGGCATCCAAAGAGGATTGCCGCGCATCTACACTGGCCGCTTTTAGCTGATCCGCAGCCACTCCGAGGGCTAATTGATAGTCTGCACTATCGAGCTTGGCCAAAGGTTGTCCGTAGGTGACACGATCGCCGATATTAACAAGTCGTTGAACGATTTTTCCCCCGGTGCGAAAACCAAGATCGGTTTCGATCCGTGCACGGACGGTTGCGCTCAACCATCGCTCTTCCATAGCATATGATGCTCCGATGGTCGTGACATAGACAGACGTTGGCGATGGTGCTTGCGTTGTTTCGTGTTCGCAGCCTGCCAGTGTAATGAGAGCAACAAGAAGGGCAACATTATGCACACTATTTTTTATTGACTGATTCATGGCAATACCTTCATAGATAATTCGTTTTGAAGTGGATTCCAACCGCCACCCAGGGCTTTATAAAGCTGCACATCTGCACAGAGGCGTTGTATTTCATGGTCGATTAGGGCTATTTCGCCGACCAATACCGAACGCTGAATATCGAGCAGAGATGACTTGTTTATTTCTCCTTCCCGATACAACGATTGCGCCGCAATCAATGCTTGGCGCCGACTCAGTACAACAGCTTTGAGAGATGCTCCGCGATTGAGTTCTTCCTCACGTGCGCTCAGGCTGTCTTCGACCTCCTTGACTGCGACAAGAACAGATTTTTGCCATGTCAGCAAAGCTTCGTTTTCACGTGCATTTTGGACATCAATACCGGCTTGAATACGCCCGGCATTAAAAATCGGTACCGCAAAAGCCATCGCAACATTGGAAAATGGAACCGGAGCCAAATCAAGTCCGTTGATTCGCAGGTCTTCGCGCCCGATAAGAGCGTTCACGAAGAGTTTCGGCCACGTTTGGGATTGTGCTTCTTTGGATCGTAATGATTCAGCACTATAGTGTGCTTCTGCGGCCATTAGATCAGGACGACGCCGAAGCAGATCGCTGGGCTGACCCACACCGATGTTCCGAGGTTGCGGCCATACATACGCACTATTAGGAGAAACTAGAGTAATGGAGGGATTTTCTCCCAATAAGAGAGCGATATGGTTTTGCGTTACCGTAACCAAAGTTCGCAATGGCGGGATTTGTGCATCGAGTTCACTGGCCTCTGCCTCTGCAAGGTTTAGTTCAAAACGGCTGGATTGCCCCTGCTTAAAGCGTCGAAACATCAGATGCGCTGTTTCATGTTGAGTTTTTGCCAACGTTTCAACGAGATATAGACGCTGTTCTGTGCCACGTAAAATAAAGTATTGACGTGCTATTTCGCTGGATATCAACAGCCGTGCACCTACCTCGCTGGACTCTGCGGACAGGGCGTCGGATTCTGCGGCATTAGCGCTAGCACGTACCCCACCGCTCACATCAATTTCCCAAGCCAAATCGATGCCGGCTCTATAACTTCTCATATCCGGTAACCCCTGCTTGAACGGTTCCGGTAGTCCGCTATGAGTTGTAGAAGCTGATGTTTGGAGGTTTAATGTCGGCCAAAGACGTGAGGTCTGCGCGTCATGAGCGGCACGTGCAGCTTTTATGCGGCTCATTGCAATCTTAATATCATGATTGGAGTTGAGCCCTTTTTCGATCAGGGCGGTTAATGCAGGATCATTGAATTTGCCCCACCATTGTATATCATCAGAGAGTGTATCCGCTGTCTCTACGTTACGAAAACTTGGTGAAAGGGATGTGTCAATGTTGGGAATGTCCGCTTTAGGAGTCGCACAGCCCGATAATATAAGTATCGTTATAATCGGTGAGAAGAGAAAAAGTGTCTTGAGAACCATATAGTGTTTCCTTTGCATACGAGTTTGTATTGCAAACCAAATAGATAAAAAAAAACTATTTAGTCTGCGACTGCTGTTTGATCGAAATTAAAAATTTCTCCATCTCATCAAGATACTTTTGTAACGCATCTCTCCCCTCATTACTGATTTTATAAACAGTTTTTGGTTTATTGTTTTCGAAAAATTTGTCTACGATGACATACCCCTCTTGCGATAAATTTTTCATGTGGCTCGAAAGATTGCCTTTGGTTAAATTCATCATCTCTTGCAACATTTTGAAAGAAACAATTTCATTAACCGACAATATTGATAAAATTTTCAACCGATTTGGTTGATGTAGTATCGAATCAAACATGAGCTTCTTTTTTGAGTTTAAGCCCCATCCATGCATGGGTGAGTGATATTGCCAGAAATGAAAGCATCATAGTGATATCAAAAAAACTTTCTCTACTTACTGGAGCAAAGTGCGAGGCTTTTAAATAAATTATAATGGCAAAGCCCATTAATCCTATACTCATCATATATAAACCGGTTTTTTGAATGAATTCTTTTGTTAAAAATCCGGTTATAAATACCGATAATCCGGTCCAAAAAATCCAAAATATATAGAGCAATTCTACTATGGCATATTGTACGAACACTAAAGTCATGAGAATTCCAAAAATACCTCCAAGCATATGCGTTTTTAGGATGTAATTTTGGGTAGGAGAGATATTGATACCGGCATGTTCATTTGCCCTCTTTATAAAGAAATATTCTACGGTAATACCTAAAATAAATACAATACTATAGAATAAACCTGTGACCATGAAATCATTGGTGAATCCTTCTAAAATGTAAGGCGTAAAAAAAATTAAAACTGCCGAAACAATGGCCCATACATACATGACTTGCGCCGGAAAAGGGACAGTCTTTTGATGATCACGAAAAGTAGCTTTGATCATCTGAAATTGCGATAACAAATCATTTTCACGTGTCAATAAATATCCTTCTAAACTAATCTTTATCGCAAACTATATTGTTTTATAACTTAATTTTACTATATTATATTTTGAAGCGTAGTAGTTTTTTTTAATTTTAAGTAAAAATATTTTTGAACATTTAAATCGTCCCATCTTTTCAATTTAATCATATAGTTTAATATTTTAAATCCACAAATTCTACAAATATTCAGTAAAAACCAAATGACACAAGAAAAATTAAGGAATAAAGCATTATAGTCTGCACTGCAGACAAGTTTAGGAGGTGATACTAGTTTATAAAAATCAGATGCAGCAAAGTTTTCAATGAAACAATTGAATAATAAATATTAAAAAATCTAATAAGGATCTAAACATGCACGGTGCAAGAAATATTTTGAGGCTTTTAAAGCTTGGTGATAATAAATGGGACGTTGGAAATTACAATTACGTTGATATGGTCAAGGAACTCTCTCCTCACGATCAGGAAATTGTTAAGGCGTTGGACAATATCGGGGATGGCGAACTCTCGGCAATCGGAATTATTGTTCAACATCAAAACTTGGTAAAAAACTATCCGCGTGAATTGGCAAAAGATTTTTATGAAAGTGTTATGTATGGCTTTTGTATGATTAATTACGAAGAAATGCGTCATGGATTTATGCTTAAAGAACTGGCGAGTCAGCTTAATACGGGCCAAAGTTTTGTTGACAATGTTGATGGGAGTCTTATCCATGAATTGATGTTTGAAACCAATGAACTTTATAAAGACCCGTATGAGTCTTTGATGTCCTATTTGCTGGGTGAAATTACGAATGTTGAGTTATACGCCAGTGTTGAAAGCCATGTAGAACATGAAGGTTTACGAAATATTGTTAGAAACATTAAAAAAGATGAACAAGCGCATAAAGGTGCATGGTTAAGCATTATTAAGCGTATGGTTCAGTCGAGTGAAACGCATCGAGAAAAATTTATTGCGGCAACTAAGGCGATCCATTTTATTCACCAAGCTGAAGTTAGTAAATATTTCAAGAATGGCGCACTATCGGTCCAAAAGTTTTTTACACCCTCTGTCAGCAAGTTTATTCTTGATGAAAAACATAAATTTCTGACTGATATCTTCGGTGAATCCCCTATCGACAAAAAACAAATGTTGACGGAACACCTAGATTATTTTAATGAAAATTTTGTTGCGCACGCAACAGCAGTTTAAAAAAAAAGGAATACGAATGAGCAGACAAGAAATCATGAATAAAATCAATCAAATAGCACAAGCAGAAATGCATGATAAAGCAGCATATCATGAGCTGAAAAATGAACAAGACAGACTTTCGGACACAGGGATTGACAGTTTTGACTTTATTATGCTTTACATGAAGCTTGGCGAGCAATTTGGTATCGATAATAAGTATTTTAAAGAAGGTTTGTCCGATAGCAATCCGACGATGAATGTGCTGATCGACTTCATTGAAGCACATTTAAATAAAGCGGCATAAAGCATGAACGAAATTGCAATTACAAAGACAAAAGCTATTTATACGGATAAGCATACCCTCAAAGGGGAACACTATCCGCAGTATGTGAATGCTGTGGAAAGCTTTTTTGAAGGGACTGATACCGGTTATAAATATGTTTGTGAGAATATTTATGATGAGCTATTTACGGATGAAGATATCGCTTTTTTTAACGAAATAGCGGCTAAAGACGGTAAAAATGCTGTTATCATTGCCTCTGGTACGTCTGAGTGGGCCGGTTCGGGGATTCATCTTCCACAGGTAAAACCGGAATATACGATTAAAACCCCTTTTTTTATTTTGATCAATATATTAAGCGGAAAGATTGCTAATAAACTGGGTTGGCATGATTACTTAACTACGGATGCCACGGCTTGCATAAGCGGCTATAAAGCTTTTTTAGAAGCCGAGCTTATTATGAAAGCAGGGATAGCCGATCGTGTTTTAGTCATTGGAATCGATGATCAGATCAATTCTCTGGTACTGGAATTATTCGGTATGTTAGACGCTTCTATTACTCCTGAACGGGAAAATGCAGGCTATCAGCCTAGTGCATTTGATAGTACCAATTATGGATTTAGACTTGGGCACGGTGCCGGCTATGTTCTACTTGAAAATAAAAAATCGCTTGAGGCTACGAAGCACGACCCTTTGGCCTATTTACAAAAAACCGTATTAACCGGAGAAAAGCTCAGCAACCCTTTTGGGCAGTCGCCGGACGGTGATGGCTATCGCAGAGTTATCGAAGAGGTATTACAAAGAGCAAGCTTGAGTACGGAAGATATATCCTTCATTAAAACTCATGGTACCGGCAGCCGATCGAATAATATGTCTGAACGTAATGGTATCAAAAAATGTTTTGGTGACAATTTTATTGCAACAAGTTATAAGCCGGAGATCGGTCATACCTTAGGGGCAAATGCAATCGTTGAACTTGATATTGCTTTAAAAGATGCGGCAAAAGGTATCGTCAGAGGTATAAAAAACCGTACTGAAAAAGATGACCGATTTCTATCGTATGATAAAAAAATGGACATTAAAAATATTTTGATGCTGGGCAGCGGTATGGGCAACGTTTATGGATCTTCTATCGTGACAGTTAACAAATAAATGGTAATTTTTCATGAATCGTTTGGAATTTTGCGGACTAATTGTTACCTAATCCGTAATGAAACGGAAGTAATTATTGTCGATCCCGGGCAAAATGCAACAGAATGGGTATTAAAACATATAACGGATAAAGCCATCGGGATACTAAACACTCATGGTCATTACGACCACGTGTTTTCTAATTTTGCGCTTCAGCAGCATTTTCATGTTCCGATTATCATTCATGAAGATGATGCTTACTTACTATCCAATGATGACTTTAATGTTAATTTGCCAAAGTCGAGTCCGGATATTTCTTTCACCCAGGATTCAGATATTTATTTGGGTGGATTTGCATTCAAAGGGATCCATCTGCCGGGGCACTCGCATGGAACGTCTATTTACGATTTCGGTGATTTTATACTGAGCGGCGATTTTGTGATGGATCGTACGGTAGGGCGCTATAACCTTCCTACTTCGGATAAAGAGAAGCAGTATCGCAGTTTGCAAAAGTATTTTGATATCTATAGCAATCGTAATAATGCTTCGCACATTAAAGTTTATTCGGGACACGGAGCCCCTTTTTCACTTGAAGAATCGTTAGAAACCGTACAAAAATGGCTTTCTTTTTTTTGATGAATAGCTGCAAACAGTACAAAAATTATATAGAAAGAAGAAGCATGAAATTTAGCGGGAAAAATGTATTGGTGAGCGGTGCGAGTCGAGGTATCGGTGCAGAAGTAGCAAAAGTACTCGCCGGTTTTAAGTTGAAGGTATGGATCAACTACAACGCGAGCGAAGAAAAAGCGATGGATGTAAAACGTGATATTTTGAATTGTAATCCTCAGTCGGATGTTGAATTAATCCGATTTGACGTGGCTGATGAACCTGCGTTTGTCAATGCTATTCAAAATATCATTGCGATTGACGGGAGACTTGACTACCTAGTAAATAATGCCGGAATCACAAAAGACGGCTTTTCGATGATGATGAGTATTTCGGATTATGATGATGTGATGAACGTAAATGCCCGCTCATGCTTTATCGGTTCTAAAGAGGCATTGAAAATCATGGCGGCTCGGCGATTCGGTTCCGTCGTCAATATCTCCTCTATAACGGCAGAAATGGGCAATGCAGGGCAGACTAATTATGCTTCTTCAAAAGGGGCAATTATCGCGATGACCAAATCATTTGCGCTTGAAGGTGCCGGCAGAGGTGTTCGATTCAATGTTGTGACACCGGGCATTATTGAGACAGACATGACCTCAGGGTTAAGTGATGATGTAAACAAAGTTTTTTTGCAAAAAATCCCCCTCAAACGATTTGGTACAGCAAACGAAGTAGCTAACGTAGTCGCTTTTTTATTGAGTGACTTTGCCGGATATATGACAGGCGAAGTGGTGAAAGTTAATGGCGGCATGTATATGTGATGTCGGTTTAAAGTAGAAGAAACAGCATATTTTTTAAAAGGAAAATCATGAAGGCTATGCCAGAGCCATTTCAGACAATGGAATTACTGATCCATTATACCAATGATGCGTATACCTTTAGCAAGCTTGGGCTTGAAGGAGTAATACAGTTTCACTTAACGCATAGAGACACTATTATAGATTGTTTTGTTGACGTTACGAAAGACGTATTGACATTACATGAAGGTATCGGAATTAACCCGACGGTTACATTAAAAGCTGAATTCTATAATTTTTTGAATCTGGCTTCAGGAAAACTCAATCCCGTCGTAGGTGTTCTGACACGCAAGCTCAGATTTTCCGGGGACATAGGTTTTTTCAAAAAAGTCATGCAGCAAAAAGATATTTTTGTTGCCGGGTTGAACTTGGAAAAATATAACGATCCGATGAGTAATTTTGAAAAGAATCCACATAATCCGTGGATAGAACCGAAGTCGGTATTGATCATTAACGGTTCGCCAAGAGCGAAAAACGGGTATACGGACTTTTATTTACAGCCGTTTATACAAGGACTTGAAAAGGTTGGCGTTGAAGTTGATATCGTATATCTTGATAAATTGAAAGTTAAAAGCTGTACAGGGTGTTTAACGTGTCTTATGGGTGCGTCCGGAGATTGTATTCATGACGGAAAAGATGATTTTGAGCTTTTGTATGAGAAGCAATTAAATGCAGATTTAATTGTATACGCCTTTCCACTTTATATGGACGGGATGCCTGCAATTTTAAAGAATTACTTTGATCGAACCGTTCGTAGTGATTACGCGTTGATGATTGAGAAAGGATCACATTTCCGGCATCCTCGCAGAAATATTAAAAATCAGGCCATGATGGTTTTTTCAGTATGCGGTTATATCGGCGAAACAAACTTTAAAGCGGTAAAAGAGCATTTTAAACAGTTGTCGATAAATAAGCATATACCTTTGATCGGAGAGATTTATCGATCAGGATGCATCTATCTTTATAACAACCCTCTTGTATATGAAAAATTGAATGAGGTGATTGATGCCTTGAAGCATGCGGGCCAGGAAATTATAGCTAACGGTAAAATTCGCTCGATTACGAAAAAAAATATAGAGCAAAATATTGCAAAACGCTCTGTTTTTATCAAAATTGCAAATTACTTTTTTTATAAGAAAATGCTAAATAATGAGAAATCATTTTAAAGAATGGAGTCAAAAAAATGAAACGTATTGACAATGATAAGATCGCAATCGTAGGGATGGCAGCATGGTATCCGGGGGCAAGAAATCCGTTAGAACTGTGGGAAAACGTGCTCTCTCAAAGAGTTCAATTTAGACGCATACCGGATGAACGTTTTCCGCTAAGTGAATATTATGACAGTGATGAAAATGCTAAAGATAAGACGTATGCAAATCGTGTCGCAGTAATAGACGGATACGAATTTGATTGGGTTGGCAAGCGGATACCGAGACAAACGTATAACGCGACCGATACCGTACAATGGTTAGCACTCGATGTTACATTGCAAATGCTTATCGATGCAAATATCGATATTTCGTCTCTGCCCAAAGAGACAACCGCCGTTATATTAGGTAATACCTTAGTCGGGGATACCTCCCGTTCGAAATATTTTAGGTTGCGTTGGCCGTTTGTTCGAAAATCACTTAGAACAACAGCCAAACATGCCGGAATGGACTCTTTAGAGATTAAAAAACTTGAAGAGAGCATGGAACGAGTTTTTAAGTCTGTTTTTCCGGATGTTAATGAAGATACGATTGCCGGAGGATTGGCAAACACGATTGCCGGGCGGGTATGTAATTATCTCGATCTTAAAGGGGGCGGGTACATTGTTGATGGAGCATGCGCTTCGTCTTTGATCGCTATTTCAACGGCGGCTGAACAGTTATTGAGTGGCGATCTTGATTTTGCAATTGCCGGCGGTGTCGATATGAGTCTCGATACATTTGAATTGATCGGATTTGCCAAAGCAGGCGCTTTGAGTAAAAGTGAAATGAGAGTTTACGACAAACGAGGCGATGGGTTTATCCCCGGTGAAGGATGCGGCATTATCGGTTTGAAACGGCTCAGTGACGCAAAACGTGATGGCAATAAAATATATGCTACGTTAGAAGGTTGGGGAATTTCATCGGATGGAAAAAGCGGTATCGCAACTCCTACGGTAGAGGGGCAAGTATTGGCACTGGAACGGGCTTTTGCCAAAGCGAATCTTGATCCCTCGGAATTGGATTTTATCGAAGGGCACGGGACGGGGACGAAAGTCGGTGATTACATTGAATTGACAGCGATGGCTGAAGCGCTGAATAAACATCATCCTCTTGAAGAATCGTCTTGCGGTGTGACGTCGTTTAAAACAATCGTCGGTCACACCAAAGCTGCTTCCGGGATAGGAGGGGTGATAAAAACTGTGATCGCTCTAAATCAACGGGTCCTCCCACCCTTAGCAAATTGTCAGATACCGCACGGGCTTTTTTCGACCAAAGCAAAAAGCCTTTACCCCATCATCGAAGGTGAAGTAAAATCCAAAGAACTCAAAATGAAAGCCGGAGTTTCGTCAATGGGTTTCGGAGGGATCAATTCCCATGTCGTTTTAGCATCGGCCGATGCCCCGTATGCACACTTGAAAACACCCATTGATGAAAAGGCATTATTCGTATCTTCTCAGGATTCGGAAGTATTCATTTTTAGTGCCGCGTCACAATCGGAGCTTAAAGCGAAAATCGCTGCTTTGGCCGATGATGTGGAACAAGCCAGCTATGCCGAGATGGCCGATTTGGCCAAATACCTTACACTCTCTACTGATAGAGAGGATACAATAAAAGCGGCGGTGGTCATTTCGTCGCCTTTGCAAGGTGTTGAATTACTTCGCGAACTGCTAAACGTATTGACGCTTAACACGTTTGTCAACATCTCTTATCGTGACCCAAAAAATGAGATATTTATCTCTCATAATGTCCGCGATAAAACGGTCGCATTCGTATTTCCTGGGCAGGGGTCTCAGCAGATAAACGGTGCCAAAAAATTGGTAAAACGCTATCCATGGGCACAAGCGATACTTGATGAAGCCGTTGATGTATTCGCAGCGTACTCGTGCGAGGGGATTATTGATATTATTTTTAAATTTATGGATAAGGTTAGTACGGATGCAGACATAAAAGCCTGCACCGAGTTGTTAAAAAATACCGAGATAGCGCAGCCGGCTATTGTCCTTACGTCTGTGATCTGGTATGAATATATGCTACGTGCGGGTATCGTACCGAATGCGGTTGCGGGGCACAGTTTAGGGGAATTAACAGCATTTTACGCGGCAGGTTGTCTTACGGTAAAAGAGGTAATCGAACTTGCCGTCCTTCGGGGAAAATTAATGGCCTCTTCGAATACAGAATCGGGTTCTATGGCAAGCATAATGTGCGACAGCGATAAGGCAGCGGCACTTATTAAAAAGATTACCAAAGGGAATCTGGAAGTAGCCAATCTAAATAGCCCAAAACAGACCGTTGTTTCCGGTGATAAAGAAGCCATTGTTGAACTGGTTGAATTAGCATTGGCCGAAGGTGTTCGCGCTATTGAATTAGCCGTGAGCAATGCATTCCATTCGACGATGATGTCGACGGCTGCCAAGGCATTCAAGGAGAAGTTTCCATTATCACCTGAAATAAAATGCCTTGACAAAATCGTAATCTCATCGGTAGACGGGCAGTCGATCGAGATGACTTTGGATATGCAAGAGCATTTTTCACAACAAATCGTCAAGCCGGTCGATTTTATCGCGACGTCAAAAGCACTGGCATCCGCAGCCGATGTGATTGTTGAAGTGGGGCCGGGCGGTGTGTTGTCCAATTTGATCAAAGCAAATATCGGTGAGGGTAGAGCCTATCCGGTAGCGACCAACGCCGATACCTTCAAAGATATTAATGTAACTTTGGCAATGCTATTCATTAGCGGGTTTGACATTAAGTGGGAAGAGCTTTATGAAAATCGTCTAATACGGCCATTTATACCGGCTCGCGAACTCTATTTCGTTACCAATCCGTGCGAATATCCGTTTAGCGAAGAATCTATTGCGGCGATAGAACCGCTATCTGCCCATAATAGCGACGTATCCGATCTGTTCACAGATATCCCCTCTGAACAATTGAATGCGTATTTCAAACAGCGTAAAAACTTTATTTCGGACGTTATCAAGTCCGATATCAAGACGTTTCCGGAGATAAAATTGACAGACGTATTGCGAAATGATACGCTTGCATCGGGTGTCCCCGTTGAAATTTCCGTATCCGATACAACGTCTACGTTGGAATTGCTGTTGAAACTGGCGACGGAGATGACCGGTTTTCCCCGTGAGAGTCTGAACGGTTCTATGCATCTGCTTGATGATCTTAACTTCGATTCTATCAAAGCTGGCGAGCTAATCTTCGCCGCGGCGACACAGCTGCACATCACCAATGAAGTTGATCCGGTGATGCTTGCGGGGTCACCTATCGAAGGTATCGCACGTTATCTCGATACCCTTTTACCGGAAATAAAAACTCAGCCGCCCTGTAACACTGAAGCGACCTCTACGTTGGAATTACTGTTGAAACTGGCGACGGAGATGACCGGTTTTCCCCGTGAAAGTCTGAACGGATCAATGCATCTGCTTGATGACCTTAACTTCGATTCTATCAAAGCGGGCGAGCTGATCTTCGCTGCGGCGACACAATTACACATCACCAAGGAAGTTGATCCGGTGATGCTTGCGGGCTCGCCTATCGAAGGTATCGCACGCTATCTCGATACACTTTTGCCTGAAACCGCAGTACAGCCGACTAATATCATTCCCCCTCCTGAGCCGCTGGATGAGAGATGGGTTCGTGAGTTCATTTTAAAAAATGTACCGTGTGATATCGACAAAGAATCGTTAGCACTAAATGAAACACTCATGCAGAATGCTTTCGATACGGATATCGCTATCATGCACGACGATACACAATCCAAACTCGCTAAAAGTATTGCAGATACCTTAAAAACGTATGGTATTAAAAGTGAATTATGCGATTTTGGTGATTATAGCGGCCAGTCGAAGCATATTATTGCCCTCTTGCCAAAACCGGATAATAAGGATACTTTTGAAACCGCTTCTATAAAAAAGGCATTGAATCAGCTCAAAGCCCCTATAAAACCCAATCTAAAAAGTGTCACGTACATCCAATTTAACAGTGTTTTATTTGAACATTCGAAAGAACCGGCACAGTTGCAAAGCAGTTGTGCCGCATCGTATGCGGCAAGTGCCCATTTCGAACAGCCTGCCTTGCGTATCAGGGTCATAAATTTTGATTCACAAGTGTCTTTTAATACATGTACTGAAGCACTATTGTATGAGCATCTGTCGGATGAAAAATATATATTTGCATCTTATGATAAAAATGCTCAGCGATATGTTAATAAACCTGTTGTCCTCGAAACGCAACTTGAACCAAAACGAAACTACGTTCTTGGCAAAGACGATGTCATATTGGTAACCGGCGGTGCGAAAGGGATAACAGCAGAATGTGCGTTAGCGCTGGCACAGAGCAGCGGTGCGACAATGGCGCTGGTCGGAAGTTCCCCTTTTCCGGAGGATGCCGATCCCTCCAATGAGATTGTGCAGACGCTTCAGCGCTTTACAGAGAACAATATCGCTCATCGCTATTACAGCTGTGATATGGGAGATCTTCATGCCGTCGAACACCTTGTCGAGTCTATCGATAAAGAGTTGGGGAGTATTACGGCAATTGTTCACGGTGCCGGTATTAACAAACCGAGCAGAACCGGACAACTAGGCGCGGAAGAGGCGTATCTGGAAGTGGCGCCGAAAGTAGCCGGAATGATGCACCTGTGCACTGTTCTTGAGAAGAAGCCGCCAAAACTTATGATCGGTCTCTCCTCGGTAATCGGGATGACCGGTATGCCGGGAAACAGTTTATACGCGTTTTCCAATGAAGCCTTGGATGTTGTCTTAAGAAATTTCGAGCGGCTGCATCCGGAAACAGAGGTGATTTCTATTGCCTACAGCGTATGGGCAGATGTCGGTATGGGTGCAAAAATGGGCAGTACGAAATATCTGGAAAAAATGGGTATTTTTGCTATTCCGCTAAAGGAAGCAGTCGAACGCTTTTTACGTTTGGTTGAGTATAAACCGCACGAAAAGTTAGTTGCCGTTTCAGCCCAACTCGGTGGTTTGGACACGTGGGAACAAGCTATCCCCGCACAGCCGAAAGCGAACCGATATTTAGAAGATATTATTTCATATCAACCTATGATTGAAGTGGTGGCACGAGCCCATATAACACTGTCGGATGATAAATATATTCAAGATCACAGGTATAGAAGGGTTTATTTATTTCCGACTGTTTTTGGGCTCGAAGCAATGGCGCAATGCGGTGCATTTGTATTAGGACGAGCTTCGCTGGAAGAGGTGATGTTTGAAAATATCGCTTTGGATAAACCCATTATTGTAGATCCGGAAAAAGGGATAGATATTTTCATCAAGGCCTCCGTTCTGGAAAGAAAATCGTTGGATGAGGCACAAAAAGTACACGTTGTTATCTGCACCGATGTAAACGGGTTTGCCGATCCCGCTTTTAGTGCGGTGATTATTTTAGGTATTGATAATACTCCCGTGGATCAGAGTTTTAAAACACCGACGGACGACCTCGGCATTGAACCACTCGAAGAGCTCTACGGGCATCAACTCTTTCAGGGGGCAATGTTTCAGCGGATAGAACGGGTTTATACGATGGACAGTATCAATTCATTGTCTCAAGTTCACTATGGGAAACCGGTGAGTGCCTTCTCTGAAAAATATTCATCGGAGCTCATTCTAGGTGACCCGTGTTTCCGTGATGCAATGCTGCAATCGCCTCAGTTGACCGAAGAAGCGGCATGTTTACCGGTAGGGATCTCACATTTAAAAATCTATCCAAATACTAAAAATGATTTTTATTACGTACGTAGTAAAGTTGTTGTTCGCAGTGATAAAGAGATGCAGTGTGCCGTTGAAGCGTTAAGCGATAATGGAGAAATTATCGAAAGTATCACCGGGTATCATCTTAAAAAAATCAATAATGGCGCTCGATTTCAACCACCGGAAGATTTTGCCCATCCCGGTGCAAAGGATCGCGCAATCTTTGAAGAGAAATTGCAACAGCTTGTCGAAGATTTTCATGTGCAATTGCCTGCCGTCGTATTGCGATACGAACCGAAAATCATCGGCCTTTCTAAAGATAAACGGCATGATTTGGAACGTCCGTTTTTTACGGAAGCTATACATATTTTAAAGGGTACCGAAACGGGTAATCCTACAATCGGATGGGATCTCTCCGGTAAGCCCTCAGCCGACGAGCTGTATCTCTCATTAAGCCATAATCAGGCGCATATACTCTGTACGGCAGGAGATGAAGCACAGGGGTGCGATATTGAAACAGTAGAAGATCGCTCAGAATCGTTATGGGGGGCTTTGCTCGGGGAACAAAAAAGGCTGCTGAGCCTCTTAGTAGAAGAGGGCGACACGATGAGCCAAGCCGGAACTCGGCTATGGACGCTTTTGGAATCATGTCTAAAAGCCTATGGCGTTAAGCCTGAATCGATTACGATAGAGGGCAGACACGATAACGGTGTTTTGTTTACAGCCGATGCAGGCAAGGAACAAATAGCTATTTTGACTTTTCCCCTCGTATTGACCCGTAATCGAGAGAAAATGGTGGCATTGTCCGTCGTAAAAGATGCAAAAAGTATGAAAAAATCGGAGCATTCCCCTGTTCAAGAGGCTAAAGGTGATGTCGCAAAATCATACTATATACGGACCGGTATGAGCGGACAATTGCAACAATGCTATCGATTTATGGTCTCTTTTAAAGATGCAACGATGCTATTAAAATTGGTCAATTATTCAATGTTCGCATTTTGGATGGGCAAGGTTCGTGAATCCGCGTTACAAAGTATCGGGGAGCAGTTGATCGGTGACAGCTCTTCGGGGGATTACGCATGGGTCACAAATTACTCGAATATCAATATTCTCGGGCATGTGACGAGTTTTGATGTTATTGAAGGGCGGACTTGGACGTCAAAACGGTTTGGCAGTAAAAATTCATCCAACGTACTTCATTTCGATTGGGTAAAAATTGATGTTGAGGGACGCGAAGAACGGGTAGCGTATTGCGAAATGGGTACGACATGGGTTCGAATAAAAGATCATGGTGTAGTAGAATCTGAAAGCTATCCCCATTATCTTGAAGATTTTATGGTAGGAATAGAACCTTTACACACTACCCTTAAAGAAATTATAAAAGATCCTTTGCAGGAAGCTTTCCGTGATTTGAAACTTTCCGGCCGGATGTTGTACAAAGCCAAAGAGGGACCGATTGTTGATCCGCTTTTGTATGCAGAAATGCTGCAAACAACCCTTGAACATTCGAATTTGATCGGCAATATCTATTTTGCCCATTATTACGAATGGCAAAAAATGGTTATTGATAAATACCTGTACAGCATCATTCCCGAATACTATCGTGGCACCGGAGAAAAGGGCGAACTGTTTGCCTTGCATTCCGAGGTTAATCATTTACGCGAAGCAATGCCGTTCAATACGATTAAGATTACGATGCATCTAAAATTATTACATGAGAACGGCGTTGAATTTTATTTTAATTACTACGCCCTTAGTGACAATAACGATTGGTATAAGCTGGCCTACGGTGTTTATCGGGGAGTATGGCTCATCAAAAAAGATGGATCATTTATTCAAACGGTTTTACCTGCGAAAATGATCGAATCTCTTGAACACAAAGCCTTACAATTGACGAGTGTAAAAGAGATGATGAGCTAAAAAAGGCGTTTGTCGCCAATCAGGAGAAAAGGATTAATCAGATAGCAGGGGTGATCCGATATCTGCTCAGCGAAGAGATTTTGGAAAATATCGCCAAAGAGGAGATCCCCCTACGCGCCAAGCTCTACTGGTTCGTCACGGCATACTGGCAAGTGTTCGCCTCGATGGAGGGCGACGTGAGTCGTGAGTCGATACGGGAAACGAAAGAGGCGATGTTTAAAATCCATATCGCCCCGTTTTTATCGGAGAGGGGGCGGGGGATGATGAGAATGAGAAAAAATACCAACTCTATTTAGTTTTTTTAAACAAAAAACAGTTACAATTTATTATAGATCATAACACAGAGGGTACAATGAAAGCGATCGGCGGAATTTTAGCGGCAGTAATTATCGGGGTAATAGTGATGATATTTGTAGGGCATGTGAACAATGTTCCCAAACTGGATGAATCGGTTAAAGCCTCTTGGGGACAAGTCCAAAACCAGTACCAACGACGCGCTGATTTGATTCCGAACCTCGTGGCAACGGTCAAAGGGTATGCATCGCATGAAAAAGAGGTCTTTACTCAAGTGGCAGAAGCGCGTGCCAAAGTAGGGCAGATGACGATCACTCCTGCCATTTTGAACGATCCGAAAGCGTTTGCCGCTTTTGAAAAAGCGCAAGGCGAACTTAGTAGTGCGTTATCACGTCTGATGATGGTGAGTGAACGCTATCCCGATCTTAAAGCCGATAAAAACTTTATGGCATTGCAATCACAGTTGGAAGGGACGGAAAACCGTATCAGTGTCGCACGTCGTGATTACATCGATACCGTTAAGCAATACAATCTCGAACTGCGTACCGTTCCGGGTCGATGGGTAGCGGCTATCCTTTATCCCGATGCGACGGTCAAAGAGACCTTTACGGCTGAACCGCAAAGTCAAAAAGCACCTACTGTATCGTTCTAAAAGATGATACGTTTTTTTCTATCTCTCCTATTTTTTGTTGGAGTTTCCGTATGGGCGGCTCCGATATTTCCTGAGCTTACGGGTCGTGTTGTCGATCAGGCAGGATTACTCACTCCCGATCAAAAACAATCTTTATCAGAACTATCTAAATCAATCGAAGAGAACACTACGGCTCAGGTCGTCGTCGTAACCCTTAAATCACTGGATGGATATGATATTTCCGATTACGGCTATCAGCTCGGACGCTATTGGAAATTAGGGCAAAAGGATAAAAATAACGGCCTTCTTATCATCATCGCTCCGCATGACCACAAAGTCCGTGTCGAGGTTGGATACGGTTTGGAAGGAGAGATTACCGATGCTCAGGCAAATGATCTCATTTTATCTGAAATGGTTCCACGTTTTAAACAAAAAGATGTTTACGGTGGCATTAAAAATACAATGGACGAAATCAAAGCGATCATTTCAAAAGAGTATCAAGCAGAACCTGTTAAGGAAAAACCTCATCTTTTCTATATTCTTTCAATCGCACTGATACCACTTTTAGTTTTAATATTTTGGGCAGGGACGTATTATTTTTCAAAACAAGTGATGTTTATCTTTAAATTAACGGTTTCACTCTTTATTGGTGGAATAGTCGGTATGTTGGTTTGGATAGCAAGTCATCTGATCATAATTAGTGCGATTGCAGGTTTGATCGTTTTTGTCATTACTTATTTCTCTAACAAAAATGCTGATTTTGGCTCGTCTCTTGATGCTATTGGTGCTTTGTCTAGGTCAATGAGTAGTGATTCGTTCGATATATTCAGCGGTGGTGGCGGTAGTTTCGGAGGTGGTGGCTCAAGTATCGATATCGGTAACATATTAGATGGATTGGGGAGTTGATGAAACAGTTAAATGATACTTTAAAAAGGCATATCAAAGAGGCAATAGAAAATACCGAGAGTCAAAGCTCGTGCGAGTTTGTCGCAGTCATTACGCAAAAAAGCGGTGATTACAGAATATACGCTTTTTTCGTTGCGGCACTCAGTGCATTATTGATCCCCCATCTGATTTTTTGGCTGAGTGATTGGCTTGCTATAAGGACAATATTTCAGTTACAGATCATTTTATTGATTCTTTTGATGGTTTTTATCCAACTATCTGTAGTAATGAACAGCTTGGTTCCGTCGGCTATCAAACGGCGTCAAGCGGCATTGGTTGCACAGCAGAGTTTTCGAAAATTTGGATTGTATCGAACGTCGAAACGGCGGGCTATTTTGTTTTTTGTCTCTATCGATGAGAAATATGCCGAGATTATTACCGATATCGGAATCGATGCGAAAATATCTCCTGAAACATGGCAGGCGGTTATCGAAGAGTTTCGCCAGAATTTAGAGACGAAAAATGTAGCATTAGGCTACTTAAAGGCGATCGAAGCATGCGGTACGATTTTGAAGCGAGAATTTCCTGTCGAAGCAGGGGATATAGACGAGTTGCCGAATGAACTGATAATCGATACATCGTTGTAATATCTGCAGGGAGAATCAATGGGTGCAAAAGGTTTTGTTTTTATTCTACTTATCTATCCTGCACTTTATGTCGTATTGTTAGTATCCGATCTTTTAGCATACGTATATGAGCCTTTGTTACGGATTAGTGTTATTGTATGCATTGCAATTATCTATTTGTTTTATACTTTTCGTAAAAAATATACCAAACGTCAAAACGATTACCTTGAAAATCTCTCTCTTCAAAGTGGAAAAGTTGAAAATATAGATTATTTTTATACGACAGCACATAACCAAAAAGCAAAGATAACAACTATCAATACGTATATTGAAGGGGTGTTTGGTTACGATTTTTTACTTAAATTTGAAGGAAAAATTGACAAATTTTTTAAATCACTCGGTCTAAGCAGCGAATGCCAAAGTGGAGATACACGCTTTGATGAAACCATATATATTGTATCGGATGACAAGTGGCTATGTGCCAAGTTGCAAACTAATGACGAGTTACGTAATCTTTTTTATGATATTTTTTGGCATTATCAAGAACAAAATATACGGCTTATTTCTCTTCGTTGCTTTGACGGACGCATAATTATCACTGCTCAGCGTCGTTCGAAAGAACAGGACGAGTCATTGATCAGTACTTATGCCCGTTCTGTTTCTGCATATCTTCAAAAAATACTTTTACATCTTCCATCTAAAGGTTCTATTCATGACAGGATGTACCGTGAATCGACTGGATATAGCGCTCATATTATTTCCATAATAATTTTTGCACTGCTTGCTAACGGCGCTATCATATTATTCGCCGATACGATGACGGTGCAGATCATGCCGCAACTCGTCCATTCTTTTTCTGTCGTACCGCTTTCTATCAAAATTACGTTTGCAGTCTTGGTACTATTGTTGATGGCAACATTTTTCTTTTTGCGTCAAAGTTCACGTCTATCGCCCGTTGCTACTCAAATTTTGACACTTGGAACATTAGGCATATTATTAAGCTCAGTTGTCGAAATCAAAGAAATTGATACAGGTCTGGATACTTCGCCTTCAAATGTATATGAAAGCCGAATAACAGGAAAAGAAGCGGTGCATCACCGTAAACGTGGGACGACGTACCATCTGTATTTCCGTCCGTGGGAGATGGGGGAAAAAGCATTTGATTTTGTCGTCCCTTATTCGCTTTATGCGAAGTCGAATAAAGGAGATTTTGTACGTATTTATCAACATAAAGGTTATCTTGGCTATCCATGGATCGAAAACATTGAGATTTTGCCTTATACACCTGAGTTGGCAAAAAAAGAAAATACTCTTCTGCAAGATCATGTTGATACAACGAATCAATCGGCACAATCAGATACTTTAAATGATCAAAAAAAAGGGGAGATACCTGATCATGTCGTATCTTCAGTGAAAAAATTATACGGTGATCAGTTTAACCGTCTTAGCATAAGTGAAAAAGAATATTTAATAATGAATTATAAATATCTGCGTAAAATCACTCAGGAAGTATTGGTTCATTATGCACCGTCGCGTATCCCTCCGCAATTGCAAAAAAACGACACAAATACGATAGAGTTTTATCTTCATTCCGACGGGAGCCTGTCCAATATTCATTTTATCAAAAAGAGCAAAGAATCGATTCTGAATGAGATAACGGAAGAAACTATCAAGCTTGCTTCTTCAAAGTTCATTCATCCAAAGCAGAAAGTGTTGCTCCGTTATCGTGTTACCTATCAATTAGGAAAGAAGGAAGAGTAGAGCAGTTTATTCGTTCGTTGGGAACTGAGATTGGATCAGTGATGCTGGTGAAACTCCAATACCTCTTTGATCTCTTCGGGTGTCGCTTCGTGGATGTCCAGAACGGTCCCCTCGAAAACGAGATCCATCCCCGCGAGCGGATGGTTGCCGTCGAGCGTGGCGTGATCTCCCTCGATCTCGGTGACGGTGTAGATAACGACGTCATCGGCATCTTCGTCAAAATATCCGTCCAGTTCCATCCCGATACTTACCTCTACCGGAAGTTCGCTGAGCGCTTCTGTGACTACCAAAGAAGGGTCATAGATTCCGAACGCTTTGTCGGCGGTGAGTTCAATTTTGAACGTCTCTCCGATGCTTTTGCCTTCTAAACCTTTTTCCACTGTCGGGAAGATGTGACCGTAATTGCCGTGAAGATAGACCAGAGACTCCTCTTCTTCATGGAGAAGATTCCCCTCGGTGTCGTTGATGTGATAATCGAGGGTGACGATACAGTTTTTCGTGATGGTCATAAGATTCCTTAGGGTAGTGGTATAAGAATAGGGTTGAATGCTTTGGTCGAAATTATAGCGTGTCCACCCACACGCAGTTCTGAAGCCTCGTCGGAGCTAAGAACGGTGCGGACGACGGAAGAGCCGACAAGGAGGGTGATGACCGATACGGGGAAATCCGCCTCGATCTTCAGCACTTCACCGATAAGCTGCAGTTTGCCGCTCAGCGTCTGCGGGCTGAAAAACTCCATCGGAGTACATAGGCGCTCTATCCGACCCGAAACCACCGATGCCAGGCGGTCGGAAAGTTTCACCGTTTCGGCAATATCATGGCTTACGAGCAGCGTCGTCACCCCTAATCGGGCGTGGATCAGGGAGAGTTCATCTTGGAGCTTTTGACGCATAGCGGGATCGAGTGCCGAAAGGGGTTCATCGAGGAGCAATATCTTTGGGTGGCGTACCAACGCACGGGCAAGGGCGACGCGCTGTTTTTGACCCCCTGAGAGGGTAGCAGGTAGACGATCAGAAAGGGCGGTGAGTTCAACCATCTCGATCAGTTCATCTACGGCACGACGCTGATCGGGTGTTTCGGCGGAAAAAAGGAGATTTTCACGCACGCTCATCGTCGGAAAGAGGGCATAGTCCTGAAAAACAAATCCGACACTCCGTTTTTGGGGCGGGAGATTGATGCGGCGATCACTGTCAAACCACACCTCTCCCTCCACCTCTATACGTCCGCTATCGGGTTTTTCAAGCCCCGCGATGAGACGCAGCAGGGTTGTCTTTCCCGCACCTGAAGAGCCGAAGAGGGTGAGAAATTCACCGTCGCTGATAGAGAGCTCGTAGTGGGCTTCCAGCGGTCCTTCGGCGGTATCGAGGTGCTTTTTAATATCAATCACTATCATCGAATCCTCCCCAGTGATTTTTTATTGAGGGTGTAGACGAGGAGGAGTATCGCAAACGTCACCGCAAAGAGGGTGAGGGCGTATTGGTGTGCCATGGCGTAGTTGAGCGATTCGACTTCATCGTAAATGGCGATGGAGGCGACGCGCGTTTCATCGGGGATATTTCCCCCGATCATGAGGATGACTCCGAACTCTCCGACCGTGTGGGCGAACGCGAGGACGATCCCTGAGATAAGCCCGTGACGGATCGAGGGGAGGATAACCCGTATCATCGTCTGAAGTTTCGATTTGCCGAGGGTATAGGCGGCTTCAAAGATCGATTTGGGCACTTGCGAGAGGGCGGATTGGATCGGGTGGACCATAAACGGCAAACTAAAGAGGACAGAGCCGATCACCAGCCCCTCGAAACTAAACGCCAGCCGTATACCGTGTTCGGTCAAAAAGCTGCCGAGTGCGGAAGCGGGGCTGAATGCGAGGAGGAGGTAAAACCCTAAAACGGACGGAGGCAATACGAGGGGCATACTCACCACTGTCTCGAGGATGCTTTTGAACCGCATTTTAGAAAAGACCAAAAATGCTGCGAGAGGAATTCCGATCAGCAGAAGAATGAGTGTCGTAACAGCGGCGAGTTTAAAGGTCAACGCCATTGTGCTTAAAAATTCAGCTTCCATGATGACCTCTCAACAGTGATATTTCGCTCGGACTCACCATCCAAAACACTTCCTCCCCCTCATCAATGCTTAGGGTGTTAAAGGTGAGTGTCGGGACGAGGGCAGTAAGGGTGTACTCGTGAAAGGTGAGGGTGATTTGGGAGAGGACGCTCCCTTGCTCGATTTTGACTATTACGGCGCGCTGGATATTGGCAGTCGTAGCGGTGGGGGTTGAAGCGAGGATCACTTCGGTCTCTTTGAATGCTAACATCAGAGGCTCTCCTATCGCATCATGGCACTGTTCGGCGAGGAGAAGGTGAAAGTTATCCTCCCCCACGGCAACGGTGAGGATACTGAGGTGCTCGGAGGCGGTGATGGCGGATAGGGTGGCGGGGAGGGTGT
>Ga0265297_10001217_pt1 | contig 62516 bp, 74 predicted proteins | sample Munlanlwell13791_FD_192502 | JGI IMG/M metagenome (GOLD analysis project Ga0265297, IMG submission 192502) | Leachate microbial communities from a municipal landfill in Southern Ontario, Canada - Leachate well 137-91 | ecosystem: Engineered > Solid waste > Landfill > Unclassified | place... | reverse complement strand
AACAGCCGAAGAGATGAAAGAAAAAACTGTGACAATGTTCAAAGGAATGCCAAAGAAAAAAAGACACACAATCACTTATGATAATGGCTCAGAGAATGCAGAATACGAACTGATTGAAAAAGAAACAAGAACGGATATATATTTTGCTAATGCATACCATTCTTGGGAAAGAGGATGCAATGAGAATTGCAATGGATTGATTAGGCAATTTTTCCCAAAAGGAATGTCCTTTGATAGTATTACAGACAAGCAAGTTGAAAAAGTAGAGCGATTACTAAATACTCGCCCTCGAAAAAGACTTGGATACTTAACCCCGAATGAGGTTTTCTATGGTTCTTAAATGTTGCACTTTGGATTAGAATTTAAGTTAACCTAATTGACATAATTATTATTTATATATTATAAAGTAACTAGAACCTTAAAAAGAGGGTTTAAAATGAAAACGTTATTAAAGTATTTTATGATAGTAACGGCAATACTGTTGCCTATTGTATCGTTAGCTGAAAAAAGAATGCTTTTGAAACTATTAGTAGTAGTCGAAATGCTAATTATTGAAAGTATATTGCTTTTTGATGAAATAAAAAAAGAAATTGTAAAAAATTTGAATATTTTATTTTCAAATAATGGTAAAGTATTATCTTCCAATAAATCAATAAAAAGCTCAAATACAAAGCCGCCGCCAATAGGATATATAATAATATTTTCGAATAGTATATTTTTAAATTTCGAATAGATTAAATTTCTAATATAATTTTCTTTAATATCAGTTTTTAATTTTCATATCGACCTAAAAAAGAGGCTTATGATGAAAGCAATTAAATTTGCATTAATCCCAATCATTGCGATAATTGTTCTTTTAATTATTGCATATACCGTAATGTTTTTGACATCGTCTTTATCCATGACGTTAATTGCTGGATGGATTTTCGGAATACCGATGATTCTCTCAATGAGACTTTTTCGATATGCAAGTCTCGACTATAGCGGATGTGAAATGTACCCAAGGCCCTGGGCTACGATAGGTGAATCCTCATACTCATATTCACCTTCCTCTTTCCAAAAAAGATTCCCAATATAATATCTGCGCATATATAAACGCAGTATTTTTTTAATAATTTGACAAATTTAATAAATTAGTTTAGATTTTAAAAAGTACCTTTGCATTGTTTGGAGGGAAGATGAAAAAACTAACTAGTTTAAAAAAAATTATTCTGATTATTGCCATCATCCTTGGGGTTTATGTAGGCTGGGCTTATGTTCTTGAGTTAATAAGTTACAAGCAGATTTTATTTTTTCAATTAGACATCGCAACGTTTGTATACACGGCTGTGATTGTTTCTTTGAGTTATGAAATTTATTCTAAATAACTGTTTTTGTACAGTTCTTTTTTTTGACAAATAAATCTTATTGCAATATATTAAATTTATGAGTTTATCAGCAGATGAACTAAATAACTTCCTGTTCTTTGGTGAAATGATTATTAGTATCTTTTTGTGTGTCGGAATAATATCTTTAGTGATATATATCGCTAAAAGACGAACTTAACTGCTTTAAAATAGCAGTTTTTTATTAAATCATTATATTATAAAAACTCGCCATAGGCGAGTTGTTTTGTTTATTATCTCGGAGTTTGAAGATCCTCAATTTCAACTAACACATCATGATATTCATCCAAATTTTCGAGTACCATTCCTGCGCCTCTTGCAACGGCAGTCATCGGGTCTTCCATTATAAAACAAGGTATTTTTGTTTCTTTATTTATTAATTTATCTAATCCTCGCAATTGAGCTCCACCCCCTGCTAGATAAATTCCTTTTTTCATAATGTCTGATAATAATTCTGGAGGAGTAATTTCTACAGTATTTTTTATTTCATTTACAATCTGAGTGACCGATTTTTCGAGTGCTTTTTTAACATCAAATTGATTAATAATAACTTCTTCTGGTAATCCAGTAATTAAATTCCTTCCTCTCATTGCTATTTCTTTAAGTTCTTTCTTGTCAGGTTCTTTTTCAAAAAATACAATTCCTATATTAATTTTAATCCTTTCGGCTGTCCTGACTCCTATTAAAAGCTTATAACGTTCTTGGGCATAATCAATAATATCTTGATTCAATTTATCTCCAGCAACTCTGAGGCTTTTTGCAACTACAACTCCTCCTAAAGATATTACTCCGACTTCAGTTGTCCCTCCGCCAATATCAACAACAAAATTTCCGGCTGGTTCATTTACAGGCATCCTAGCGCCAATAGCTGATGCCATTGGTTCTTCAATAAGAAATACTTCTCTGGCGCCAGCAGATTTTGCTGCATCTATTACGGCTTTTTTTTCTACTTCAGTAACCCCCGAAGGAATTCCAATAATTACTCTCGGTTTAAAAAGTGTAAAATTATCATGTCTTGAACAATCGATTAAATAACGAAGCATTTGTTCTGTCACTTCAAAATCCGAAACAACTCCTGAGACAAGAGGCCTTATAGCGACTATATGTCCTGGAGTTCTTCCAACCATTTTTTCTGCTTCTCGTCCGATTGCTAAAACTTGCCCATTTTTTTTATTCATAGCTACAACAGATGGTTCTGAAAGAATAATTCCTCTGCCTCTGACATAGACAAGGCAATTGGCAGTGCCAAGATCAATAGCTATATCTTGAGATAATCTTGAAAAAATTTGATTAAACATTTCTCTTTAAATTGTTAACTAATTCATTTATTTTCACTAAAGAAACCTCTGCTTCTGTTCTTTTTTTTATTTCAACGCTATCATTTGCTAAAGTTTTTTGACTTACCACAATTCTAAGCGGAATACCTATCAAGTCGGCATCATTCAATTTTTCTCCTGCAGTCTTTTCACCTCTATTGTCGTATAATACTTCAATCCCTTCTTTTTGTAAAATTTCATATATTTCACTGCATTTTTCTATTATGTCAACATTTCCTCCATCAATCTGAATCAGATGAACTGAAAATGGCGCAATAGATTTTGGCCAAATAATTCCCTTGTTATCACTTAAAGCTTCGACAACTGTTCCAAGCAATCGAGTAATGCCAATTCCATAACATCCCATAATGAGGGGATTATTGTTTTGGCCAATCAAATTAAAAGGGCTAGTATATTTGGTACCTAGTTTGAATATATTGCCTACTTCAATTGCTTTTTTCTCTTCTAATTCTTTACTATTGCATTTTGAACATATTCCATCTGCTATTTCTTTATTCGTTGCTATCTTGCATTTATGACAGATATAGATTATATCTTCTCCAGCATCAGTAATGGTTTGAAATTCATGAGAATATTTTGAAAATGTTCCTCCTGAAGCTAAAGTTAAAAAAGTTATATCGCCTAAATTTAATCGACGATACACATTAAAATACGCTTCTTTAACTTTTTCATAATAATCATCTAAATCATCCTGATTTTCATGGAAAGAATATAAATCTTTCATTATAAATTCCCTTCCTCGAAGAAGTCCGGACTTTGCCCTAGGCTCATTACGAAATTTTGTCTGTATCTGATAAACTGCTTTTGGCAAGTCTTTATTCGATAGTAAAAATTTTTTCATCAAAGGAGTAATAACTTCTTCATGCGTCCAACCTAGGCCATATGGTTCGCCTTCAATTTTATACATTTCTTCAACGTCCCATCTGCCAGTTGTCTCCCAAATTTCTCTTGGATGGAGACTTGGCATTAAAAGTTCTTGGGCATCTAATGCATCCATTTCTTCTCGAACGATATCTTGTATTTTCTTAACCACCATTAATCCTAAGGGCAATAAAGTATAAATACCAGAAGATAATTTATCGACAAAACCAGCCCTAATCAAGTATTGAGCGTTTATACTCATTTCTCCTGTCGGATTTTCTTTTTGGGTTTTCGTAAAAAGATGTGACTGTTTCATAAGTTTATAATTTGAAAATAATATCTTTGAACTGTATAAAATCTTTTACAATTAATAAAACAGCTAATAGTATCAGAATAGCAAATCCACCAAGCTCAATTTTTCCTTGCAAGTCTTTATTGAATATTTTTTTGTTTATTGATTCTAACGCAATATATATCAATTTTGCGCCGTCCATAGCAGGAATTGGCAATAAGTTCGTAATCCCTAAGGCTAAAGATAAAACTGCAACAAGATTAATGACTTCAATCAAACCATTCTGGACAATAATTTTTGTTACAGCAAAGATTCCAACTGGTCCAGTCATTGAAGACGATAACGGCTCAATGCTTTTTTCCTTTACTGAAAGATCAAACATATATGCCATTGCAGCAAAAGAATAATCTGTAAAATTATAAGCGTGAAGAAATCCTGAAAATATTTTGTCTATTGGATTATTATAATCTATTATTGCGATTTCTCTCATTCCAATGCCTACAACAGCACGTTTTACATCTTCATTATATTCTGGAATAAGGCTTACTGTTTTTTCTTGTTTTGCTGTCCAATCTAAATATTTTATGACAATTTCTTTATTATCATTTTTTCCTACTATTTCAGTGGTTTCATTTCCATTACTAATTTCTTTCCCATTTATTGATAAAATAATATCATGAGATTTTATTCCAGCTTTGTCCGCTGGAGAACCAGCCGAAACTCCATTGACCAAAACTCTATTTTCTTGGACTCCAAATTTAAAATTGTAATCATCTATTATTAATGGCTGATAACTCTTAAAATCATACGCGAACATTATTATATAAAAAACTAATGCCGCAAAAATAACATTCATAAAGACGCCGTTAAAACAGATAAAAGCTCTAGCCCAAGGTCCTTTAGTATCATAACTGTGCTTATCCGTATCGCTTTTTTCGTCTTCTGTATCCATTCCATAAATCTTATTATATCCCCCGAGCGGAATTGCTCCTATAACATAATTAGTTTCACCTATTTTCTTTTCCCAAATCTTAGGTGGAAATCCAATACTGAATTCATCTACTCTTGTACCTGTTAATTTCGCTGCCCAAAAATGACCCAACTCATGGACCATAACAACTAAACCTAAAATGAATAAAAAAATTAAAATATCTACAATAAACATAAATTAAGTAATAGCAAGTTCGCTTGTGCTCTTTGAGTTGGCGAAACATATAATTAGTTATAATTTCTTTTCACGATGTAAAATTATCCTTCGATTTCAATTTTTTTTCTGCTAACAAGCTCATCAATTTTGTTACTATATTTATCTACTACTTCTTGAAGCTTGTCTTTTGCTTTGAATTTATCATCTTCTCTAATTAAGCCTTCTCTGGTTTTGACCTGTATGTCTGACCATGCAGAATCTCTAAATTTACGAATAGTTTCTTTGGCTCCATTTTCTACTTGAGACAATGCTTTTGATAGTTCCTTCCGAAGCTCTTCTGACATCGGAGGAAGTGTAATAATAATATTATTTCCTTCTACTTTTGATGATAATCCGCTGGCTTCTCTTGAAATAGCTTTTTCTATCGGTTCTAAATATGATCTATCCCAGGGTTGAATTAATAATTGCTTTCCTGATGGAGAAGAAATTGCAGCTAATTGCTTTATGGGCAGCATATCGCCAAAGCATTCTACTTTTATATCTTCTATTAAGGCAGAATTTGCTCTTCCTGTTCTAAAAGAAGCTACTTTTTTTTGGGCAAAATCTACTGCTTTTTCAAATTCTGGTTCAATTGATTTTATTATTTCTATATACATATTTTTTGTTCTTATTAATAATTGATGTATTGTAAACGGTAGGATTGTCATTCGAGGAAGGAGTGAAACGAATGACGAAGCAATCTATTTTGCAATTATTCTATTAGATTGCTTCGTCGTGCTTTGTACTCCTCGCAATGACATCATAATTCCATTACTAATTCATCTAATATTAATTTCTTGCTTGAATTAGTGTTTTCTATCAGATATTTTGATTGTCCTATTTTTTTAACAATATTTTTTAATTTTTGCAAACTATATTTAGACTGCTGATTTTCTTCCGGTTTTATTATCCTTGCTAAAAGTTCTTTACGAAAATATCTTTCCCATATTTCTAGTATTTCTATTATTTCTTCATAATTTTCTGAATTTTCTTTCGAATAAGCAAATTTTTTGCTAAGCTTTGATGCTTTTAAATCTATAAGATTCGCGATAACTTTTTCAAACCACTCTTTTTTTTCAGGAATCATCAGATAATCAATAGCTTTGCCTATTTGCCCTGAGGAGATAGAAGAAATATTTTTTGCTTTTTCTTCTGAAGCTCCAAGAAAGATAAGATAATCGTCTATTTCTTTTTTAGGCAAGATAGAAAATTTCATATTTTGGACTCGAGAATTTATTGTTAACAATAATGAGTCTGGACGATCCGTAATTAAAATTAAAATTGTTTTTCCTTTAGGTTCTTCTAAAGTTTTTAAAAAAGAATTCTGGGCATGATGATTCATAAGATGAGCATCGTCGATAATTCCTGCTTTATATCCGCCACTGAATGAAGTAAGACAGAATTTCTCTTGCAAGTTTCTTATTTGTTCTATCTTAATTTCCTTTGAATCTTCTTCTGGCCTAATAAGACTGAAATCTGGGATAGTATTGCTGTCAATATTGCGACACGAATAACATTCTGAACAAAAGCCCCATCCACTAGGCCTATTTGCGCAAAAAATTGATTTTATAAACTCAATTGCAATTTTCTTTTTCCCTATCTTCTTTGGTCCCGAGAAAAGAATTGCATGAGGAATATTACCACTTTCAATAAGACGGCCCAGAAGTTCTTTTTCTTTTTTATGACCAATTGATTCCATTTTTTTATTTTACTCTTTTGATATTAGCTCCGATATTATTCAATCTTTCTTCTATTTTTTCGTAACCCCTATCAATTTGATAGGTATTGCTTATAGTAGTTGTTCCTTCGGCAATTAATCCTGCAATGATGAGCGATGCTCCTCCTCGAAGATCAAAGGAACCAACATCTTGACCATAAAGCTTTGTAATACCATTTATCGTTGCCCTATGAGGATCAGATAGGAATACTTCTGCTCCCATTTTAGTCAAGGCATCGAGGTATTTTAAACGACCTTCGTAAAGCGGGTCGTGCAAAATCGTCTGTCCTTTTGTCTGCGTTGCCAAAACCCCGATAACCTGAAGCAAATCAGTGGGAAATCCTGGAAATGGCATAGCTTGGATTTTTTTAATAATGATATTTTTACTTGGAATCATTTTTATATCTACTAATCCATTCCCTTTCTGAATCACTTCAAAATTGACTCCAAATGATTTTAGTTTTTTCAAAAAGAAACTCAAATAGTAATATTCAACATTCTTAACTGTAATTTCTCCTTTTGTCGTAGCTGCAAGAACAATAAATGTTCCTGCTTCTATTGGATCGTACATTATAGAGTGTTCAAATCCTTTTAATTTTTGTCCTCCTTTTATTTCTAATTTATGTGAACCTTCGCCCAAAATGCTTACTCCCATTCTCTTTAAAACTTCTATCAATTCCTGATTAGGGTAATCAACATCTCCGCCGAATATAGTTACTTTTTTAAAAGCTGTAGCTAATAGCGTAGCATTTGCAGTTGCAGTAACACTGATTTCATCCAAAATGACAAAATATTCACTTTTTTTCTGCTTTAATGTAAAAGAAAAAGCATTCCTTTCTCGGCCATTTTTTTTAGTTTTTTCTTTTTTGGCAATAACATCCATTTGCTCAAAAACATCTAGATGTGAATCAATATTTCGAACGCCAATAACACACCCTCCTGGTTGAGGCAAGCTAGCTTTATTGAATCTGGCAATTAATGCGCCAATAAGCAGGACTGAGCCTCTGAATTTCAAAGCTAAATCTGCGTCCATTTTCTTCGGATTAGCATTTTTTGCATTAATCTTTATTTTTCGTTCACCAAGCCACTCAACTTTTACTCCCATACTCTCATAAATCTCTAATAATCTATATACATCTTCAATAAGGGGTAAATTATCAATTATGCAATCTTCCTCAGTTAATAATGTCGCTGCTAATACAGGAAAGGTTGCGTTTTTTGAACCCGCAACTTCTAAATTTCCAAAAAGCTTTTTTTTGCCTTCTATTATGAGTTTATCATCTGTCATTTTGTTTTTTAGACATTATACTTCTCTTATATACATCTAAATTATCAAGCATCACCCCTGTACCTTTTGCTACACAAGCAAGCGGATCTTCAGCAACAAAACATGGAACTCCAGTTGCTTCTGCAAATAAAGATGCGATGTTTCTTAGACATGCGCCTCCTCCAGCTATAACCATACCCTTATCCATAATATCGGCTGATAATTCAGGCGGAGTTTCGCGAAGGACATTTTTGATGCATTGGATAATCTCTCGCAATGGCTCAGCGATTGCGAGGCAAATTTCATTCGAACTGACTTTAATCGTTTTTGGCAATCCTAATAGCATATCTCTGCCTTTTATTTCTAAGAATTTGGGTTCTTTTTCGATAACTGCTGTTCCAATTTTAATCTTTATTTCTTCTGCTGTCTGTTCTCCAATTGCTAAATTATATTTATCTTTTATAAAATTTGTAATACCGATATCCAGCTTATCTCCTGCTATTCTGAGTGAAAAAGCATTCACAATCCCTCCCAATGAAATAACAGCAACCTCTGTTGTTCCGCCACCAATATCGATAATCATATGTCCAGAAGATGAATTTATCGGGATACCAGCTCCAATCGCTGAAAGAATTGGTTCTTTTGCCAAAAAAACGTCTTTTGCTCCAGCCCACATCCCTGATTCCACAACTGCCCTTCTTTCCGTTGATGTAATTCCAGCAGGAACTCCAATTAAAAGTTCTGGCTTAAAAAATCTTGAAAATCCTGTGTTCACGCTATTTATAAAATGTCTTAACATTGCTTGAGTTGTACGGTAGTCAGCAATAACCCCCTCTCGCAGAGGCCTGTAAACTTTTATTGTATCCGGAGTCCTGCCAATCATTTCTTTAGCTTCGTGCCCAACCGCCATTACTTTATTTTCTACAAGAGAAACAGCCACTACAGATGGCTCGTTCAAAACAATCCCTTTGTTCGGTATAAAAACTAATGAATTTTTTGTTCCTAAGTCTATTCCTATTTTCATTATTTTCCAGTAATTAATAATAAAACTAATTCGATAATATTATGAATTAGGCAAATTAATTGTAGCCAATAAACACCTGTTTGGCAAGGTTGGCTTTTCTAGCAAAATTTATCTATTTTTTAGCTATTTTTAAAGAAAATGCTGTTTTAATATTATTTTAAAAAGGTTATTTTTTGGTTAAAATATTATAACAAATGATAAATCGTACTCGAGGTTCAGCCTTGTTACTTGATTTGAGATTTAGTATATTTTTAATTTTCTTCCGATTTTTGAGTTAAATTAGGAGCAATAAAACTGCAAAATAGAATAATTATTCCGCCTACTATAAATATGAGCGAATAGCTAAAAGAAACAATTAAAAATCCTCCTATCAATGCTCCGAGCGCAAATGAAAGAGGTGAAAAAATTGTATCAATAGCAGCTGATTCTTCTCTATATTTTTTCAGTTTTGCAGACATCAGTCCGCTCCTTCCAGAGTTTGTTATCAATCCTCCAATACTTTGGCTTAAAGTAATTATGAAAATTGAATAAAAATTTAGAATGCTTGTTATGCTTCCGAGTATAATTGAAAATAAACCTACGACTTTACTACCCAAGCAAATATTCTGTTCGCTTGATGATTTATTAATTCTTTTTGCAATAAAAAATGATATTGGAAGAAATGCTAATGAAACAATAGAATTAAAAATCAAAATCTGATCTTGTGTCCAATTAAGACTCTTTAAAAAAAGGATAAAAAATGTGTTATTAAACCCAGCAATTATTAAAACCAAAAAAGAAATGAAAATAAAAAAACCTGTTCCTTTTAGTTTTATATTCTTCCCTACTTCCAAATAATTTTGGATTGATGTTTTGACTGATATATTCCCTGTTAATTGATTTATATTTATTCGCAAACTTGAAAAAGCATATAGTGATGCAATAAGCTGGACAATGAGTGCAGTTAAGAAAACTCCAAAAAACCCGAATTTCCAAATAATAACTGCTCCAAAGACAGGAGCAATTGCGTCAGCATATGATGGAGCTGAATAAAACCAAGCAAAGGCGCCATCAGCTTTTTCTTTATTACTACCCATTAAAACATTTCGAGAGCTGACAAAAAATAAAGCTGCTGAAAATCCTAGTAAGATTTGGGCTAAATAAAACCAGAACATTGAGATAGAAGTTATCATCGCAAAAGAATAAACACTATAACCCAAAACACCCAACGAAATAAGAATAGATGGTTTTATCTTATGATTTAAATATCCCGCAATAGGAGCGAATAGTGCAAGAGATAGGTAAATCAAAAAACTTGTATAGCCAATTTCAATTATGGAAAAATTCTTTCCGATTAGGAATAATGGAAAATAAAAAGAAAATAATTTATAGCCGAACATCAACAAAAAATGAATCAAGGTTATATTTTCTATTACCTCAAATTTTTTCTCTTTCATAATTACAGCCATATTTTTAGAGATAATCTTAAATTTGTTTTAATCTTATCATATTGAATAAGTATATTCCACATAATAAAAAAAGAGGTTTAACCTCTATGAGCAAATTTTATTCAACATGAATTCGAACAGCTCTTCAATCATAAACCTCATTCTTGAAGAAATGATTTCCAGCGATTCAATTTCTTTCTTGTTGAAAAATCCAATCGTATTGTTTTCAACCCCATGAGCATAGCTCGAAAAGTAACTTCCAGGTTCATTTGAAAATTGCAGTTCAGACATATCGAATGGCACAACAAATGCCAGATCGATATTGTCTTCTTTGCCAAGCCATGCTGGTAACATTATCAGTTGCTTGCTTATTTCTGGAAGATATAAGCAAACTTCTTCCCGAAGCTCATTTTTAAGGCAACTTATGATTGAAGTTTGATATCCTTCTGCAAAGTCTGTGAGTTCCACTCCACCTCCGGGAAGTTCCCATTTTCCGGAAAGGTCTCCATTATAGATCAATGATCCTTTTTCCATTCTTCTGCGAAGAAGTATTCTACCTTCGTTAAAAATGCCTGCGAATATTCCGATTCCAACTGCTCCAGCACGACCCCTCTCAAGGTTTTTTCTGAAGCTTTCTGTTAGCTTTTCTGTTTCAAAGTTCATTTTCTACCTCTGTACTTTCTGAACTATACAATATAAATCTTGTTTAGTCAATATTGGTAAAAGACTGTTTTTGTTGTATTATTAATTAAATTAGTCTTAAGGCTAAATGCTATAATCGCACTAAAATATCTTATGAATAAAAAAATAAAGCTTGCATTTCTTGCGCTTCTCGTAATTAGTTTTGGAATAGTCTCAATAATTGTAATTCTCCAAGCCCAAGGTTATGATTTTGATTGGGAAAAAAATGAGGTATTCAAGACTGGCGGTATCTATGTCAAAACAGCGGAAAGTGGAGCGGATGTGTTTATTGATGATGCTTATATAAGTAAAACTGATGGTTTTACGAGAGAAATACTTGCCCAGAAAATGCTTGCTGGTAAGCACACTGTAAAAGTCCAAAAAGAAGGTTATTTTACTTGGGAAAAAAACTTGACAGTCGAAGAACAAATGGTTGCTAAAGCTCAAAATATAGTTCTTTTTCCAAATAATACAACTTTTGAATTGAAAATTTCCGAAATTTCTTCTATTTATAATATTATTGGACAAAATTTTTTAGTTCTAAAAACTACTGGAGACCTTATTATTATCAATTCTAATACAAGAGAGGAACAATCCGTATTATCTGCGGCAAAACTTAAGGATGTTGGTAAAATCAAAAACATAGTATTCTCTTCTGACCAAAAAAGAGCCTTGGTTATTTCCACTGCCAATATTTATTATTTATTAGAAATAAATGGCGCTAAAAGTCAGATTATAATATTAAAAGATTTGGATAAAAATTCCGAAGGAATAATATGGGATGGCGCTACTAATCTTAATTTTGTAAGTAAGAACAGATTATATTCTCTAAATACTAGCACAAAGAAAAAAGAATTAATAAAAGAAGAAGCTGTTACTGCTTTTGCAAGGCATAGCGAAGGATTATATACAATGGAGGAAGGAATATTAATCAGGACTAATACCTTTACTAAAGGTGTTGAAATAATGACAAAAGATGCTTTTGCTTTTAAAAAGAATTCTAAGTATGAGTTAAAAATAATTGAAGGAAGAATATTTTTAGTAGAAGACAATAAGGTATTTTATTATTATAACGGAAAGACAAAAATTTTAACAAAAGTCCTAGAGTCTTCTAGCGAAATAAATTATAAAACCTTATCGGATAAAGTTATTTTTATTACTGATTATGGCGTATGGCTGATGTTATTAAAAGATTATGAAAGTCCGTTTTTCAAAAAATCGGAATCATTTATTCTCTTGTCAAAATTTTCTCAAAAAATTACTGATATCGTTTGGGTGGCTGATGATTATTTCGCCGCTACGATAAATGGAAAAATTAAGATTAATGAAATCGATAACAGGGATAAGATAAACTCTTTTGAGCTTACGGGCGATGGATATTCAAAACTCTGGTTTGATTCTGGTAATAAATCTTTGCTAGCAGTGAAAGGTTCTGAACTTTATGAATCCACAAGGTTAGTACCATAAAACTATCTGTTAAATAATAGATTGAACCTTTTTCAGTTGAATAAAAAACACCTTTTTGGTGTTATAAAAATAGAAGATCTTCTATTAGCTACCTAAAATAAGAAATGCTGTGATTAATAAAAGTATTGCAATCATAAATATTAATCCTTTAATAAACAAGTCACGGTAGCAGGGATATATCATTTTAACCATCTTCCTCCCTGAAGGCGTTGGCCAAATGACCGAAATTGTTTCTAACTTTGAATTATTCCATTTTACAGATTCCATAATAACACAATAATTTTTTCTGCAAAGAATTTCTACATTACTATGTTGCGTCAATGAAAGCGATGCAAATTCTACAATTTCTTTTCCTTGAGTAGTAATATCTACAATCATTTTTAATGTTCTAAACATTTTTCGCCTCAGCAAGATTATTGTATCATAAAAAGTTATAATTTCAAAAGGGTAAAAATAAAAAAGAGCTATTGCTCTTATATTTTTTATTTTTTCATTTCAATAGGCCGTCTGACCCCCAAACGATCTATCCAATCGCCATTTTCATATTTTGGCGCTCTGATGACTTTTTTTGCTAAATAACAACTTCTTCTATAGAAATATTCATCTGGGGATAAGTATTTTTCGCTTTCTCCAAAGATTTGCTCGTGAATAAAAAATGCTATTATTGCCATCACGATAGTTCCAAGTAGTAATTTCCAATAATCAGTAATTATATTCGACAGAAAACAATATGTGAAAATTATTGCTATTGTAATTATTGCTGTTACGTTTCTATTTTGAGATTTATTTATTATTGCCAATATTAACTCATTATATGAATAGATTTTGTGTTCAAAAGCTTTATTAACTATATTATTCGTAAATAATGCTATCAAGACAGCGATTGGTAACATAGAAATTTTTATAGCTTGATTTTCGCTAAAACATAAAACAAACAGGATACTGAAAAATATTAGTATTTTATTTTCAGTAAATTCGTTATGGATAATAATATTTTCTCCGAAAAATAATATAAACAATGATATTGTTGTTATAAAAAATAATTTTATTGGAAAAATAGTAACCCCTAATTGCGACATTGTGAAAAGCATTATTGCTGTTCCCCAAATTGATATTGTATATGAAAATAATCTTTTTGAATTTAATATGCGAAGTCTGTATTTTGTATTACGTCCATTATTAACATTAAATATATTTCCCTTGTTTATTCGATTGTAAACGAGCATTATTGCAAAATAAATTACTAACCCGACAAAACCCTCGACAAGATAACCCTTAACGAGCGAAATCGCGAAAAGGATAAATGCGAGTAGTGATAATCCGAAAAATCCAGCAAGTTCCAAGACATCAATAAATCCTTTTACCTTGATCTTCATTTTTAATCCTCTGCCAAGTAATGGCATTATTATACTAAGAATAGATAGTGATCTTGTCAATAGATAAAAACCTTGCTCATCTAAAATATTTATGTTATTAATTATTTGATAATAATATGTTCTGTTATTGCAATTGTGGTTGTGCTTGTCATGTAACGGGTTCAATTCTTAGATAATGAGAGGACAAAATCCACTCTATTTTTTTATAAAAAATGAATAATTTTATAACATTTAAAATATCTAAACAAAACGAGATTTTCGTTTTCTTTGAATTCTTAAATCAAGGGGCAGCCGAAAATACTACAAGCTTATATGACTTTATTAAATTAAAAGATAAAAATACTTCTAGTAAAGATGAAATAATTAGATTTGTTGATAACGTTTATGAAAAAGAACTTATAAATATAGAATCAACAACAAAAGAAATTCAAGAGAAATGGGAAAATAAGCAGGATTTCTTTTTTAAGGAATCCGCCAAAATATTTAAAAATAAGGTTATTATAAAAAATGAGATCGTTGCGACTCCTTCTATTTGGCCAATTTATGGAAGATTTTTTGAAAGGCGCTTAATTACTTTTCCATACAAAAATGGAGCTGATGAGGCCATTTTTGTAATAACTCATGAGTATTTGCATTTTTTATTTTATAATTATATTAATAGTCAATATGAAATATTATATCATCAAAATTTAAATCAAAAAATATGGGATTTTTCTGAGGTTATTAATGTAATAATTCAAAATCAACCCCAATGGGTAGATATTTTTTCTATAAAGACTAGCCCGTATCCAAAACATCAAGAATTGTATAAAAGAATGCTAGAGGAATGGAATCGAAATAGCGATATTGATTATTTAATTAATAAATTTATTTTACTACTAAAATCCTTCCCTTGCATGTAAATAAACCAAAACACCCCTTGAGGGGTGTCTGGCGATAATTATCTACTAGAGTTAAACTCTACCGGATATTATTCTTCTTAAGACGTGCTTTAATTATACCTTTTCAATAATATTTGTCAAGCTTTAAGAAAGGTGGACCCAACGAGAGTTGAACTCGTCTTTGAAACGTCTTAAGAATCTGTAATATCCGATATACTATGGGCCCATGCTTCCCTTCAAACTTATCTTATCATTTTTGATTAATCTGTAAAGATATTTCTTTCCTTACTATATTTCTACGAGACTTAGCCTCGATTTTAATGGAATAGATTGCTTCGCCCGATTACGGACTCGCAATGACGAGAGGAATAGGAACATCTTATTAGATTCCCGATCAGGTCGGGAATGACAAAAGAAAATAGATTGTTTCGTCGCTACGCTCTTCGCAATGACAGGAGTTAACAATAAAAAAACACACACCCGAATGGGTGTGTCTGTGTGATATAGGATTAACGTTTACTCCATTGTGGGGGTCTTCGAGCTCGTTTATGATCACACTTATATATAGGAATAACTGCAATTTATCAATCTTCTTTACTTACATTTTACTCTTATGGTGTTAATTGTCAAGGCTGAAATGTGGAGAAAAATGTTCTTTTAAGTAAGATATCTAAAACTTTTAATTATCAATTTTGTTTTATGAAATAATTCTCTAGTGTGTTAAATACATAAATACATTTCACTAGAATGTCTTCAAAAACTAATGAAAAATCTCTATTATCAATATTAAAGATTTTTTTCATTTTATTATATTTAATTCCTTTTCGATGAGCAACGCCTGATGATCGTAATGATTGTAAATTTCGAAAGAATTCTATCGTTTTAGGTGAATGAAAGTTATTGGCATTTAAAAAAGCTTCGAGTTTAGCTATTCCACCGATAATTTTTTTATTTTCAAAACCTTTTTCGAGTTCTTTTTCATTTAAAGAATCTATCATAATCTTTGTTATTGATGCCACTTGGTCATCAAATTCCTTCTGCTCTTTAGTTGTAGGGACATGAAGGGATTTCATGTGATGATTATCTTCCGTAGACAATGGTTCAAATAAATACCACCCAAATTGCTCATTCCATGCGTCCTGAAAAAGTTTAAACTTGTACTTGAAATAAAGTTCTGGATGTTCTGGATCTGCGAAATTGCCCTCAATATTTCTTGTAAAATCTGTTCGGCTTATTTTCTTTGAACTTGGGGTGGTATTAAAAGCTCTCCAATGAGTCTGCTCTTTATAAGGTAAGCTCTTCAAATCTCCTAGCCAAACGACCACATGGTCTGTGTGATTATTCAACACTCTCACCCCCCAAAAACCATCAAACTTAACATGACCGTCCTCAACAGAATATTTATCTGGACTGTCATAATATTTTTTCAATACCTCTCTTCTAAAAAAAACTGGGGTTAAGAATCCCGGACTCTCCTTATAATCAGTATTGCAGCTATGAACAACTTCTTTTCCATTCTCGTCTACCCCAATTATAAAATCCTCAAACTTCTCATCAGTCCTATCGTCCCAATTATCTGGCTTAAAATCTTTTAATCCCGCAATTAATTTCTTACCTAATAATAATCCTTGTGATTTTTTATCATCAATATTAAAATTACGAACGATCAAAGAATAAATATAATCATCTCCTTTCTTGATTTCATCAACTTCCTGTAATTTTAAATCTTTTAAAGTTTTATCTGACAATCTAAGTACTTCATAATAAATCGCTAAATGCATCTGTCTAGCTGATAAATACTCTTTGATGTATTTTAACCTTACTTCTACCTTATTTTTACTAATTTTAATTACTTCATCCTCATCCCCATCGTCATTAGTATAAATAAATGTTTTGTTGTTATTTTCCGCTACCTCAAAAAGATTAAAGTATAATCTAAACTCTTCCGAAACCTCAAGGTAAGCCTCCTTCTTCCCATTAAATGATCTCCAATACACTAAAGGCTCTATTCCTTGTTCGGAAAAACGATAATATTCTGTTATCGTTTTTCCATCTTTAGAATATGTCATAAATCCTGGACGATTTGCCCAAATTCGCAAGTCCCAAGCATAATTTTCTAATATGTCGCCTACTTTATCATTATGTATTAGTGCACAAAAGTATGTTCCTGTGGTTCTTCGAGAATCTGGAAAATCAAAAATAGTGACCCATTCAGTTGTGCCTAATTTTTTGATACCATTAATAAAGTCTTGCATCGTTAGATTAATTTCTTTTTTCATATCCAATAAGTAATTATCGATAATACTGTTTTGTCATATTATATTTACATTTTATCCTCATTCTTAAAAAATGCAATAAACAAAAACACTCCTCAATTGGAGCACCAAACAAATATTGATTGCGCAACTACAACAAATTGATACTCAAGGTATTCTAAATTTATTTTGTTGCTAAAATTTACCTCATTGATTCTCTGTAAATAGCTTCAACCTCCTTATTCTGGGTCTGCATATAGATCATTGTTGTATCAAGTTTTGCGTGACCAAGCATCGTCTGGACATATCTAGGATTAACATTTCTCTGCAAAGCCCTAGTTCCGAATCCGTGCCTAAATGAATGAGCTGTTATCTTCCTATCAATTCCTGCATTTTTTCGGGTTTTGGCAATCATCTTTTGAATCTGACACTTACAAGCTCTACCTCCTGGGCCGAGCAAAGGAATAAATAATGCATTAGATCTATTTCCACTCCTAAAAATTATCTTTTCTCGAACCAATATCCATTGTTGCAATAATGCATTTGTATGGTCCTGCCAATAAATCTCCCTAAAATGATTATTTCTCTTATAAGTTTTGACTACTCCTTTATAATTGGTTAGATCTACATCGCCCATATCAAGTGACATTAATTCACCTATTCTAACACCAGTATCATACAAAAGACTAATAGCTAGCTTACACCTCAACTGCTCTGGATAATAATCATCTAAAATACTCACCATTTTTTTAAATTCTTGTTCAGTAACTGGCGGATAACTTTGTTTGTCTAAGTCTTTTGGCAAAACTATAAAACTTTCATCTCTTAATACATATCCCTTATTAAAAAGAAATCTCCAAGTGGCCCTAAGTGAACCCAAATAATGAAATAGGGTTCCCTGCCTTACTTTTTTAACTTCTTTTAAATATAGCGAATAACTAACATAGTCCTTGTCATTAAATCCAAGAATATTTTTATTGGTTCCATCTAACCAGTTAAATAATGGATTTAAAGCCCACTTGTATGAATCAACAGTTGCTGGCTTGTGTGCAATAGATAACCAATCCAAAAAATCCTTAAAAACTTGCTCATTTGAAATCCTTTCTGTAATTGGCGACAAAGAGCTGATTTGATCATCTAAAACTTCTTTTTTCATTTTTTTAAAGCAAAAAGACCCGCTGGAAGCTCGCAAAGAATTCGCCGAGTCTAATCGGACGAACTCCCGCCAAGACTAATCAACGGGTCCAAATTTATTATATTATAAATACAAACAAACTGAAAGAGAAAACAAATTCAACTAGCATGAGATATTTTTCCATATCGACATTTGTAGTTGTTAGACTCAAACCTATCGCTTGATAGGTTGACCCGTAAAGGGCAACTACTATGACGGTTATTCAGTTGTTGCTTTGAAAATATACTACCTACTCATTTTTGTCAAATATTTTATCTCTACCTCTGGAGTATTAGTCTGCCTTAGGCTCTTTGCAGTCTTCTAAAATAGTTACTTTAATTTTACAGATTTTCTTTTTTTTCATGTTCTCATATTCATAAATATTTCTTGCCCCTTTTTCTGTTTCAAAAGACATAAATACACCAAACTCATCACTTAGTCCCTCCTTCGGCAAGATAGCATAAACAATATACTCAACCTTTAGTTGCCTTTCCATTACTTTTTTAATTATTGACTTTTTATTTTTTTCACTAAAAAACTACTATTTTACTAAATCATAATCAATTAAAAAGTAAAATACAAGCAAGACATACCCAGTAGAAAAGCTTATTTATTATTTTAAAAGATTAAGAAAATATATGAATAGTTTGTCAAAATTGACAGCGATTTTAGGGGGGTATAGAATTGCCCTATGATAGCAATATAAGTGGTCGACTGCCAAACTTATAAAGTTATCATGATAACGAAAAAAGAAAGGTTGCACCCTTTCTTAATTACTAAGCATGAATATTGTCTCATTTTAATTTTATTTTTGCAAGTTAAAATGTGGATAAATTCTTTAATAAAAAAATGAAATACTTATATTTAGTAAGTTATGATCTAAATAAAATAGGTCAAAACTATGCTTTACTTTATGGAGAATTAAAAAAAACTGGAACATATAATCATATTCTTGATTCAACATGGCTAGTGTCCAGCGATGAAGATGTAAAAACTTTTACTCAAAGACTCTATATTAATGGAAAATTAGATGGTAATGACCATGTTTTAGTCTTTGATATTACGAATAGTTTATGGTGGGGATATTTAAATAAGGCCGACATTGATTGGGTATCGAAATATTTATAGAAAATAGAGGATTTTTCCTCTTTTTTTTATGAATATAATTATTTAATTAAAGAAACCGAGCAATCTGCGTTGTTACACTCATAATAAAAGCTAATTTCTTCAATATTTCCCTCTCGTGCAGTAGATGAAAAAGCTAGTATAAAATCAATATTCCCTTTATTTAAGAAATTAAGCCAATCTCCAGAAATAACTTCATCTGTTTTGTCTAGATATGATTCTTTATACTTAACGTCTGACAAATTAAAGAGTATCTCTGTATATTTTTCAGAAGAAGGGACTTCAAGACTTTTTTCAGCAATCAAGTGTCCGCCAATTTCTTTATGTCCACCATTTAATTGCCCTCCAATTTTTAAGTATATATCATCATTTTTTGTTAGTTTTTTTCCGTTGTCTACTGAAGCCCTAACATAAACATACCCCTGCTTTAAGCTCCCATTTATTTTTATTTTTTCCCTTATATCAGTGACTGGTAGTCCATTTTTTGTGGTGTTTTTGAAATTTGAAACGATTTCTATTTTTTTTAATGAATTTTTATATTCATATGGAGATATGCTTTTTTTAATATCGATCACATCATTTTTGATTTGATCAACATTATTTATTGTTTCTTTTTTGTTTAAATTTTCTAACAACAAATCAGCTCCAATGTATCCACCTATTAAGAGTACTACTAAAAAAATACCAAACCAAATTTGTTTTAATGTTATTTCTTCTGCCATATGCATATATTGCTAAATTTATTAGACTCCATTATATGATTCCCATAAAATAAGTTCTGTATGTACAATAAAATAGGTAATAAGAATGAATATAAAAGTAAGTGTATAATATTAATTCTATTATAAAATTTTTTAACTTTTAAGTTTAAATTTTTATTACTTATGCTTATAACGAATCCGATAATAGGTATTGATGGTGCAAGTTTAAATATCTCTGAGATTGGTTCTTTCAAGCTAAAATTATATCCAGTGGACTTAGCAAAATTATCGATGCAAATAAAAAGAGTATTATCTAAAACATCTTTAAGGGCATAGTAATTAATGATCATAAGAAGCAACACCCAAACAGTTAACACCCATTTCATTTTTTCTAAAATGCTACTAGTTTTTAACATGATTACTTTAAATAGTCAATATTTTTGATTAGGGCAATCTTACCTCTATTTTTAAATTATGGCAATCAAAAAAGGAGTTTTGACTCCTTTTTTGTTATATAAATTATTGTATTGTATTCTTATATCCACTAAACAATCCCACCGAGGAAAGACCTATGATGATTCCCAGAAGAATCAAATACCAAAGGTTTAACTCGATAAACTCTGGTAATCCTGCCCCTCTGGCGCAAAAGCTCAAACAAATTCCAATCACTAGAGCAATTAACGGAAACCAACTGCTTGATAGACTTGGAAATGATGTCTTTATTACCTGAATTAATCCAATGGTTAGTGCTACTATTACAGCAAAACTTATTTCTATAATCATATTCTTATTAATTAAAAATTTCGTTTAATTTCGACCTTGTCATTACTCCAACATACCCCGTTTGAGGGATTAGGTATTGTTTTTGAAATGCTATTACAGCTGCTTTTGTTGCTCCATAGAATCCACCGGTATTGTTAGCTTTGAATAAACCTAGATATTTTAAACATTCCTGGAGCTTTACAACTTCGGAATTACTAAACATTCCGTAACTTAAATCATTATTAAAAATATATTTTGGGCTTGTTGGCTGCTCAAAGGTTTGGTTCTTTCTTGAAAGAAAATAACCAGCAAAAGTAATCTTGTTTTTCTTGAACCAATCTTCAGTAATAACCCTAACGGCAAAATCACCTACTTTATTATGCGAGCTATCTTCAATAGTTAATGCTATCTTTCCTTGATAAAGCATTCCGTTAGTAACACAAACTCCATGTCCTAGGCTTCCCCCCTCTGCTATGGCTGGTGCAGTTTTATGTCCCCACCATTCATTTTCATTAAACTTAGTGCCAATCAGAACTGGCTTGCCATTATTTTGCTCGATGAATTTTGCTATTACTTCAATATCTAAAGTTTTAAATTGAACAAAGCCACCAGCTCTATAGATTAATCCCTCCTTAAGATTATCCCCTGTCATTCCAGAGACATCATTCATTTGGTTCTCGCTTAATCCATCAGAGGGTAAATTCTTCTCTAGACAAGAACCGATATTTGTTCCTAATCCCATAGCATCCGTGTACCACATACCTCCAGCAGGTTTATTCTTTCTAAAGCCATAAATAGGCCTTCTTGATAAGTCCACAAATTCCCCTGTTTCAAGAAAATTCTCAATTCCCAAAGCCTTTGCAGTTGCATTGGCTACACAAGAATAATTACCATTTTGATAGAACTCTGGATATTTTCGCCATTCATTTTCTGGTTTTTCTTTTAGCTCAACACCCACTGATGCCTGGGCAAATTCTTCATGCGCCCAGTCTAGCTGTTTTTCCTCTTCAGTGCGTGGATCTTCAACATACCCTGTAAATTTTTCCATGTTATTTTTTTAATACAATCATTAAGTTAATTAGCGCTGTAACCAACCCCCCGATCGATGCTGTTGCAATAATCCAAAAAAATCTTTTAAGCCAAGCAACATCAGTTTCCATGTGAGCTAAGTGATTGGTTTCAATACGAGTAATACTTTTAGTAACTTCGTCGTATTTATCTTCAAGATTGTCCAATCTTTTGTCTTGGATTTCGTTGCAATACTCTTCTTGGGTTTTCTTAATCATTTTAATTATTTATTGTTTATTTATTTCGACTTTCTATAGTCTTAAATTATCCATTACGATTAAAATTGTTGTAGTATTAATCGCTACTCCACACAAAATTGAATATGTTCCAGCCGATGTTGATATTGCTCCACCACTATCGACATAATATTTCTTTCCGGGGCTTAATCCACTAAATCCGCTTAGCAATCCGCTGTTTTTGATATTACCAGAACTTCCTGAGCTAATATTATCAACAATAAATCCCAAAAAACTATTTCTATCAGGATCAGTGTCTTTTGATAAATATACATTTCCGATAGTTGATGGCAAATAGGTAGTACTATCATACCCGTAAATATAAATATACTGTTCATTACTTGCTTCGTTGTACCAAGTTGAACCAGCATTATCGGTATAAATTAAGTTTCCATTACTTATAGAGTCGGACATGTAAAACCCTAATGAAACATAATTTGATACATCTCCACCAGAGCAATACAAATAAACAGCGTATTTTGTTCCAACTGTTACATTTAATGGCGTTGGAAAAATAAATTCCAAGGACGTTGGAGATCCACTTAATAATGTAGAAGTAGGAATGTTAACACTTGTTAATGCCGAACCAGTAGGAAAACCTGAGCCGTTAGTAGCATATACACTTGCAGTTATACTAGATGGAGGAGTGCCTTGTTTCATACAGGCCATAAAAACTACTTTAGTTAACCTATTCATTCCAGTCGGAATAGTAAAGGATTGTCCTTGCCAAGTGTTTCCTTGAACCATTTTTGAATAAACAAGACTACCTCCTGACCAAATTTTAGCGGTACCGATTAGGCTTGAACCATCATACATAAAAACTGGTTTTGGAGTTGTTGATCCGTTAATAGCTTCTCCTATTATTAAGTTTTTAATATAATTATTAGATCCAAATGGACTTAATAATTGAAAATTTGTGCCATCATACATCACTGTCACTAATTGACCACTTTCAATGTCTCCTATTTCTAAATTTTGGTTATAATTTTTTTTAATTGCCTTTGCTCCTAACCCATTAACGTTTAAAGTAGCAGAACTAGTATTGCTAAAATTAGCTTTAAATCTAAAAACATCACCCGTAATTAATGTGGCTGGCACTGGACTAACTGTTAACACATATGCATTAGCGCTTCCTGTTGTTACGGCGTAAAGTCCAGCAACTTTAATAGTTGCGTTAAATTCCGCTACAGATAGAGCACTACCTGATGTTTTCTCGAATGGCATTTTTTATTTTAATTAATATTATATTGGCAACTAACAAATAAACTTTGGGCTGTTGTCTTTGCCCATCCTCCTGTCGCTATATAGCTAAATAACTTACCAGAATTAGCAGTTGCGGTTCCATCGATGAAGTTTCCAAATTCGGTAAATGTTCCACTGCAATCTGCAGCTGCGAAAAAGAAATCAATGTATGCAATGTTATTATCATTTGATTGGCTCGCTGGAACCTTTCTAAAAACTTCATTCCCTAACTGCGTGCTTGAATTACTCGGGCTTGGACTTGCTACCGTTCCTAATGCTCCATAGTTTATAATTGGAGCGGTGACTCGGCCATTAGTTAAACTTTTTGCTATTTCTGCCCTACCAACTGTCGTAATAATATTGTGAGCTTTGTTGACTTTAAGAACTGCTCCCGAGTTGACTAAATTTCTTAAAATATTTTTATCGTTTGTTTCTATATATTTTCTCAATAAATCGATTTCCTTACTTTTTTCTTCTACCCAAGATGCAAGTTGAAAAGTTTTGATATTAACAAAATCAACTAATTTAAGTTCGCATAATAAATTTTGAAATATTTTTTTTATCATATTTAATAAACTTTTAAACTTACATCTAATAATCCTTGTCGTTTAGTATCTGTAATGCCAGTCGGAGAATATGGTCCTAATACCCAGATCGGCTCTACTCCTGCCCCCAAAGGATCTCTTTGAACATTTTCTCCTACTACAATCGGAGTACTATCCAAAAAGGGACTAACCGCTGTTATTAATTCACCGATTGAAATATCAGTTATGTCTGTATAAATCGTTTCCGCTATTTCGCTATCATTAAGTGATGGGTTAATTGGAGCAATTAGTTTCTGAAGTAGATCAATTAAGTTGTATTTACTGGCAGTTATGATTTCAACTAAATATACGAAAGTATTTTCCGTCCTTGGCTTAAAACTTATTTTTCTAATGATGTACGAATTGTTAGAATTCCTTTTTGTGCTACTCAAACCAATGATCATTCCTGTGTGAAGTCCTGCTGTGTAAGTTTCAAATGTCGCCTCATTATTAGCATCCTTGAAAGCCATTAATTCAGCCTTGGCACGGTTTCTAGCGGTCGTCATATCAATAATGTTACTATCATTGATTATCTTCTCCTTAACGCCATATTGAGCGATTGCACCGGCATTTTTAATGATGGATTTAATCGGAATTTTAGGATTTCCAGAGAAATAGACCTTATCTCCATTGGCTAAAGTAGAAGGAAACCTAATCGTGCTTTCTTGGTAATTATAAAGACAATCTTTTGTTGTCGGGTCGTCTAAATAATCAACACCAACCGTCTTAATTACATTATTGACTTTGACTACCAAGTTACTAAATTTATAAGGCAAACTGACTGTTTTTGTATCTACTCCATAGATTGTTATTATGTCTGCATAAGTAGTACCATCCCCCTCACCTCCTCTCACTTTCACCTGATTAACTATCTGAGTACCATCTATTTTTCTTTTTAGAGTTTCAACAATATAGTTTCCGCTTGTGTCTGTTAAATTAAACGGAGCCATATTTGTAAGCTTTGGAAAGAAATGCAAATCTTTGTCTTCATCGATATACCATTCATATTTCACAACCTCGGCTAATTGTTTTAAAACATCAGTAAAATACACTTCGTTAAAGACTATCTTTCCCATTGTAAAAGTTCCGATGACATTATTTGCAGTGAAACCAGCTGGAGCATAAACAGAATATAAGTCAGCTATTACTTGAGCTATTGTTTTATTTTCAAAACTTTTACTGACAAGTATTCCCGATAATTTACTACTATAATCGTTGCATTGAATTGAATATTCTATTCCTTCCCCATTGCTAACCGACTCCTCATCAAAACTAGCAATATATCCGCCAAAAATCTTTGTTGTCCCGTCATAAATAATCACCTCATCACCGATGGTCGGTACATAAGTCCTTGTCCCGTATTTTTTATAAATGAATGTTGCAGAATTAACCTCGCTAGTTAAAACCTGCTCTACATTTAAAGAGTTTTTATTAATTTGACTCGTACGATCTATTGTATTGATTAAAACTGCTATCATATTCGATAATTAAGTCTCAACTTATTCATAATCACGTTACTTACTTCGTCGGCTATATTTTTTAAATCTATTTTGTTACTAATATTATTACCCGAGATATTAACAGTAATGTTTGTGCTTCCTTGTCCATTAAATCTACTCAAAGGAATAACCGCCTCGGGTCCAGCTTCACCGATCATGGCAATAGTTGGACTGGTTACAATTCCACCTTGGGCAAGATATGGTATTTGAGGTATCTGCGGAAACCCAACATCAAAACCGCCAAAGAATTTACCTGGCCAATATTCAACTTTTGGAACTGATATTTTAATACTATTAATACCGCTCACCATTCCGTTAATGGCCGTTATAATTCCATTAATTGTTGATTTTATATTATTAGCGATTCCGTCCCAAATATTTTTTAGGAAAGTACTGACGCTCGTGAATACGCCAATTGTCGTATTTTTTATATTATTATAAGCGGTTGATAGCGTTTTAGTAATTCCTCCCCAAATTTCGTTGGCTTTTTGACCAACCATTGTCCAGTTTTGCACTAACCACACGATTCCTGCTACTATCCCACCAATAATTGCTCCGCCAATTAACCACGGAGCCAATGCAATTGCCGATGCTAAAAATGCTGGAATTACAGTTGTGATTAGTGCAACTCCTAGCGAAATAAATGCCGGGGTTAGCCCTCCAACGATAGCACCTGCAACAGTATATATAATAGCTTGATGTTCCTTTAGCCAATTAACTACTTGTTCTGTTTTTTCAATCCAAACTGGCAAAACGTTTACTACAAAGTCATTAGCATTTTTAACGAATTCAATAAGCGTTGGCAAAAACTTATCTCCTAATGTTTCCATTAAGTTACTAATTTGAACTTTTAAAACCTCCATTTGTCCATTAAATGTATTGCCGAACTCTTGGGCACTTCCTGACACTTTTTTTTGTAATTCATTTAATGCCTCAAGCGGTGTTTTTGTTTCGTCTATCTCAATGCCGTATTGTTTAAGTAGCTTTGCATTCCCAGACAATACCAGTGAAACCATTTTACTAGCTGAACTTAAATCAATATTTTTAGCTCGAGATAAATCCATTGCAATAGCATTAAGTTTTATTGCTTGTGTTAAATCTCCAGTTCTTTGAAATAATTGCGTAATACTAATTGCTGCGTCTTCATCATCAAATCCTAATTTAACTGTTGCGGAAGAAGCTTCTAATATTTTATTCTTTGTTTCGTCAAAATTTCCTCCCATTGTCTTAATAATTGCATCAACCTTTGACATTGCTTCTTGAGCATCAGCGGCCGCTTTTACCGCAACCCCAATTCCAGCGACTCCAGCAGCTCCAATTCCAAGCAATGCAACACCAAAAGCCTTACCAGCATTTGAAGCAGGTTCAATATTTTTTTCAAAATTTTTAAAATTACCAGAAATTTCATTCATTTTTTGAGTTGCCTCATCCCGAAGTTGAATTAATATTTCTAGTGTCGTTGGTGATGCCATATCTTGACAATATATCGATTTATTATTATTATAGTTTTATAAATTTAATTTTATTTCTATGGAAGAAAAATTGTATGAAAAACATGTGAAAATGTTCGGACACCATGTCGAAGTTTTTCCTAGCAAGATCGTTTATTTAACAGGTATTGCATACATGAAAAAAGAAAAAATCATACCGGTTAATCAAATATCTTCTATTGAGGTTAATGGCTTTAGTTCAAATGTTCATATAAGAACAACTAATGGCAAAGAAATAGACATACCATCTTTTAGTATAAAAGACAGAGATACTTTAAAAGATACTATACTTTCCTTACTCTAATTCTAAGAGCCTTCATTGGCTCTTTTTTGTTGATCTGCCTCTGCATTAAACATCATTATTAAATTATCAATGAATGGTGCTGGCGAATTTTGATATTCCTCCCAGGTGTATTTCATTTCCCTGCAAAGCAATGCAGTCCGCATTTCTTCCGTTAGGTCTGTGGAAAATCCAGCGAAATAGTTTTGCCAGTTATAAGCTATTTCGCTTGAGTAAAAATTTCGCCTGTTATTTTATTAACCTCTGAAACGATAAAATCGTACTCGTCAGTTTTTCCATCCATTAACTCCTCCAAAAACTCTTGCTTGCCATCATAAGAAACAATGACCGATCTAATCGCTTGTTGCTCGTATTGAATTATTGACGATGCATTCAAGCTTTGCTCTCCTCCATTAATTTTTAGATCCTTATAAATAACATTTCTTAACTCATTTCTTTCCCGAACAGTAATAAAGCTTTTCAAAATAAGGTCTTTACCGCTTGGTGTTTTGATTGTTTTCGTTTCTCTCTCCATAAATTATTTACTTATTAATTAATATGATGCTTGTAGATTAGTAACCAATGCACTAATCATTTTTGCATCAGCAACATCATAAAATGCTTTAAATTTAACTGATTGAGTAACAACCCCGTTTAGGCCTCTTGAGGTTGCAATAGGCTCGAATAAAACATTATTCAAATCAATTCTTACCTCTGGATTAGCTGCACTTCCAATTGTTACATCGTTATTAATTAGATCGATTCTCATTGCTTTTTTGGTTAGCCCCAATGCAACTGTTTTGAAGTCTGTTTCATTCTGATAAACAGCCTCAACAGTTCCTTCTATTGAAATCTGCTTACTTAAAAAGTCGGTTGGTTCAGCGCTATTTAGCGATTCATCCACTTCCAATCCATCATCAATTTTTATGTTTAATTTTTTAATTGTCATTGCAGAGGCTGCTGTCAATCCAGCGGCTGTCGCTGCTAATTTAAAAACTACATGTTTACTTGTGAACTTATTTTCAACTGATTGAACTGGTGTCAATCCTGCTGGTATAACAACTCCTGCTTTAGCCTTTATCGTTGCCGTTGCCTCTACAAACTTATTAAGCTCATAGTTAAACTCTAATGAAGCAATAGAACCAAGGGAAAACTTGTAATCAGCACCAGCTGGATCGTCTATAAAAAATGTCAAAGCTTGATGTTGAAGATTTTGAACCACTGTAAAGGTGTGGTCCTTAACCAAAGTTTCGCCCGAATGAGAAGCTGAAGATACTGCCCCCAATAGCGCATATAAGAAAAGGCCTATTGTTTTATCGTAGACAGGCATTTTAATACTGCCTTCTGCCCATCCTGATACTTTTACTTGACCAAGAGAATCTTCAACGATTCCAAATGCTTGATCTATATCAATCCTTTTTTGTTTTTCATCAAAATTTAAATCAGAAAAAGGAATCCAAAATGTTGGTGCTGCTTCAGGGGTACCCCTAACCGTTTCTTTGGCCACCCCATATGATGTTTGTCTGCCTATAATTTTTACCATTTTTTTGATTAATTATTTTCTATTAATTTTCTAGTTTTCTTCCAAATAGTCTCTGCCTCTTCTCTAGTCTCTGCTTTGACTGATTGAGGTTCGTATTTCGCACTGCCAGAAAAGTGAAATACCTCTTTTGTTTTTACTTCTTCTGTTTCCATTGACTTATTCTGTGATTTTCCTATCATATTGCGTAACTTGCTTTAGCTTTAATTATTATTGAAAAAACTATTAACGATTTTCCTTTTATTGTTATTGGTTCGGGATTAGATGCCGACGGTTCGACTCCTCCATCTGCCTCTCCTCCAAAAGTTATATCGTCGTCAAATTTATTTAGAATATTTTCCACTAAATCCTCGACTTCTGTTTCCGACTCAACATCTTCCGCTTTAACAACTACCACTAAAGCAAAAGTATAGGTTCGAAGATTATCAGAATTCGTCAATGCTTCAGATGTTATCGAAGGACTAGTCACTACTACTGCAGGATATGCTCCAAAATCTCTATCAAAAGGAGTGCTTTGTTTCAAATCATCAACTTGAACCTCTCCGATTATTCCCAACGCTTTAATCTCTTCAAGATAAGTCTTTATTTTGTTTTTAATTGTCGTTGCCTTGCTCATTATTTTGATTGATTAGATATTTCTTCAGTTATTTTTCCTAATGCATTTTTAAATACTTCGTTTATATCGGGTTGCGATTTGTCCAATATCCTTTGCATAAATGGGTTACGAGCATTCACATAAACTCCGTAGTTTCTCGTAGGAAACCACTTCGTCCATAATTTTCCAATTTCCCATCCAAATGTCTGACAAAGCATTCCAGTCCTCCACGGAACATTTTCTTTTGTTGTGTTTTTGTTTAATATTGCTCCCGTTGCGTTAACTGCTTTTTGCAATATCGGCTCAGAAATATTTGGGTAATCTTTAAGCGCTCCTTGAATTTTCTTTAATCCTTTAATTTCTACATCCATACTAATTAAATGAAGGTGGTTTTTTATATCGAGCAATCGTCCGTTTATCTTCCTCCTCGAGCGAATCTTTCCAAGAGACACTATCACCTTGGGCACCTTCGCTAGATTTCCCCCAACTCTCTCGCTTCTTAAATATTTTAATAACCAGTCTTTCGCATAAGTCAGTTAGATCAGACGGCAAGGTGTGTTTTGTTATGTCTGTTGGAGCGGTAAAATCAATCTTGTAACCTGCAGTATAGGTCGCCCGAATCACATTTATTCCTACTGGCATTGTGCCTAAAATAGCCACTATGCCCGACTTCCCTTCTCCTTCTAGTTCATACTCATCTCGTAGGTATTCTATCCAGCTAGGTACCGAATAAGAGCCTGCTCGATACTCTATTTTTGTTAGACCGCTAACGGGAAATTGATTAAGCATTAAAAATCTTCTTGGTTTGTAAATAGAATATTTTTCAATATAAGTTGCTTCTTTAAAACTTCTTCCAGTCGCCCCTTCTATAAAATCAGAAACTGAATTAATAAGTCTTTCAAGTAAAGTATCAAAAGAAGTGCCAGAAGTTTTCATTACTATCCTAGCTTTTACTCTCTCAATAGTTGTAAGTGAATTTGATTTTGCTTCTGATGCCATAATTTTGTAATTTTAATTCCCCTATTTGAGCCCTTTATTTGGGGAAAATGATGTTTTATACTGTCGGAGTTAATTTTTTGGCCGACTGGCTCCATCATGGGGAGACCGGAAGATTGGGTTAACCTTCCGCTCAAACCCTCTAAGACGATAGAGGGCTTTGGCCGAAGCTTAACGATTAAGCTGGGGCTTTACTGTTTGCTACTGGCTCTTGAATAGCGTCACCCAAAAGGATAGTTGCTGAAACTAATGCTTTTGGAGTACTTCCACCAGTAATAGCAGGAGTAACGACTGCTCTTAAAAATCTTTTGCGATTAAGTCCAAGTCCTTCGATTGGGATTTGTGCTGATTTGTTATCTGCAACTATTTGAGTAATAGTCGCACCAGTCACATCAACCCAACCAGTTGAACCATTGTCAGATTCCTGAACTTTTCCATCAACTGTGTATGAACTTGGTGATCCAGTTACTGCACCGTTTTCAATAGTCACCATTGCACTGTTAAAACCAATGGTATCAATAGCTACTCCTTCAACTACAGAACTTGCGTTGACTGGTCTGATTGAAATTTTTGATAAAATTGCTAAAAAAACATTTTTCATAATAAACTAAGATTATTTTGATTATTCTTTCTCGTCTTCATCCTCTAAGTCGTCGACGTCTCCATCTTCGTCATCGTCGTCTTCTTCATCCTCTGCCTTTTTGGCAATGAACTCTTTATAGACTTCTGCCAAATTGTCTCTACTGGCATTACCTTTAAATTCAGCGCCAAGCTTTGTCAGTTCGGCGACAATGGCTTTTTTCTCTGCTGTTTCGATATCGAATGGCTTGTCTTCTTTCTCTTTTTTACCCACCAAGGACAGATATTCTTCTCCAATATTCGCTGCTTCCTTTGGATCTAAGTCAATAATCTTATCCTTTTCCACTCTTTCACCTAAAAAAATTGGTTTTAAAACTTTGTATTTCATTTTTTTATAATCCACTTGGGGTTTCCCCCAAGAGGATAATTAAATTACTTAAGATGCTGTCTTAATTGCTACAAAAGCATTAGGTAATGCATTGACCAAAGAGTGTTCGTTGTTTATCACAATTGCATTTTGATTAGATCTAGCGATTTCCTTATCTCCGAAGTTTCCAGAGGTAAATATATTACTTTCCATTTCCCCCTTATCTCCATATGCAAAAGCCTTCATGTTTCCAAGAACTGCAAATTTCTTAGAAGCACCAGAATCTGTCATTCCTGGTAAATGTTTACAAGTAAACACTGGCAATCCAGCCATTTCTCCTACTGGCTTGACTCCTCCCCCAAGAGGATAGTTAGCTAATAGTGGAGATGAAGGCGCTCCTGCATTAGCGAGGTAATACATTCCAGTACCAGAATCTTTCTGAATTCTCCATTCTGCCCAAACACTTCTGTGTACATACCAAGCGGCACCGTCAAGAATTGACTCATCTAAACATGCAGACACTCTTGATGCATCCTCAATTACATGGAATTTATCAAAAGCATTTTTTCCAGTACTTAGAGTTTTTGGAGCAACATTGTCGTCATTCAAAATTCCAACAAAAGGATTTCCACTGCCAGTAAATGCTTGATAGTCAATCATGTTGGCCAATGATTCACCAGCTAAGGCTAATAGCCATTCTGCAAGATTAACACTAGCTTCCTTCAATAAATTCTTATTGAGTACAAATGTCAGCTGCCATAATTTACTTAGTAGTTTTGCCTCACCAAATTTGAATCCAGTAACACCACCTTCTTTGTCTATGCCGACATATTCACCAAGCAATGAGCTACCTAGATAGTTTGGAATACCTAACTCGTTAGTACCCTTCATATTCCATTTCGTAGCCTGACTTAATACTAATCCGACAGATGCTGCAATTCTTAAAATTGCATCAGCTGTTCTTGGCGGAATCAATATTCCTCCCCTAGTTCCAATCTCTGGAATAAACGCTTCTTCAGCTTTTTCTTTACTTTCAAAGCTCTTAATTACGCATCGAGCAAAATCTTTCTTTTCCTCATTACTTAATCCAGTGCGGTCAAATCCGTACATCTCTTTTTCTGCTCTCATTGCTTTTACGGCATTGGAAACCTGAATGGCAACCATTGGTCCAACGATACCAGGCAACTGTTTAATAAAAGCCTCATCAACCACACCTTTTAATTGAGACTGCATTTTTTCTAAAAATTCTTTCTCGTCCATAATTTTATTTATTTTTATTTATTATTTTATTTATCTCTCCTAGCTTATCTCCCACACTCGTACTCACATCCTGCAAAGCTTTTTTAGCTGTTAAAAACCCATTCATTAACAGCTTTTCATCTAACTCTACAGCTCCCGACCTTTCAGAAGGCTTCTCAACCCCCTTCTCACTTTCAACTTCCGTTGATTGTAATAAATCTTTTAATGCACCAACCACATCAGTCATTTGTTTAACCACTGATTCGATTGATTTTTTATTTTTATCTGACAATACTCTGCCAGATTTCATCCCCTTACCTTCATCGGCTGGTGGCTCATCCCCATTCGGTTCATTCCCAGTATTATCACCCCCTGCAATTTCCAAAATCTTTTTGCTTGCTTCAATAACGGCATTATCAATAATACTTTGAAGTGCTGTCATTTCTGCTCCGATTTGTGTCTGAATGTTATCGTCATCCTTTTCTCTGAACGATTTGAAAATTCTTTCAAGTGTTTCTACCTTACTTGCTTCAAATATTTTGCCTTCCTTCGCCGCGTCTCCGCTTGCTATTTTTTGAAGTAATCCGATTGTCTCATTCAATAAATCATTAAAGTTTTCAACTGGCGTATCGTCTGCAAAATAAACCTCATAAAGAGCGGACATGACGGCATCAACTTTTTCAAAATTTTCCCACTTCTTTTTTCTTTGATCTCTTTCATCAAGAGCGTCTCCTACATCTTCTTTTTCCTCGAATTCAAATCCTTTTGTTTTCATAAGTTCAGCATCTAGTCCGAGCTCTTTTGCTTTATCAAAAGATAATCTTCTTGCCCCTGCGTTGGCAGGAACACTCACAAAAGACCATTCCAATAGCTCTGATTCAACAATCCTATTGCCTTCCATTTTCTTTGCAATAAATCCAATCGATGCAGTGTTTAGCATTCCTAGGTCGTATAATCTTCTGCATTGTTGTGCAAAAGGATTGGCTGACTCTGGTGCAAACTTACCTTCTGCGATTGTTTTATTTCCCTCTTTGTAAATCTTGTCAGTTAGTCCAATTGGTAATGCTTTGTAATCGTGGCCATATAAAACAATTGAGTTCTGCTCATAAAATGAAGTATCTAGTCCTTTCTGATCTACAATTTCCCCTTGTCTATCTTCGTCGTCGGTAGAAATTATAATTTTAAATCTCCCACAGTCATCCTCACTTGCATCCTTAACTTGACTAACGAAATTTTTGTAATCTTCGCCCTCAAATACTTTTACTAACTTCTCTCTTAATTCTTCGTTAAGTTTTTTTAATAAAGTGTCCATTTTGTTATTTTTTAATCTATTGATATTTCTTCTGGTCTGGCATAACACCTACAGCCAGGATGCAATGGTGGACTGCCGACATCTGAATAGTCCAACGCAAGCTTTGCTCCATTACCACCCTCAATCTCATCTCCCTTATTAAAAAAGTTTTCCTCAATATCTATTACCTTGCCATGCATCTCGCTACAGAACTCGCAAACCATATCGTCGGCCGCAGTAAACCATTTTATGGTCTTAACCACCCCCGACTGCTTCCAAGCCTCCTTATTGGCCGAATTAGCAGCTCTAAATGTTTCGGTCTTGGCTACTTGTAAAGCCCTGACATTATCGCTGTAGTCATAAATTTCTTTGACTAGATTTTTCATTTGTCTTAAATCAAGACCGTCGGTATATCCTTGGGTTAGTTTTTCAACCAATAACTTTTTAGTTGTCTTATTGTATGATTCGCTCATCAATGAGACACCTTGATTGATTGCTTTTTCTATTTCTGGTTTGATGATGTCAAAAGCAGTTATTCCTAAAAGCTCCAATGCCTCAGTGCCTTCTTTTCTGTACAAATCAACTACTACGGGTTTTACTGTCCTAACCATTGATTCCAATTCTTCGTCTTCGTTAAACAAATCGTCATCAATCCCCTTCATCTCCTCAGTTACTTTTTCCAAAACCTTTTCCATCTGAAGTCTGTTGAATTCTTTAATCCTCGCAACCATTAGTTTCTCGTATTGAGTGACCCTTGAAATAAAGTTTTTGTAAATTGTCTGTTCAAATTCTTCGTCAGTCGTTCCTGTTAAATCCTTTTGTCTCTTAATTCTTAACTCTTGAAATGATTTGAAAAATACCTGTCCAATATTTGTTGCCTTTTCAGAGATATCGTTGATTACATCTTTGACCACTTCCATCGCCCTACCTTTTTCACTTATAAAAGGAACTGCATCTTCGTTGGCCATCTTTTGTCCTGGCACTCTGATTGATTTTGTTGGAACCTTTCCTAATGGAACTTTATTAAAATCAGTCATTACCATGTCTCCTCCGCTTTCAAGCGGTGGTGCTCCAAAATACCTTTCTCTAACTTCGTTCATCGACATACAAAGTAATGCTGAAGTAACTTCTTGAATTATTAACTCCCTATTTTCTGGAACAGGATCTTCAAAATCTAAAACTAGATCATCACCAAATCTCGGAACCAGAAACGCATTCAAGCAATCAACTATCATTTGCATTTTTGGCTTAATAGTTCGAAGTGCAAAGACATAGTTAGTTGCTTCAGCGTTTGCTCGGTTAACATCATCGGTAATTCCTAGAACAGTCTTAGGAACTCTGAAGATTGCCATGATTCCATCCCTCAAATTGTTCTTTAAATTAGCAAAATCCATATCCTTTGGACTTGTGCCCATTTCTTGATAGTCAGTCCCAGCTGGCAAAGAAATAACTTTATAAAAGTTTCCTACACCAGAAACCATTTCCTCAAATTCAATCTGCATTCTTTTCAAATTATCTGAATCTAGCTCTTCTGTATTCTTTAAAAGTCCGCCAAGCCTTGCACCATTTGAAAAGAAATTTTTATTTGTCCTAGTTGCGTAATTATCTGAATCAATTAGTTCAGCAGCTGCATCAACCGTTCCCATTCCATCGGTAGTACTCATAGGGTTCGGATACTTTAAATGCAATATTTCATATTTTTGTAAATCCTTTGTTTCTGTCCCCTCTCGATATTTGTAACTAACAATTTTCTTCGGCATTCCCTCTTTTTTTGCTGTTAGGTTTGTCGGTAATAAAACAGTTAACGACGTTGGAACTCCTTTTTCATCTTTGACATTATCAAGTAGGAAGTAAGCGTCACCGCAAATCTCTAAATGAGCAAAAAGCATAAACCTGAAATCAAAACCAGTTTGCTCATCATTTGGAAATTTTAGTAAATCTAATAATTTGTGTTTTTTCATCTCCTCTCTCTCGCCATTCGCATTAACTCTATAAAGATGAAGCTTGATGTTAGCTAATTCTTCCGCTATCGCCCTAATGCATGCATAAGTCCAACCGCTGTATCTGTTTGTACTTCCACCACCAAAAACATTTCCAACGAAAGTGATCATAGAGTCAGAAACTCCCAATGCCGACTTAACTATTTTCCTAAATGCTTTGGTTATAAAATTCATTTTGTTATAAAAAAAAGCAGGCCCACGCCCTTACCCAATTAAGGATATAGCGTGGACCTGCAGTTCTCTGCTCAGCCCGAGCAATAAAGTTATTTAATTTTGTCTAAATTATACTACTGGTTTATTTTTGTGTCAAATCTCAATCATCCTCATCCAATGAAGAAATAAAAAGATGTTTCTTTCCTGATATTTCTTTTTCAACTTTTATTCTTCTCGCACTAATCATATCTTCTACGCTCCTAATGTCTTGAAAAGTTGATAAACTAGCCATCCCTGTTAAATCAGTCTTTTGTTCCTCTTTGACTTGTTTTTTTAAATCACCCAACCGTCTTTCTAGTCTCTCGATCTCAAATTGCGACCACCTAATTGATTCGGTTTTTCTCCACCTCTCCGTTTCGTATTTATTTAGAACCATTTGAGTAATAATAGATATTACACTACCAACCAATGCACCCCCTAATGCTATTAAAGCCACCGTTATTTCAGTACTTATGCTTATGGATATTCTAGGTATAAATAAATAACAAGCATAACCAACTACACCCAATACTACTAGCCATATTATAAACTTTTTATTTAACCAATTTTTTTTCATTACCTAAATCATAACCCTATCCCCTCCCTACTGTCCAGTTTTATTTGCCTAATAACCTCGTTTGCTTGCACTGGAAATCCATCTTTGATTACTAACTCCATTTTACCGAACTTGACCCTCTCAATGACCTTTTTAAGGTTTCTAAATCGATAGTCATCCTCAAAAGATGCTAAAAGTTTTTGATACTCATCCATTGATAGTCTTCTCTGTGATGCTGTAAAAATTAATTGTCTTGTCTCTTTGTCCATTTAACAAATTTTAACAATCTTTGAATTCTTCAGTCCTCGACCAGCCATACCAAGTACTAAATAAACAAATGCATCAACCAAATCATCGTGTTCCTCTGTCCCAAAACCCAATAATTGAGTTAAGAGCTCCTCTGCTCCCTTTCTTGGAAACAAGACTGTGCCATTCTGAATATAACTTGCTGCAACTTCCAATCTCGCCGTCTTGTCGCTTCCTGGGCGAACACCTCTAATCATTAATAACTTTCTTTTAGCTTCTTGAATAGCTGCTTTCTGATATTGCACATCTTCAACATAAAATGTTGGAACCGAATATACCCTCAAAGTTTTCGATAGTGCTTTCATTTTGTTTTGTGTCTCGTGAAAAGTGAAATGCTTATTAACGATAAAAGGTAAAATGTAAATCCTCGGATGATCGTCAATTATCCCTCCACTACCGGGAACCATTGCCGTAAAATCTGACTTATCTTCTTCACTAATTGCCAAGTCTACTCCAACGGCCGTCTTTGTAATATCTTTCGCCAACTCATCGTAAAATTTTATCCAATTGTCATGGACAATCTGCCCATCTTCGGGAACTATTTTAAGTAAAAACTCTCTTTGCCAAGTTTTAACTGGATTACCACTTGGGTCTCGTACACCTCTTTTCAAATCTTCAAGCGAACTTTTTGTAGGAAATCTTCCTGGCCAAATTGATTTCTTATTTTTGATAATCGGATACATCTTGACTACTCCATCCCTTTCTCCGTTATCAATCTGCTTCTTAATTCTCATCATCAAGCTGTCTTGATGCAATAAATTACCAATAAGAATAATTTTAGCTTTTGGATCTAGTGCGGCCAATGCCTCTGACAATAGCCACCTTTCTGTTTTATCTCTCTGCTCTTTACTTCTCACACTCTTGATATTTTCAATATCGTCAACAATTAATACGTCTGGTCTATATTCTCGATGCCTTAATCCTCTCATTTTTTGACCTGCTGACCTTGCTTGAATTCTTGCTTTGTATTTTTTTAATACAAAACTTGTGGCCGTCCATTCTTCGTTCTCCTCAAATGGACCGAAATCATTAACCAATAAATCATTTGTTTCAAGCTCCGACTTAAGATTGAAAATGTGCTGTTTTGCCTGCCCAAAAGTATCTGAAGTAATAATCGGATAATGTCTTCGTCCAGTCACTACTACCCAAATGGCATAAGCCAAAGTTACGATTGACGATTTTGCACTTCCCCTAAAAGCGATGACTTCTAAAAAAGGGATTGAATCGTCTTGGCACAAACTCATTATTTCTTTCTGAAAATCTGCAGTATCGTATTTAATATAATGAGCAAAATAAATATGAAAAAAGTAATAAAAACTATTAAGGGCTAGATTAATTCTAAAGTCCCTATCGGTTATTATTCTTTTCTTTATTTTATTTAAGTCCTGCATGTCCTAAGGCCTCTTCAAGCATTTTTGCTTGCTCATCATTTAAATTATGGGTCTTAATAAATCCTTCTACCTGCACTCTTGTTGACATATAGTCTGGATGTTTATGCTTCAACCAAAAGAATAAAGATGTTTTATCTCCATCGTGCAACAATTTAACTAATTGCGTTTCGGCAAAATCACATTGCGAAAAATTGACATCGTCAATTCTTTTTTTAAAGTCAGGATATTTTTCTACCCATTCATAATAAGTATCTCTATTGATATTTACTTTTAGGCAAGCACTGGTAATCGTCCAAGCCTTTTTGTATGCCTCAATAAAGTCTTTTTGCTCTTTTTTTATCCTTTCTTTTATAGTGTCGGATTTGTCGGATTTACTTTCTGCTTTTTTCATAATTTAATCACTTTGTTTTTGGTAAATTTTTCATACCTCGTAACAATAACATCCACGAATTTCGGATCTAATTCCATTAAATAAGCTTTTCTCCCCATCTGCTCACAAGCTATCAATGTAGAACCCGAACCCCCGAATGCGTCTAAAATAATATCTCCCAACTTACTACTCTTTTTTATCGCCCTCTCGGCCAACCTAACTGGCTTTTGAGTAGGATGAACATACTCATTCACATTATCTCTCTTCTGATACCAAACATCTGCCAACTCGCTAAAATCTTGTTGATCTAACGAATAAACATCTTTTAAATTTGTGATTAATTTATTCTTGTAATGCTTCTGTCCCTTCTTCCATCCAAACATGCAAGGCTCGTAACATCTGTGATAATCCTGCCCCCTACTAAATACCATTGAATTTTTAAGCCAAATTATAATTTGTGAAAACTTCCATCCAGTAATTTTGAAAGCTTGATGATTAATCAGAGTATTCATATTCGCAAACCACCAATAAATCGCTACATCGTTTACAGAAAAATCATAAAGATTTTTTAAGGCATTCGTATAAAAATCTAAACAGTCCTTGTCGCTCTTATTGTCGTTGAATATCTGACCACTTCCTCCGTACTTTTTTGAGTCATAGCTCAATCCTCCAGGAGAATGATAGTCAACATTGTATGGTGGATCCGTAAATATTAAATTTGCCAATTGTCCATCCATTAATTTTTCAAAATCTTCTCGCTTCTCTGAACTTCCACACATTAGCCGATGATTACCTAATTGATAAATATCGCCATATTTCGCTATCGGTTCTTTTATTTTATCGTATTCTTTTTGTGCATCGAAATCATCCTCATCAATTTCTACTGCAAATATTTTGTCTATTTCTTCGCTTTCGAATCCTATATCCATTAAGAAACTGCTATCAAATTCTTTTAATAAATCAAAATCCCAGTCTCCGTTATTTTTGTTTAGTCTCAAGTTAAGTTCTTTTTCTTTTGAAATATCGGGAATATCTAAATATACAACTGGTACTTCTGCATATCCCAAGCTTTTAGCTTATGCCTCCAGTTATTCTTTTGCCTATTTTTGTCTTTTCCCATCCACTAAGCATTTTTCGGGCCCTTTTAATTTTTTGTTTGTGTGTCATTTGAATTCTTTTAGATAACCTTTAATTATATCGGCTCTTATTAATCCACCGATTGCTCCCATACTAAAAGTACTACTCTCAACCTTTGCCTCTATTTCATTGCAAATATATCCAACGATTAGATCAAGATTTTCTTTTTCGATGCTTATCTTGTTTTCTGATAAAAAAATGTTTAACTTTTCTTGTAGTTCTTGATTCATAATTTTATTTAATAACTTCAAACTCACTAACCGACACTATTGTTTTAAAAGTTTTCCCTCCTCCAACCATCAATTTTTCCTTTGTCATTTTCTTACCCTCAACATAAATATTCTGCCCTGCTTTAATCTCCCGAGCTTCTATTGCTTTTGCTCCAAAAAATATCAGCTCTGTATATTCTTTCCAGTCTTCTATTTTTGTCACAATTCTCATATTGAGTTGATTGCCTTTTAATTCCGATGTGATTACATCACCAGCTAAAAATACTTTATTTTGTTGCATGTTGTTTTTACTTAATTATCGCCTTGCTCAAACAATTGGGAGGGCAAGGATTTGCCACGCCGTTACGTGTGTAGTCACCTTGCACCGACTTAACTTGCGGACTCTTGGATTGCTTGTCAAACGATGCCTTACTTTCAGCCACCTCCCAATTAGACAGATGCTCTGCCTTTATAGACTTACCTGCTCTAATACTCCGGTGCTTGTGTGTCACTCTGGTATTCTGGCCTCATGATAAGCCTATAAGGAGAGATTAATCTCCTATTTTTCTGCATAGTCATCGTGCCTATTATTAAAAAATGTACTGTTTGGGCATTTAAATCTTTTTAGGTAATTTCGTTTTCCTGTTTTATAATTATATTTTTTATAGGGAATAGTAATACAAAATTCATGTATTTCTGAATAATTTTCTGCTCCCACTAAAACAGGAGTAATTTCTTTTCCGCAATAACTGCAATATCTTTTTTGTATTGTTTTTCCATTCATGTATTTAAAAAATTATAAAACTTCTTATAAACCCTTAAGAAATCGTAATCGTTCTCATCGAGCTCATATTCTCTACGATTAACTCGCCTCATTACGATTTCAAACACCCTGTTAAGTAAATGTTTTTGCATTCTTTCGTTCTGCATTGGCTTTCCTATATGACAATCTGCATTATTTAGCTTTGCAGAATTAAAGACACTTTCATTGTGCTTCCCGGGAACGTAACGATGAGCAACTGTACTAATGATATGGTGAATACAATCTGCGTGATTATATCCCTGTCCTTCCTCCTTAACTCCTTCGCAATCTGGATTAAGGCATTCATACCAACCATTCCAAAATTGCTCTATTTTTGGAGGAAATCTATTTTGTAGACCTCCCATATTCTAAAATGGAATATCTTTAATATCGATTTCGTCACCATCTTCAATAACTGGAACATCTTCATCGAAAAAATCCTCTTCTTTACTTTTTTTCTCTACTTTCTGCGAAACTGCTCTCGTTGTTTTTGTTGGAACCTCTTCTTTGCGATTATTGGGCATTAGCTTAATTTCGCCTGCAATTACTTCGCTTGTATATCTTTTTTCGCCATCCTTTTCATAACTTCGATTCTCAATTCTCCCCTCAACATACAAGAGATGCCCTTTTAAAACATACTCGTTAATTATCTCTGCTGCTTTATTCCAAGCGACTACCTTATGAAAAGTTGTTTCTTCTTTTTTTTGACCATTCGCATCTTTATAAACTCGATTGGTTGCCATGCTAAAAGTGCAAACTTTTGCTCCCGACGGTGTCTGCCTTAATTCTGGATCATTAGTCAAACGACCCAATAAAATTACTTTATTAATCATGTTTGTTGTAAATTAATTGTGAATAATCCACCTCGTTTGGACTTGGGATATAAACTCCCATTTCCATCGATGCAAACCTTTGAACATTGCCCATATATTCACTAAATTCGGTAGTATTCAAATCTGTTGTTGATCTAACGATGGTGTAAGCTTTGCCTTGAAACTCCCAAAATGATGTTAGAAATTCAGCCTTTAAAATTTCGTGCATTTCTTTTGGGGAATATCCCACCTCTTTAAGTATCGTTTTTAGTGCGATCCCCCAATACCATGCATTCTGCTCTAAACTCCTCTGGCTCGTTTTTTTCTTAATAACTAATTCCAGTTCTATGTTCTCAGGAAGACTTTTAAGATAATTAATCAGTTTTTGACGATTAGTAAATTCAAGTTTTCCTCCAATGAGCTTGCAAATAAACTTTGGAATAATTTTCATACCATTTGCCACTCAATTTTATTCTCTTTATCAGCAAACTCTAACCATTCCCCCCTTTCAATTACGAACCATTTTCCATTTTTTTTAACCATTGGATATCCATTATAAAAAGGCTTTTTTTCTTTTGGCTTTTCGAACGAATTTTTAGCTATGAGAAAATTTTCTATCGGAGTGTCTAAAAATCTGGTTAATCCTCTCTGTAAAAAATCTTCTAACGTCCAGGAGTAATTCCAATAGTATTTTTCATCATGTAAGGCTTGTTCGTATTTTTTTATCGCCCTCTTAACATCATCCAGAGAATACTCTTTTAAGACAGATTTAATTTTTGTTTCCATCTTGCTAGTAAATTTTTGATGAACAATTATTTTTTGTTCGTTCCAAAAATTAAAGATGGAAAGATATATATCTCTGTTAGTATTCTCTGCTATATGTATAGAATTTGCCTCTTTTAGGCATTTTGATTTGCCTGTTTTGGGCAAATTGATTTGCCTACTTTGGTCAAATTGATTTGCCTGTTTTGGGCAAATTGATTTGCCTATTATAGGCAAATTGACCGCACCAACTTCTTCTAATTTTTTAACAATTTCTTCGTCCAAAACTTTATAAAAAGTGAGGGGTGGACTGCCTCTTAACTTCACCTCAACTAACTCTAAATCAATGATAATTTTTTTGGCACTTCTAAATTCTTTTATTTTCATTGATAGCTCTTTGGCAAATTCTTCGTCTTTTTTCCAAAATTCTTGATCACCCATAGCACTCCACCAAAACATAATTTGCGATAGCAAAATGCCAGACTTTATGCTTCCAGTGATTTGAGCATAGGCTGGATAGTACGCAACTGGTTTTTGATGTAATGCTTTTAAAATGTTTTTCATTTTACTGCTTTAAGCCCGAATGCTTTAACTATTTAATATAGATACTCTTCCTTCTTTTTCACTTGGTTGGTACTTTTCTCCATAAAGAACAGTTTCTTCCCTTCTTATTTCATTTTTTCTGCGTTTAATCTTACCTATTACAAGAATGGACTGGCCAACTTCTGAAAACTTACATAAATTTATTGCATTTTTGGAAAAGAAATTAATATAGTGAGCATCTGAATTAGATCGACTAATTTTATTACTATCTATAAAATTAGTATTTGTAATAACCATTAAAACACAATAACTATCTCCTCCTTTTGTTTTTGAGAGGGTTGGCTTCTTGCCAATCCTCCCAATGATAATAAATTTGTTAAGATTCATACTAATGCATTTTCTTTAGCCTGCTTTTTAAGTTCTGCTTTTTCTTTTTGGGCAATCTTATAAAAATCAGTCTCGTCATCCCAGTCATAGAGACCCTTAGCATTTAAAAATGCTTGATAATCTTCTTCCATTTTGTCTGGGAATTCTTTAGCCTCGAATATTACATATTCTGGTATTTCGTAGGTTTCAGGATCCTTACTTTTCATTTTCTTTTTATTCATCCTTTCGTAATATTCTGACTCTGTTTCTTTGGTAAGTCTTATAGCCCATCTAGTTTCATATTTTTTACTCGGGTCGTTTTCCATATCTGCCTTTGCATAGGCTGAAGTTTGCATTCTGACGGTATTGTATAAACCGCTCGATGATTTAAGGTCTGTGAGTGCTAATTTGCCGTCTATAATAGCTTCAATATCCATAGTTCCGATAAATCCATACTTCCTTGAATAAACTACCCTTTCAGAGCTTATAAACTTAACATTATGATCGTTCACCCACTTAAGAAAGCTCCTAACACCAAGCTTAACTTCTTTCTTTTTTGGTATACTTGGCTTATTAAAACCTTTAATTCCTAAGGACCATTTAATGTATTGCTCTGCCCATTCGTGAATCTCTGTTCCAATATCAGCTGCTTCTTGTTTTTTGACTGAATGTAAATTACAAGCTGTTAAGATATCATCGGCTGCTATTTGTTCGCCCTTCAAAAGAATATCCATCAAATAATCTTCAGCTAAACCAGTCGCCCAACTAACTAGTTGAGGCGATTTGTCTTTTATGCCGATTATCGTGGTTGTTCCTTTGGCTCTCTTATTGATGATTCCTCTCTCTTGATCAGTGAGAAAATAGGCATGATAACCGGTTTCTTTATTTTCCTTGAACACTCCGACTACCTTGCCGTCATAAAGAGTAAATGGTAATTCTAACATGCTGGTTGTTTTGCTTTAGTCTTTTTTGTAGGCTTGGACGAAACGACCTTTTTGATTGGATTTACTTTTTTCATTTCTTTTTCAATTTCCTCATCCAATTCATCATCATCACTTTCATCTCCTTCTTCTTTTTCGACGTCACTGTCAAAAAAGTTTTCTTCTTCGCCAATTTTTGCTAACTCTTCAGCACTAATTTCATCACCCCCTTCTTCTTTTTGCTCCTTTAAAATCAAATAAATTTTGTCAAAGTTTTCCTCCTTAAGATCTATTCCAACCATTCCTTTAATTACATCAGCAAAAGGATATTCAAGAAGGCTTTTTTTAGGAATATGCTTAATTCTCATCATCTCTTCGATAATGAGTTTTTTCGTTGCACTGTGGTCAATCACCCCTTCAGCATTCCATTTTTTAATTAACTCACCAGTTTTTTCGCTTATAATAAATTCTGGCTTTCCATCAAAAAGCTTTGTTCTGTCTTTTGTAGTGCTTGCATAGTGACTAATCGCTATATCGAAACTAACTGTCATCTCATAATCAAACCCCTCACGAGTGATTGATTTTAATCCTACTTTTTCAGGAACATTAATTGTCTTTCCATTCTTTTCAACTTGATTCAAAACATAATCTTGCTTTGATCTTCCACAACAAATAACATTAGCAGAACTCTGAAGTATTGCATCGATAAATTTGTTATGCCTTGGTGTTAATTTCCCCCAAACAGAAAAGCTATTTTTTGCCCCTGCCCCTAAAGCATCAGCTAATTCAAGTATTCCGCCAGATCCTGCCCATTCGTGAGTAATTGAGTCAATGATAATAACTTCTATTCCAGCTTTTTCGCAAGCCTCAATTGCTTCAATATATTTTTCTGGAGTAAATGGAGCCTCTAATGTAATTACATTGTAATCACCCAAATCACTGTATAAATCGGCTGACTTATTCTCTGTATCGATGATTGCAATTTTATTCCAATCTTTAGTTAGTCCTCTTGCCATTTTAAGAGCTGACATTGTTTTGCCAGATCCGCTTGGTCCGAATACTCCTATTTTTATTTTGGCCTGTTTTCTTGAGGCCTTTCTTAATTGCATTGTCATATTTTTTAAACTGCCTTGAGTTAAAACAAAATGTAGATAGTTATCCTCAGGTTGCCATTGGGTGCACCAACGCATCTGAGCCTATATGATAACTACCTGCATTTGCACCCAATACAAAGGCAGGATTATTATTTTTTAATTAGTGGATAACATTTTGCATTTGGATCTCCCTCAAATTCTCCCGTACAAACACTTGATACATTCAATAGATATCCGATTGTATTAACTGTTCCAATAACAGCAAATACTAATACGAGAATACCTAAAGTAATATTACTTTTTCTTTTTCTCATTTTTTTAATTTTTAACGATTGATTATTTCGACCGTAGAAAATTAATAAATAACAAAAAACACACTTAATATATAAGTGTGTTTTAAAAGTAATAACGATTTTTTTAAGTCAGACTTTCCAATTGAGGATAGGGTGGCTTATCTCTTTGACCATTGAGGGGCGCGTCTCGCTCTCTTTAAACCAAACTTCTTTCTTTCTTTCATTCTCTGATCTCTAGTCAAATAACCGGCATGTCTAAGTCTTTTTCTATATTCTGGATTAAATATTGTTAAAGCTCTAGCAATTCCATGCCTTACAGCTTCAGCCTGAGAGCGGATTCCTCCACCTTTAACTATTACTGTAATCTTGAATTTTCCTATAGATTTCATCCTGTCTAACGATGATACTACTATCCTTTGCAAATTATCACTGCTAAAATAATCTTCAAATTTTTTGTCATTAACCGAAATAGTTTTATCTCCTTTTGTGTAAAGACGGACACGAGCAACAGATGTTTTTCTCCTGCCGGTTCCGACAAAATATGCATTGCTTGATTCGTCATATTTTACGTCAGCTGGTAAGTCAGATTCATCATCAAAATCATACGAAACAAGACCAAACATTTCGTTCATTGCTTTTGCGCTCTCCTTCTTTGTGTCATTACTAATTGCAGCAATTTCACTAGCAACAACGCCAGTAGCCTCAACAACTTCTTCTTTCTTTTTAGCAATCTTTTTTTTAGGCTCCTTAACAGTTGTCGCTTTTTCTTTCTTTGCAACAACTTTTTTAGGTTTTTTAACTTCTTTGACTGCTTTAGTTTCTTTAACTGCTTTAGTTTTAGTTGCTGTTACCTTTTTTTCTTTTTTTTCAGTTTTTTCGGAAGATTTTTTTTCCTTTGGCATATTATTCAAACTTAATGCGTTTTAATTGCTGGTCTCTAAGACGATTCTTAGGTAGCATTCCTGATACGGCTTTAATTAAAATTTCTCCTGGGTTCTTTTCAAAAATGACTTTCATTGGAATATTCTTTTCTCCGCCCAAATATCCTGTATGTTTGAAATAAGTCTTGTTTTCCATCTTATTTCCTGTAACAACTATTTTTTGGATATTTTTAATAACTACGACATTATTAGAATCCTTGTTTGGCATAAAATCTGGCTTGTTTTTTCCCCGAAGAATTGCCACAATCTCTGTTGCTAAACGTCCAAGGACTTTATCTGTAGCATCAATAGTATATATTTCTTTTTTGACTTTTTCCATAATATTTTTGTTTTACTCAACTAAACCAATTCAATGACAGCCATTTTTGAACTATCAGATTTTCTTGCTCCTAATTTGACGACCCTTGTATACCCTCCAGTCCTCTCTTTATAGCGAGGAGCGATTTCATCAACTAACTTCTTAACGGTTTTTTCGTTGAAAAATTTAGATAAATACCTCCTTGCAGCAATATCACCTTTTTTTGCTTTGGTGATTTTCTTTTCAACAAAAGGAGATAACTCTTTCGCTTTTGCTTCAGTAGTTGTTATCCTTTCTTTTGTTAAAAGAGATGTGGCCAAGGTCTTTATCAAGGCTTTCCTTGGTCCAGCTTTCCTATGAAATTTTCTGCCTTTTTTTAAATTATTCATATCTCTTACTTAATCGTTATTACTTTTTCTTTTTTACTGTTGTTGTTTTTTTTGCTTTCTTTGCTGGTTTTTCTTTTACTTCCTCTACTTCTTCTGTAATTATTTCCTCGGGCTTAATTTCTTTTGCAGGTTTAATTTCCTTAATCTCTTCTACTCCAAAAAAATCATCTTTTAAAAATTCGAATTGAGAAATAAGAATTTTTAAGGCTTCTCCCAAAGCATCTTCTGGTGTAATAGTGCCGTCAGTTTCTACTTCTAAGCTTACTTTATCAAAATCAGTTCTTTTTCCTACCCTCATATTCTCAACTATGTAATTGACTCTCTTAATCGGGGTAAAGGCAGCATCAAGTCCGATTACACCAATTCCTTTTTTGATTTTAGGGTCATCCTGAAATTCATAACCAACGCCTTTTTCAATCTTAATTTCGATTTCTAATTCTGTTCCTTTTTCTGTGATAGTAGCAATATGATGGTCTGGATTGGCAAGTTCTAGCTCAGAAGAAAACTCGAGATTTTTTCCAAGCACTTCTTTTTCTCCTTTTACTCTAAGAGTCGCCATCTGAGGTTCATCCCCATGCATTTTGAATCTTAATTGTTTTAAATTCATCAAAATATTTAGAACATCTTCCTTTACTCCTGATATAGTTGAAAATTCATGAGAAGCACCTTTTATTTTTGCTTCTGTAACAGCAGCACCGACAAGAGATGATAGAATTACTCTTCGGAGGGCGTTACCAATAGTAACCCCATATCCAGGATATAATGATTCTATTTCAAAAACGGAATGATTTTCCTTTATTTTTTTGTTCTTGATAGAAGTTGGTAATGAAATCATATTTTATTATTTTTTAGAATTTTAAAAATCCTAAGTTTTAATTACCCCTAACTTAATTTATCTTGAATAGTGCTCAAAGACTGTTGTAATATCAGCTGGTAGCTGAATGTCCTCGGCAAGAGGCAATCTAGCTATTGATACTTCCATTTTTGCTGCATCAAAAGATAACCATTTTGGAGCTGGATTTTTTTTCGCAAGCTCAATGATATCTTTTAATGTGTCTTTGTTTTTCGAACCTTCTCTTACTGTAATAATATCTCCCACTTTTAATTGCATAGAAGGGATATCCACTTTTCTACGATTTACCATAAAATGTCCATGAGTCGCTAATTGATTAGCATGACTTCTTGATCTCGCCCATCCTAAACGGAATATAATATTATCAAGACGAGTTTCAATCTTAGCTACAAGAGCATCTGAAACACTCTTGATTTTAGCTCTATCACGATAAATTTCCTTGATGTATTTTTTGAATTGAGATTCGGATAACTGGTACCATCTTTTCATTTTTTGCTTTTCGGCAAGTTCTTTTCCATATTCAGAAATAGATGACCTTCTCTTTTTGGCTCGCTGTCCTGGAGCAAATGGCCTGTCGATCATTGCACACTTATTAGACAAACATTTTTCACCTTTAAGGAAAAGCTTATCTCCCATTCTCCTGCAAATTTTGCATTTGGCTTGTGTTTTCATAATTAGCTTCTCTCACAAATTATAATCTTCTTGGTTTTTTAGCACGACAACCATTATGTGGTATTGGTGTAGCATCTTTTATTGATATAACTTCAAATCCCTGATTGGCGATTGAACGAAGCGCAGATTCTCTTCCAGAACCGACACCTTTTACTATTATCTGCAGTCTTTTCATTCCTGTTTTTTCTGCAATCAATCCTACAGCTTCAGCAACTTTAGAAGCAGCAAATGGACTAGATTTTTTTGTACCCTTAAAGCCGAGTTTTCCAGCAGATTTTCCTGTCAAAACATTTCCCATTGCATCGGTCAAACTAATGATTGTGTTGTTATAAGAGCTAAAGATATAAACTCTGCCTTCTTTACCTAACGGAGCCCTTAATGGAGCAGTGCTTTTTTGCATTGCTTTTTCAACGGCCTCTCCTTCTTTGATCATCTCTTCTTCAGTTTTTTTGATAACATGTTTTTTACCCATAACGATATCTTCAAATACTAATTAAATATTAAAATTAAGGACTATTTTGGCGAAGGCGGAGCTTTCCTACCAGACCCAACTGTATTTCTTCGATTACCCCTTACGGTTCTGCTGTTAATTCTAGAAGTTTGTCCCCTGACAGGTAATCCTTTAGAGTGTCTTCCACCTCTCCAGCTGCCAATATCCTTAAGACGCTTGATGTTCATCATAACATCCCTGCGAAGTTCTCCTTCGACCCTGAAGTTCTTTTCAATAACTTGTTTCAATCTACCAATCTCATCTTGAGTTAAATCTTTGGTTTTCTTTTTTAAATCAATATTGCATTCAGCTAAAACCTTCTTACTTAGAGAAGGTCCAATTCCATAGATATAAGTCAAACCGATATCAATTGTTTTTTCATCAGGAATGTTGATTCCTATAATTCTTGCCATATTGTCTCTTAAATCTTAAAATAAATTATATATTATGCACCTTGTCTTTGCTTGTGCTTTGGGTTCTTTTTACAAATAACATAAACGCGTCCCTTTCTTCGAACGATCTTGCAATCCATACACATTTTTTTGACTGATGGGTTTACTTTCATAAATAAATATTATTTCTTTCTAAAAATTATTCTGCCCCTTTTATTGTCGTAAGGAGAAAATTCTATTGTAACCCTGTCACCAGGAAGAATTTTTATTTTAAAAATACGAAGTTTTCCGGCTAAATGAGCCAGAACTTCAGAGCCGTCATCCATGGCGACCCTAAAAAAACCATTGGGCAAGCTTTCTTCAACTACCCCTTCCTTAAGTATTTTATCGTTTTGTTTAACCATCTCAAAAGATATTAAAACAATAGCAAAAGTTTTAATTTTGGTCAAGAGACGGGAGTATGGATTACTTAAACTTTGAGTCTTAATAGTCGCTTGAAACATTCCTTTCTTCGACACAAATTTCTTGCTAGAAATTTGCCTGTTTGTTTCCAGTCGAAACAAAAGGCGAAGAAAAGAATGTTTCAAGCTTTTAAATAGCAAAACTTGAGCATGCCAAGGGGAGAAAAGTATTAAAACAATAAGGTAAGGTTTCTTCGTCCTAACGGACTCATTAACCCTATATTCTTAAAGGTTTTTGTTTTTCCTTTATTACTTCAGAATCAATCTAACCGAATTTATTTACTTTACTGATGTTTCTATTTTAATTGTTATATTATTTTTATTATTTGATATATTTCCCTTCCATGAAGGATTAATATCAATTTCTACTTTTTCAATTTCTGTTTCTTCTTTTAGCTTTAAAATGGCTTCTTCCTTGCTTTTTCCTACAATTTTCTCGATAACGTCATCGTTTATAGCAGTAAACATATCAGAAGATGCTGTTAAATTCATTTCAAAAGAACTGTTTTTTTCTATAACCCCGGAGGCTTTGAATTTAGAATTTTGATAAACAGGAGTTTTGCCATCCTCAAGATTAGCAACAATTCCTAGTAAGTTTTCTAAATCAGTCTTTTTAACTGCTAAAATTCTGGTCTTTATTTTGCCTGAAACATCAAAGGACTCAACTTTATCTCCTGTTTTCGCTTTTACCTTGAAATCACTAATATCTTGTATGATAGCGCCGTCAATAATCATATAATCAGACGGAATATTCCCAGATAACGATTTTGTTACTGCATCTAATTGTTCAGCCTTAAATTTATCTTTGGCAGTATTTATATCATTTTGAGAAACTGCTAACGAATCCCCTTTTGCTCCGCCTGTAATCGCCGAAGAAGTTTCTGCCCATGTTGTTGAATAATATTCAGTTCCATTCAATTTTGGAATTGAGAATTTAGCTGAATTGATATTATAATCTTCTCCTGGCTCATCCGCTTCAATTTCTATTTCTACAACTCCTGGATCACTGTTTGTAGCTGCTGGAAGATTAATGGCCGAAAGCGAGTGATATGATTTTTCTCCTTTATCTGATAGGAAGTGCGTTCCAGTCTTTAATGTTAAAGGAGTTGCTGGACTGAATTTATTGTAAACTTTTATTTTTCCTTTTGCTATTCCTCCACCACCTGCACTGCCAGTTGCTTTTATCTTTGAAGTATATGTCTGTTCATCATTAAATTCCTTGCCACTCAAAACAATTCTAGTATCACCTTCCCGCATTTCAAAATTATCTGTTATTGATACTATTACTGCTTTTTCGCCGCTTACTTGTTGTATTCTTGGATATATCTTAATTTCTGCTTTTGCATCAGTTAAAAAATAAAATGCAAGTCCGCCTCCAACAATTATAAATGCTAAAATAGCAAAAATTAACCCTTTAAAATTCTTTTTTGATCTTTTTCTTTTTTCTGGATTATAAGTTGTCATTTCTTTTACTTGAACTTCTAATTCTTTTATTGATTGTTCTTGTTGTTCTATTTTATTTGGTGGAATAATATCGTAGATTTTTTTTCGCATATTTTTATTTTATTAGAATTGCTTTTATTCTTCTAACGCCAGCACTCGAACTTTCTTCTTTTATAATTTTAAAAGTTCCAAGCTCTTGAGTATTACTTGCGTGCGGACCAGCGCAAATTTCTTTTGAAAAATATTCTCCTGTTTGCGGATTGTAGATTGTCCATACTCTTACTATCTCGGGATATTTTTCTTTAAAAAATGCTAAAGCTCCTGCCGATAATGCTTCAGAGAGCTTCATTTCTTCTTTTTTAACATCAAGACTTTCTTTAATTTTTTTATTGATAAGATTTTCAATTTGTTTTAATTCTTCAGTATTTACTTTTTGAGTATGTGTAAAATCAAATCTCAATCTTTCAACATTGATGTCTGACCCCATCTGCTGAACATGGTCTCCTAATACTTTTCGCAAAGTTGCGTGTAATAAATGCGTTGCTGTATGTAATTTCGCCCCTTCTTCTCCTGCATCTTTTCCAACTCCTCCAAATTTCTTTTCTGCTCCTGCTCGAGATAATTTCTGATGTTTTTTTAATGCCTCATCAAAACCAGATTTATCTATTTTAAATCCTTTTTCCTGAGCAATTTCTTGTGTTAATTCCAATGGAAATCCATAACTCTGATATAAGTCGAAAGCATCTTCTCCATTAATAGTCTTATCAGGATTATTTTCAATCTTTTTTTCAAGTATTGCAAGTCCAGATTTTATCGTCTTAATAAATTTCTCTTCTTCTCCTTTAATAATATCAATAATTACTTGCTTGTTTTCTATAAGTTCTGGATATGTTGTGCCATATTTTTCAAAAACATATCCACCTAGAGATAAGTCTTTTTCGATGCCAAGCATCTTTGTGTACCTGACACATCTACGGATAATTCTTCTCAGTATATATCCTTGTCCAATGTTTGATGGTTCAATCCCGTCTCCTGCTAAAAATATTGCGCTTCTGGTATGGTCAGCGATAATACGAAAGGCTTGTTTGTTTTCTTCGTATGATTTTCCAGATATTTCTTCAATTTTCTTAATCATATCTTCAAAAATATCTGTTTCATATGACGAGCTTTTATTATTCAATAAAGATAAAAGCCTTTCAAATCCGATTCCTGTGTCAATATTTGTCTGATTTAATAATTCATACTCGCCTTTCTCATTTTTGTTGTATTGCATAAAAACAAGATTCCAAATCTCCACTACACGTTTACAATGATCACAATTAGGGCCGCAATCATTACGTCCACAACCTAAATGTATTCCTCTATCATAATGTATCTCTGAACATGGACCACAAGGGCCGATACTGCTGACTGGCCCCCAAAAATTATCCTTAGCATTACATTTGATAATTCTATCTCTTGCTATCCCATGCTTCAACCAAATATTTATTGCTTCTTCGTCTTTTTCAATTCCATTTTCACCCTTAAAAACCGTAATATAAAAATTCTTTTTATCTAATTTAAGCTCGTCAACTAAAAAGTCCATTGCGAATTGAATGGCTCCTGACTTAAAATATCCATTTTCATCTTGGCCGATTGACCAATTGCCAAGCATTTCAAAAAAAGTATGATGCGTATCGTCTCCAATTTCTTCTATATCGCCTGTACGAAAACATTTCTGACAAGATACCAAGTGTCTGCTTCCAAACTCTTCTATGGGGTCTTTTTTGCCCGATAAATACAAAGAAAACTGTTGCATTCCTGCTGTTGTTAGGAGTACGCTCGGGTCTGTCGGCAAAAGCGATGAAGATGGAACTATCTTATGATTCCTTTCTTTAAAAAAAGTAAGAAACCTATCCCTTAATTCCTGTGATGTCATTTCGGAGTTTATTTATTGTTATCTAAAGGTATTATAGCAGATTTTGGAACAAATTAAAGAGTCGTTAGTAATGTGCACAGTCATGTGGCGATTTTTACAAAATCAAAAAATACTATGTGTCTATAAAAAAATAAGGAAGTTATTAACTTCCTTTTACCAAAACGACGATTCATAATATTCATAATCATTTTCTGACATGAATATTGTACCAAGGACATTAAAGCCCTTGTGGAATGAGAGATGCATTTCATTCCTATTTAGAGGGAGAATTTCATCTCCCTCCTCAGGCAAGACAAACATTGATAATGCTCGAATTTGCCCGAGCTCGTGTCGTATTCTTTCGGACCCAACACGAATTAGATATATTCCATCCATTTCCATTTGAAATGGATTGATTTCCTTCTTGACAATTTTCGCAAGTCTCACCAGGTCGCATGGTTTGATTTCATCGTCATACATCCAGCAGAAAAACTTCTCCTTCAACGACACAGCGTCGATGAGGAACTTACTTGCTGTTCCGTGCCTATTTCCGTGTTCACACGTATCAACGTGTTTTTGTACTTCCGTACCGACTATGTCGATACGGTTTCCATCCGTGTCGCATAACCAACACGGAAACTTGTAAACCTTCATCCTTCCTCGATATTATAAAAAGAGCTTTGTTTTTAATCCCACCCTTGTAGGATTTAATCTACCGCATCATAACAATAGCAATAAGATACTTTATAGCTACCTTCGCAGTAGCCACGTATTTCACACTCCACGCGAATTTCTTCTCCGCAATGAAGAATATCGATGCAATGTGAACAAACATTGCATTGTGACGCATTCACCGTCATGGCAATGCATCTCCCTTTGGGTTCCCGTATGGGGCAACCCAACCAGCATGACGAAACACACTGGTCTTACGAATTGTGCCATCCGCAAGAGTCTCGTCTACGCTTTCTCTCTTCGAGAAAGCGTAGAGTGGAATCACACTCTTTTCCAAGAGCGCTCGCTCTAGGGGCGCCTGAAAATAAGGTGCCCCTCCGATCATGGCTGCGTTGCAACCAGATTGGAGAGCGATTTCAGCAAGCTGTAAGGCTCGCTGCTTCATTTCCTCCGGTGACGGAATGTCATCGAAAGTGATCAGAGAAAGAATAATTCTCTTCTGATCTGCAGAAGGCTCTACGACCTTCTGTTCCACAGACCCAGCATGCTGGGTCAAATTGAGTGTCTTCATGATTATTCCTCATGTGTGTACACCCCTTGTTTTTTGGGAAACTGCGAACTCTTAAATAGAATTCGCTGCAATTGCCTACTTGGTAGGCAATACAATAAATAAAACCTTACTCATTGTATTGCCTACAAGTATTTTAAAAAAACTCAAACATTATTTTTATACACTAATATTGTCTATTTGTCAATAGCTATGTTTGTTTTAAGATTGAGAAAAATAAATAAAAAACAAACAAGAATAACCTTGTTTGTTTTGCTTATTTCTTATTTCCTAAATTTTTTGTTCAAAGCAGCAATAATGTCATCAGCACTTTCTCCTTTATTATCATCGTCATCACCGTCTTTATTTTCTTCATTTTCTATTTCATCTTCTTTCATTAATCCAGCTTTTTGCGCAATGTAATACCAAACTATATTAGGATCTGCTCCATTAAAAAAGTTTTCATTTTCCGAAATGTTTATTAAGTGTGCCCTTCTTCTATCTCTTCCGCATCCACAAAGAATATGTTCATCAATTAAGGAATAATCTAATTCATCAACATTTCGTATAAAAGTGCGAGCTTTTTCTATGTCTCCCCCAAAGGCTGCAACAATATCTTCTGGAAGGCCGCTTTCTTTAATTTTTTGTTGTTTTTCTTTTTCTTTGTCTTCTTGAGCTTTCCTTCTTAATATTTCTTCAAGAGCTAATTCTTGTTTTCTTGCGAGATTATTAATTTTTTCTTTTATTTCAAAAAATATTGCTTCTGCTTTTTTAACATCTCTATTTTTTTCTGCGATATCAATTGCTTCTTCTAAACTTTCCAAGAACTCTGAAGCTTTTTCTTCTTCAATGCCACAATTTAAACAAAAATTTAAATATGGATGTTCTCCTATTAAGTCTATAATTTTTCTAATATTATCAACTATCTCTTTGATTGGCCTTTCTTGATAATCCTCATAGCGCTTGATGTATTGAGAAAGAATTTCTTGATCTTCTTCTTTCCATCTTTCTTGAGCTTCTTTTATGATTCTTTCTGTTTCATTAATATATAATTGTCTCCATTCGTCAAAACTGCTATCAAAAACCCTTTTACTACTTATCTCTAGGTTTAATTTTATTTCTCTTTCGATTTCTTTTACCTTTTTATCTATTTCTTCAATTCTTTCTTGAAGTAAATTTTCTTTTATTTTTTCTCCTGCAAGCGGATCATCAAATGAGATGTCCGTTTTTAAATATCTTCCTAATGAAAATTTTTTCAACCCATTTGCTGGGTTTCCAAAGAAATCTTCTTTTTTTCCTAATACTCCAACGGTTAGGTAATAAAAATTACCTTTGGTTTGAAAACTTCCTGCGGGCAGATATCCATCCGAGCTTTCCGTATAATATTCTGTATATTTTTCGACTTGTTTTGTTAATATTGCGTCGCCTGGAGCTTGCATAAAAACCATGTCATCTCTAATTTTTCCTATCCCTTTATTTTTATATTTTTCTTCCAACGTTTCTTGAATAAATTCGACTGGAGATTCTGGTATTTCTTTACGCAAGAAACTAAGAATTTCTTCTTGAGTCTCTTTTGGAAGTAAATTAATTTCATCATAAGTTCGTGGAAAAATTTTATCTTCAACTGCTGCAATTTTTTTAGAGACTTTAGCTCCTGGAATATCTTTAAAAGAAAATTCGGCTAGAATTGATTCGTTTTCTTGTTTCCATTCGTCAGTTGGCGATATTTCCCAATGCTTGATATACATAGCTTCCTCAGTAGAAATCCTTTTCGTCCCTTCTGGATAAACTAAAGTAATTTTCTTACCATCTTCATCAACTTTAATTTCTTGCGGTTCTCCAAACTCTGAAAAGAATTCTTCAGCCTCTGTCCAATTTCTCAAACCCTCATTCCATGCTATTAATCTTCTTCTTGCCTCTGTAAATTCTCTATTAACTTCTTCCATTTCTTTAGAGGTCGGGTTAAGTGCATGTCCTCTGCCTTTTGTTTTTTCTACTATGAATTTAGGAATTCCAGAAATTTCTTCATTACTCTTCATAAGTCTATATTCTTCTGGCGAAACACAATCTTCGCATATAGCACCTTCTGCCGAAAGTTTCCCATCTGATCTTTTTTCAATTTTTGATATAAAAACTTTTTCTTGCAGATTAATTTGCCCATCGGGAGCTAAGTGCGGACACATTTTAGAAATATGGCAAAAAACACTTCCTTCTCTGGTGCGAATAAAACCAAACCCCCTCTGATCAAACCATTTTGTAAAGTTACCAACTATCAAATTTTCTTTTCCTTCTCCTTCAGGATGTTTCAAAGAACTATACTTTTTTTGCATTAATTCTTCAAATCTATTTTTTGCTAATAATTCATAATCAATAACTTCAGTTTCTTGTTTCTTTTCTGTATTTTCTGTATTTTCTTGATCATTTTTCGTAGTATCTGGATTATCTTTTTGTTCATTTTCCTGAAAAGCAGTTATATCTTTTTCGCTTTCGTTAATTTTTTCCATAAAATTGAAAACTTTAAAATTATATAACTATTATAACATTTTTTTTAAAAACAAAAAGCACTTGATTGTGCTTATAAAAAAAGAGAGACTATACGTAAGTCTCAAACGTTTTCGGGAAGCCCGTACGGGGCTACCCACCCAGCGTGGCGGAATACCGCCACTTTGCGGACACTACCGTCCGGTTGGATTTGGTCAACACTCTCCCGAAGGGAGAATGCGTATAGGGGTTTTATCCCCTTATTGAGCAGGCTCCGCTCTAGGGGTGCCATAAAGTATGGCGCCCCTCCAATCATGGCTGCATTGCAGCCAGATTCAGAAACGATCTCAGCGAGCTTTTCAGCTCGATATTCCATCTCCTTCGACGAGGGTATCTCGTCAAAATTGAGGAGAGAGATGATCGTCTTGCGGTTCTCTGCAGATGGCTCAATAAGGCCGTCTGCAACTTGCTCGGGTGACCCAGCGTGCTGGGTCAAGTTGAAAATTCTCAATCGAGGTCTTCCTAGCCTCCCTTAAGGGGAAGCATACCCTTCTGTAACGGATTAAAATAGTTCTGCAACTAGAAAAGAGGAAGAAACCTTTCTAGTCAGCATGGTAATAAATAAGCGTCTTACTCATTACCATACTGACTAGATTTTTAGGTTTTAATGAACATTTATTTATTCTCAATTTTGAACCTATCTTTATTTTTAAACATAGACTCAAAGAAAAGAATGAGGTTTTTTTATTGAGTGTCCTCTGCACTCTTTGTAAGCCATTTACCAAAATGGCTTCTCACCCTTGAGGTATTCTTCAAGGGTGAAGGTTCCTTCACTGCCTCGGTGCCCTGGGCACGAGTCGCAGTAAAAATCCGGCACGTCTCCGTCAAAGGAGACTGTTGTGGCTGGTGCGTCACAGACCTTGCATGTTTCCATTTTTTTTGCTCCTTCTCGTTTTGTTGTCAGGCAACGAGATAGCCTCCATACCCTTCTTTTAACGGGTATGGTAATAAATAAATGATTTATTCACTCATTACTATACCCGTTAAAGGATAGTTTCAAAGAACTAGCAACAGATTAGATTGTTTCGTCGTTCGCTTCGCTCCTCCCCATTCGGTCGGATTCTGGTGAATCCGCCTCAGGGCGTGGCTCGGCTTCAGTCAAGCCTCCGCCGTCGCCTTCTAAGAAGGCAACCGCAATGACATCTGTTTTTAGCAATCCTGCTTAATTCTCCTTCTGCCCGAATGACGTTTCCGCTTTAGAAGAAGAATTGAGCAGGATTGCTAACGTATTTATATAATAAATAACAATCCTGATACTTGTTTTGTTTTTACGTTAAAGATTTACGAAAATGTGTGGACATTTGTCAAAGATAAGGGTTTTAAAAAGGATTAAGACTGCAATAACATCGTTTCTCTGCCTTACTTCCCCCACTCACCTTGGCAGTGTTACTATAACATACTGTCTATTATTTGTCAATAGCTGATCGAGAGTATTATAAAGTAAATGGAACAGACAAAAGCGTTTTTTCTAAGTAATTAAAGGATAAATCGATTATTTCTGGTGAGGGAAATTTGACGTTAAATTCAATTTTTAGGCCTCTATATATGTATTATAATTTTTGCAATAACAAAAGCCCGCTAAACGAGCGGGCTTTAAAACTATTTAAATCTATTTTTTGGTTAATTTATGTTTAAAATCTCTAACAATCTCCCCTGCCACTTCCTTTCCGCCAAGGCCGAAAGAAAGTCCCAAGGCCAATGTGATTGTTGTAATTAGCCCGATAACCAATGTATTTACTATACTAACTGCAACTCCTAATTGAATTAATACGGCAAATATAGCAAAAATATAAATTGACCATTTTACTAAAGACCCAAGGAAATTAATTGACGATACGCCCATCTTTCCGATACTAGCTTTAACCATTTTTTCTAGCATATCAGCAATAACGATAGCTACAACCATAATGCCAATAGCGACAATCAAATTTGGTACCCACATAATAATCGCATTCAACAATTCTGTAAAAGATGTCCAACCGATAATTTCAGTTGAAATTGTTAAAAACATTACTATAAAAATCCATTTGAAAATTCCCCCCATAAAATCTGACGGCTTAATCTCTATTTCTGCTTGAGCAAGAGCTCTGTCCCAGCCAGTTTTTCGAAAAATGTTATCAAATTTAAAGACTCTGAATATTGCAGCAATGATCATTCCCAACCACGTTGACAAAAGATAGCCTAATATAAAAACTATAATTGCTGCCAACAGGTCTGGAATAAAATTTACAGTGCTTTCAAACAACCTTTGAAATGCCATAACAATGGCCGATACCCAAGACTGAGGTTCAAAATTCATATAACTTGCTATTTGTCTTTATTTTATATTTTATTCAAACGAATTTAAATACAAGATAAGATCAATAGTTTTATTTTTTTATTAACTTATAATTTATCTTTCTCCTAAAAGTATTATATCATGACTGTTGATAAGTAAACAATAATTTATCAACATTTTCTACCCTTACGATGGTTAGTCTTGTTTTTGTCCTATTTTTTCCATTTTTTTAATTTCTAAAATAGACATGATAAAAAATACTGCTAAAACTGAAATTGAACATAATGGAATGAGCCAAAAAGGGTATTCATGGCCAAAACTTTCTAAAGTCATAATTGCCCCAAGCAATCCGATTGCATACATCGCTCCGTTTTTTAAATATGCATATTTGCTTATTTTGTCTATCCCCTTTACGGTTAAATCTCTGACGACAAAAGCTCCTAATCCATTACCAAGAATAATCAAAGGAATTGACATTGTAAAAGCAAAGGCTCCAATTACTCCATCAATAGAAAACGATGCATCAATCGCTTCTAAATATAATATTTTACTCCAAGCGCTCATACTACTTTTGCCTGATATCATCTCTTTTTCTTTTTCTTCGGCATTCTTTTTAAATCCATCCGTTATAAAAATGCGCTGATACCTATTGTCCCTGCAAGAGCCAGCATTGGATTGACTTGAATAGAAAAATAGACCATTAATACGGTAAATATTGACGCAATTGCATAAAACCAGACTCCTTGCTTATGGATAAATTTCTCTATCCAGAAAGCATATTTTTTTTCTTCTAGGAATAACCAAGATACAAAAATCAAAAATAAATAAGAACCGCCTCCAAGTAATAGCAAAGGCTTTGATGTTTCTAAGGCTGTGGCAACGGTGCCATCGTTTGAAAAAGCAGACCCGACAACTTGAAATAATGAAAGCGATGGATTGGTCATCCAAACGATAACAAAAGGAAGTAATCCTCTAACTACAAAAACTGCAAATAAAATTCCCCAAAAAAGAAATATTTTTCTATATTTTTCCGGTAAAGTTTTTAAAACGTGCGCATTTATAATCGCATTATCAATACTGCTTACTACTTCAAAAATACACAAACCTGCAATAATAATTACTATTTCGATAATATCCATATAGTTTAATTTATAATAATATAATGGTGAATTTTATCATAGATTTAAAAAATATTCATATCAATTTTTAATCTGAATTATATACAGACTCTTTATTATCACCCATTATGCATTTTAAAATAAAAGTCTTTCCATTTGACTGATATTTGTAATAATTATTCCCTCCCCTTGGATCTTGCGGAATATCGTCTAATTTTTGTAAATGAAGCACTGGATCAAGATTATAACAATCTTTTCCAATATTACATTCGACATTTTCTACTGGAAATGTTCCGCTATTTATTCTTACAGCCAAAAGAATTTTCATAAATTGAGCCATATTTGATTTTCTTTCTGCGTCATTAGCTGCGTTTACTGCATTTAAGGTTGCCAGCATAATCATAGCCATTAATAAAAACATTATAATAAGAACCATAAGTATTTCTATAGGAGAAAAACATTGCCTATATTCAGACATAACATTTGGATTTATTTTAATATTATTAGTTTATCATATTATTAAAAAATAAAACAAATTTTTTAAAAATAAGAACTCTTGTTATTGCGAGATCCACGAAATGGACGAAGCAATCTAAAGCCAAACAGATTGCTTCGGCTTTGCTTCGCAATGACAAACATATCGGTTCTTACTGATCCGCCAGCTGGCGGAGACTCAGGCTGACTTGACGAGATCCTGACGAGGTCCGACCTCAAGCATAATTTATCATTTTATGTTCTAATAAATAATTAACTAAGTGATGAGGTCCGACCTCAAGCATAATTTATCATTTTATGTTCTAATAAATAATTAACTAAGTGATGAGGTCCTGATGAGGTCCGACCTCTCCACGACCTCTCCAAGTAACTCAAGGAGATTCGCCTTCGAATAAATTCCTGCTGACAAATTCTCAGGGTCGTACTCGGGCTCAGTCTGTTTCGCATAAAAATCTGCTGATTTTTTGCTCAACTCCCGACTCAACCTCAGGCAGGTTTCCGTCCTTGATTATTTATTAAAATAATCAAGCCGTTTTCGAATCTCCTTGGGTCTCACAAAATTAAAAGAAGAGCTTTTGCTCTTCTTTAATGGTAGGAGATTCGCCCTTCGATATTTGCCTGCTGACAAATTCTCAGGGTCGGAGCTCGCCGCCAGTCGCGGCTTCGCTTTCGAATCTCCTTGGGTCTCACAAAATTAAAAGAAGAGCTTTTGCTCTTCTTTATTTTGTGGACCCAAGGAGATTCGAACTCCTGACCTCCTCTTTGCAAAAGAGGCGCGCTACCAACTGCGCTATGGGCCCGTGTGTTTATTTTTATTTTTCAGATTTATAGTTCGGCCCAGTCTGTTTCGCATAAAAATCTGCTGATTTTTTGCTCCGGCCTGGCTCGGCCCAGTCGGCCTATGCCTTCGAGTCCAATCAATTCCTTCGTTCCTAATCTATTTACTTCTATGCGACTCGCCATCGGATAAATTCCTGCTGGAATTTTCCTCCGGCCCGCCTCGGGCTCTGCCAGCCCTGCGGCTTCGCGTTTAGGCGTTAGCCTATTATTTAATCAATATACCAAAGGTATATTGATTAAATAATGTGGGTATGCCTGGACTCGAACCAGGGACCTCGTCATTATCAGTGACGCGCTCTAACCAGCTGAGCTACACACCCGCAAATACTTTATCCCTTTATATAACTAAAGAGCCAATAGTAATAGGCTCTTTAGTAGTTTGAAAATTAAGTTCTTTAGAGTTGTTCCGTCTGGTCTCTGCTTTTAGGTACAGCGACCAAGACCACTCGATTAATTCAGTGATCACTCGCGAATTAATCGATACCGACTCTTTCAAAAAAAATAAATAGTCC
>Ga0265297_10001216_pt1 | contig 62552 bp, 66 predicted proteins | sample Munlanlwell13791_FD_192502 | JGI IMG/M metagenome (GOLD analysis project Ga0265297, IMG submission 192502) | Leachate microbial communities from a municipal landfill in Southern Ontario, Canada - Leachate well 137-91 | ecosystem: Engineered > Solid waste > Landfill > Unclassified | place... | reverse complement strand
AAGGGGCCACAGTTTATGGTTTAGACGCCGATCCTGAAAATCAAAAAGTTGCTATTGATAGAATAAAAAAATTAGAATTATCAACCAATTTTTACCCCATAAAAGGTAACTTTTCTAAATTATTAACTATTTGGAAAAAAGAAATTAGTATCCCTTTAGACGGAATCTTGGCCGATTTAGGCTTAAGTGTCAATCAACAATCAGAAAGCGGTAGGGGATTTTCTTTTAACGACATTGAGTCACTTGATATGAGATTAAATCCCAAAACTCAATCACTTACTGCCGAAGAAATAATTAACACTTGGGATAAAGACCAATTATATGAACTCTTCACCAAATATGCTCAGGAAAAATTAGCCAAACCACTTGTGTTTGAAATAATTCAGGCCAGACAAAAAAAACCTATAAAAAACGGTAAATATTTAAGCGATATTATTGATAGTTACTATCAAAAAAAGCACTATTCCACTTTTAAAAATCCGGCAACTAAAATATTTCTAGCCCTTAGAATCGCAGTAAATCAGGAATTTCTTAATCTGAAAAAACTTCTTGAAACTAGTCTAAAAATCACCAAAAAAGATGCCAAAGTAGCCATCATTTCATTTCATTCCGGAGAAGACCGAATAGTGAAAAAATTTATAATCACTCATCATCTGGAAACCAAAAAAATTCTGCCAAACCATACTGAAATAAGAAAAAATCCCTTATCCCGTTCATCCGTTCTTAGATTTTATAAAATAAAATAATGTCAAATCGTGTAATTTTTGCCATTGCCCTGGGACTACTTGCCTTTCAGTTATCATTTTCCGTTTATTATTCCGGACAAATAGTTGCCTATAATCAAAAATATTCTGAATCTGAAAAAAAATATGCTCAATTAAAATATGAAAATCAAAAATTAGAAATAGATTTTGCCAACAAATACGCCCTCAATGGAATCATCACGCCCTAAAACAATTCTAGTTACTATTTATATTTGTTTTATTTTTATATTAGCCAAATTATTTTATTGGCAGGTAATCAAAGGCCAGGAACTTCATGATAAAGCTATTTCCCAAATATATAAACTGGAAAAAATTGTTCCTCAACAGGGACACATTTTAAGTTCAGATAATTATCCCCTAAGTTTAGACTATTCTTATTATAATCTTGCTTTTTACAAGCCAAATTTTAAAAAAGATTTATCTGAAATTCTAACCGAGATAAGCGCTATCAAACCAGAATTTGCTACCCAAAACGCCAAAGCTTTAGAAAAATATAACAATCCGGCTCAAAAATGGATGGAATTTATCACTCAATTCAATCGTGATGAAATGCTCAAATTGTCAACTCTTGATGGCTTAGATTTTAGTTTAAAACAAAATCGTTATTACCCGGAAAAAAATTTAGCTTCAAATATTATTTTTAACCTGGAAAGATATTACCGTCGACAAATTTCCGGACAAATCGGTTTCACCAGAACCATTGTTGATGGTACTGGAGGAAATTTATTAACCCGTAAAAATTGGCAAAAAAATGAAATAGACGGCCAAAATATTCGTACTTCTCTCAATCGTCAAATTCAATTTTTATCTGAAAAAGCCTTAAAGGCAGGAGTTGAAAAATATCAGGCTGATTCAGCCTCAATAATTATTATAAAACCTCAAAGTGGTGAAATTATTACCATGGCTAGCTACGAATCCAGTCCTTCTGCCCAAGAAAAAACAAAAGTATCCAATATAAGTGATTTATTTGAACCGGGATCTATTTTTAAACCCTTAATTATGTCTGCCGCTTTGGATTCCAAAAGCATCAGTTCTGACTTTATCTGTCAAAAATGTAATCAATCCAGAACTATTGGTCAATATACAATCAACAACTGGGACAACAATTTCCATGCCGATTCGACTTTAAAAGATATTATTAAAAATTCCGATAATATTGGCATGAGTTACATAATTGGTGAAATGGGATTAAAGAATTTCCTAGATTATTTTCATCGTTTGAAACTCGATCAAAAAACCGGGGTTGAATTAACCGGAGAATCAATCTCTCCTCTTAAAACAATTTGGCCGGATATTGATTTGGCCACTGCTGCTTTTGGCCAGGGATTGGCTGTAAATCAACTCCAGATGATTCAAGCCTTCAACGCTATCGCCAACAATGGTCAATTAGTAAAAGTCCATCTGAATCAAAATAGTCCCATTGAAAAAAGTGACGTCTACAGTCCCGAAACCATGGCTTTAATGAGGGATATTTTAAGCTATGCTGTCGATAATAGTCCTATTGCCGTTTTAAAACCAAAAGACATGGAAGTTTGTGCTAAAAGTGGTACTGCTCAGGTTGCTATAAAGGGGGAATATATCGATTCCAACACTATTGGTTCATACATTGGTTTTTATCCTTGTGTCGATCCCATATTTACTATGATTGTCACCGTTAACAATCCCAAATTATCTCAATGGGGCTCATCAACCGCTGCCCCAATCTGGTTCGAAATAGCTCAAAAATTGAAGCCTTTGTTATAATTAAACATCTTTTATGATTCGTAAATTAAAAAATCTCCTTTGGCACTTACCTCAAAGCATATTTTGGAATCTATATTTTAAATTTCCTAGCCGTAAACTTATTCTAATTGGAGTCACCGGAACTGACGGTAAAACTACTACCTGTACCTTATTACAAAAACTATTGGAAAACAGCGGTATAAAATGTGGAGTCATTAGTACCATAAGTTCTCCTGGCCTACACACCACCAGTCCTGATCCCAAAATACTTCAACAAATGTTTTTGGATTACCAAAAAAATGGTTATACCCATGTCATTTGCGAGGTCACCTCACACGCCATTGATCAATATCGATATTTTGGCTGTCATTTTAAAATAAGTTTGATAACCAATATTTCTCACGAGCACCTTGATTACCACAAAACAATTGAAAATTACACCGCTACCAAAGCCAAACTCTTTTCACAATCTGACTTCGGTGTCATTAACCGTGATGACTCTCAATATCAGGCACTAAGTAAAATGATTACTATTCCGGTTTCAACATATAGTATAAAAAATAAATCCGATTTTACTGCCAAAAATATAGAAATCGATTCCAATACCCTAAACTTTACCGTAAATGATCATAAGCTAACTACCGACAGTAATTATGAATATCAAATCTATAATATTCTGGCTAGTTTTGCTGTATTTTCAAAATTAAACCTTGATCCAAAAATATTCTCTCAAACAATTATCAAATTTCCCGAAACTAAAGGTCGTCGAGAAATAATTGAAAACAGTCTTCATCTAAAGACAATCATTGATTTTGCCCATACTCCCAACGCTCTTTTGGTTACCCTTTCCTCTCTTCGTCTCACTACCAAAGGTAGAATAATTGTTATTTTTGGAGCTACCGGTGGCCGGGACAAAAGTAAAAGGCCCATAATGGGAAAAAATGTATCTGAATTGTCAGATATTGCCATTATTACTGCTGACGATACCAGAAATGAAAAAGTCGAAGATATAAATCAACAAATAATTTCCGGGATTAATCTTCAAAAATCAATTTTAATTGATTCATTGAATCCGATTATTACCGACCCAAGTAAATTTCATTATGCCAATATTCCCAACCGTCAGGATGCCTTCAACCTAGCAATTAAAATCGCCAAAGCAGGGGACACTATTATCGCCTGTGGCAAAGGTCATGAAACTAGTATTCTTCATGGCTCCACTGAATATCCCTGGTCAGAAGCCGAAGCTTTTAGAACTGCCTTTCGGCTTAAATCTCAAAATGTATAATATCCAAAACGATCATTCGATTGAAGAAAATTATCAAAATGGTCTTTTACCACAACGAAATTCCAAACATACTTTTTACATTGATGAAAATTCCAGTTCTCGATGCAATTTGAATTTATTTCAATTATCATCAGAAAACAGAAGAATTATCAAAAAAACCGAAAATTTTACCTACAAACTAATTCCTCTATCTGAGTTTTTATATACTCCCAAAATTCAAAAACAACTTGTCAGTTGGGTCAAAGAATTGGGTTGGGAATTCCCAGTATCCTCAATAAAAACCGTATTCATCAATCATATTTTTAACTATCTATATGAATGGTATGACCAGGATAAGCAAATTTGTGCCTACTCAATTTGCTATATCGATAAAAATATCTCTCATATAGCCTATGTTTTTTATAATCCCAAATTAGCTCACAATGATTTACCCATTAGACTCTCCCTCCAGTTAGTTACTGATAGTTTTAATTCAAAGTTAAAGTATTGTTACTTGGGACGTTTTAATGCCAAAACCAAGCTTGGCTACTACAAAAGAAATTTCCCAGGATTCCAGTATTTTACTCAAGGGCAGTGGTTGTCATATAATCAATAGATATGCATATACACCTTGTTGGCATTGCCGGTTCCATGACAGCGCCACTTGCCTTAGCTCTACAAAAACAAGGTCATCAAATAAGCGGGTCAGATCAGGAAAAAACCTATCCGCCTTTCAATAAACAACTAAAAAAAGCCAACATTCCCATAAATCAGACAGAGATTAATTCTCAGATTGATTTAGCTATTATCGGTTCATCCTATGCTTCATTCCATAATACTCAGACAGATTTTGAAGATATAAAAATTCAAAAAATTCCCTACATTTCCGCCACTCAATACATTTCCCAAAACCTAATTAAGAACAACTCCATTTTAATTGCCGGGTCTTATGGCAAAACCACCATTACTGCTGCCGTCACTTATTTGCTTAAAAATGCTAATTATGACCCTGCTTACATGATTGGAGGTCAAAGCCTTAATCGCTTAGATTCTCTCCATTTTTCCAATTCAAATTGGTCAGTTGTCGAAGCCGACGAATCAATAAATGGACTTGATACCAAAGCTAAATTTTTATATTACCCTGTCAAATACCTAATCCTAACCAGTGCCAAATGGGAACATCGGGAAAGTTATTCTAATGAAAACGAAAATTTTAATGCTTTCAAACAATTGGTAGAGAACATCCCCAAAGATGGTCTTTTAATTTACAATTCAAATGATACCTTAATTTTACCTTTGCTTAGTTTCGCCAAATGTCAAAAAATACCCTACAGTGAAACCAAAATATCCAATCAGTTGTTAGGCAAACATAATCAGGAAAATCTAGGGGCAGTTGAAACCTTGGCAAATAAGCTCAAGATATCTTCAGAATCAATAAAGAGAAGTTTCAAAAATTTTAAAGGTATAAAAAGACGTTTAGAAGTGGTTGGAAATAATAAAGGAATAATCTTTATCGATGATTTTGCCCAATCAGCCGACAGAATTGGTGCTGCACTCAAAGCCATAAAAGATACCCATCCCCAATCGAGATTAAAAGTTTTTTATGAAAATCACGCCTCATTTATGCAATATCGTTCCAATTTAAACCTTTTATTACCATCTTTTGAACTTGCCACTGAAACAGTAATCTATAAATTAAAATTCAATTCCAAGATAAAACAATCCGACCGTCTCATTGCCAAAGATTTCTTAAATATTATTCCCCGTAGTATTTATTTACCTATTCCGGAAGAGATTGTAAAACATTACCAAAATAGTCTAAAAACTGGTGACATACTGGTACACTTTAGTTCTGGTGGTTCTGATGGTCTAAAAATATTTCAAAAAATTATTAATTTATACAAAAATAATAAATAATGTCCCGATATATTATTAATGGTGGTAAACCACTAAATGGTGAAGTTTCCATCCGAGGTGCCAAAAATGCTTCATTTAAACAAATAATTGCCAGTCTTCTATCCAAAGAGACTACTCATTTACTCAATGTTCCCTGCATATCAGATGTTCATATTACCGAAAGTATCGCCAAATCAATGGGTTCAACGATAAATTATACCGGCACTCACAGCTTGGAAATCACCACCAATAAAATTAACTCATCGGTTGTTCCACACGGTACCGGAAATGTTTCCCGTTCCTCATTTATGTTCGCCGCTCCTTTATTGGCTCGTTGTGGCGAAGCTATCGTCCCAATTCCAGGTGGTGACAAATTGGGTGCCAGACCTCTTGATCGGCTTTTCGAATGTTACAAAAAAATGAATATTAATGTCGAAGAGTTTTCTGATCATTTACGTTTCACTACTTCCGGAATTCAAGCAACCGATTTTGAATTTCCAAAACCATCCCACACTGTCACCGAAGTGGTAATCATGACGGCCGCTGTTGCCAATGGTGAAACAGTTATTAGAAATGCCGCCCTAGAGCCAGAAATAGATGATCTCATTGAAATGTTAAATGACATGGGGGCCAAGATAAAACGGGACACCTCTGATCCAAAAAAAATTTATATCAAAGGCGTTTCAGTACTTAACGGAACAGAACATCAAATCATCGGTGACCGAAATGAAACCGTAACCTTTGCCTGTGCCGCATTATGTACCAAAGGTTCAATTAATATTATGCGGATTAGACCTACAAATATTGAAACTTTTTTAAGAATCATTGAACTAATGGGGGCACAAGTAATTCGGGGTAGAGATGAAATTTCCATAAATTGGGTTAAAAACTTAAAAGCCATTGATATTGAAACCGGTCCCGAACCAGGATTCATGACCGATTGGCAAGCAATTTTTAGTTTGGTTCTGACACAATCTGTTGGTTGTAGCTCCATTATTGAAAAAATATTTCCTTCACGTTTTCAACATATCAGCACTCTAAATCAGATGGGAGCCAAAACAAAATTTTTTAATCCGGAAGTCACCAATCCCTCAGAGTACTACCATTTTAATCCTGAATCGGATAATCTCGAATATTTTCATGGAGTCAAAATATACGGTCCTTCAAAATTAAAACCAATTCACATCGCCGTCTCCGATTTGAGGGCTGGTGCCACCGCCACATTGGCTGCTCTGACAGCAAACGGTGAAAGTATTATCGATAATGTTGAATTTATTGAGCGAGGATATGAAAAGTTAGCCGACCGGCTCTGTTCCCTTGGTGCTAATATAAAATATATAAAAACATGATCCACCTATACCTCGGCCTATTATTGTTTTCCTTCCTCGCCACCAGCATCCTGGTAGTTCCCTATATTAATCTTCTTTACCGATTAAAATTTCAACGGCAAAAGCAATCAACTCTAGATTTTCAAAATAAAAGTACCCCTATTTTTGATAAATTTCATGCTCAAAAAAGCGGCACTCCTGTTGGTGGGGGACTTTTGATTATTCTCACCGTTGTCATTTTGTTCTCATTTCTGTTCCCAATTTTAAAAATGTCACGACTTTTTATTTCCAGTAATTATCATTTAATTAACGAACTAATCGTTATTTTCTTTACCTTTATAAGTTTTGGCCTCCTTGGACTTTACGATGATATTCTCAAGTTTTTTAATTTTAAAAATACCGGATTTTTTGGTCTTCGGATGAAATACAAGTTGTTACTTCAGTTGGTTTTGGCAACCATTATTTCCTTACTTATTTACTTTCAACTTGGTATCAATTTTATCTATTTACCTTTTATCGGCGCCGTTAGCCTGGGTCTGTTTTTTATTCCTATCTCTACAATAATCATTGTTGCTTTTGCTAATTTTTTCAATATTACCGACGGTTTAGATGGATTAGCTTGTGGTACCTTAATGATTTCCCTTTTTGCCTTTTGGATTTTGGCCGGAACTTCATTGGATACACCCATTTCTCTATTTCTATCTTTATGGATAGGATCTTTAATTGCCTTTCTCTATTTCAATGTTTACCCAGCCCGTATTTGGCTCGGTGATGTTGGTTCTCTCTCTTTTGGTGCCACCTTCGCTGTTATCGCTCTACTACTAGGTAAAGTAGTTCCTTTGTTTATTGTTGGCGCCCCATTTATTATCGAAGGTATGTCTAGTGCTTTACAAATCTTTAGTAAAATATACCTTCATAAAAAATTATTTCCGGCAGCTCCAATTCATTTAACCCTGCAAAAAAATGGTTGGGAAGAACCAAAAATAGTATTTAGAGCCTGGCTGGCAACAGTCATATTAGCAATTTTTGGATTATGGCTCGGATTAAACTAGAAGAACTCCGTCAGGAAATTCTAAAATACATCGGCTTGCCGTATCACACTAATATTCCCAAGCAAATTTCATCTGATAATACTTTAATCGGCAAAGGAAATGCCAAAGAATTAGCCTTAAAAACCATTGAATTTGCCAATAATGAGAATATTAAAATAATCGATTTAAGTCCTCAACAAATCTACAATTTTCAGAAGAAACACCAATTAGGTATCGACTGCTCTGGTCTCGCTTGTCATCTCTTAAATTTCTATTTTTCTATCAATCTTGATGTCCGCCGCATCTCCGCCGACATGCTTACCTCACATCCTCTATCAAAAAGAATCGATGTTCATGACATTCAAACTGCCGATTTAATCCGTCAAAAAAATGGCCACCATCTTTTATTCGTTATCGAAAAAATTGGTAACAAGGTAATTTACGTTGATTCTTCCCGACTAGGTAGGGGAGTCCGTTATGGAGAGTTTGAAATCACTGATAATAGTTTCAAATATGATGGAGCTTACCGCTTACTTCTCCTCAACTAATTCACGATATTGTAACGGATTTATTGATATGATTTCTACCTCAGTTCCACATTCCTGACATTCTAGAATATCTCCCACTCCGAAAGTTTCACTTTCTATCTCTACCTGACAATCAGGACAAATAACCTTATTATTAGTATCTGACATATAATTTAGTTAAAATATAATCAATTCGATTATTACACATCTACTCATCTAATCAACTATTTATCTAATATGACACCCTTAACCAAAATTGATGAAATTTATTTCAAGAGAGAAGATCAAAATCCTACCGGTTCAGCCAAAGACCGAGCCTTGCCCTTACAAGTTCAAAATTTAATTAATAATGACTTTAAATCAGCGGTAATTTCCTCTACTGGCAACGCTGCTATTTCAGCCTCTTTTTACTGTCAACAGGCCAGCATCCCTTTAACCGTTTTTGTATCTCCAAACATTAATCCCAAAAAATTATCCCTTATCAAAGGACATATTATCGAATCCCTTAAACCCATTAGTGATGCCATCAAATTTTCAAAAGCCAACCAATCATATCTACTTCGTCAATCAACCGACATTACTGCTCAAACCGGCTACGGTCAAATTACCACCGAAATATTAGCCCAATTACCTCAAATCACCAGTATTTTTATTCCTGTCGGCAGCGGCACCACCCTTTTGGGAATCAGCAAAATTATGCCCGATAGCGTTAAAATTTTCGCTGCTCAACCCGCCAGTAATCCCACTATCTGTAGTAGCTTTGACCCTCAATATACACTAGAAACAGAAACTATTACCGACGCTCTCAGTGTCAAATATCTACCTCTAAAAAAGGAAATTATTCAGGCAATAAAAAAACATCAAGGTATTGGAATTATCGTCAAAAACACTCAGGCAATCAATTGTCTCGAATTTATGAAACAATTTAGAGCTTCTCCCGAATCTGCATTAACCCTTGCCTCATTCTATGAAGCCCGAAAAAGCTTTGAAGTTGGGGAATATCCGGTTATTTTGTTGACCGGTACCGCCAGATTATGAATCATTTAGAAGATTTATTAAAAAATTCCGGTTACGATTTTTTCTTCTTAGTAGTCGACAAATTTTTAGACATAAATTTGCCCGAGCTACCTAATTTTCAGTCTATTTTTCAAGATAATTTAAAAATAAAAAATAGCGGTTTCCTTTTGTCTCAAAATAATATTCAAGAAAAAATAAAATTATTTCCAAAACCCGTCATTATTCCTTTTAAACCTTCCGCTAAAATTGAACATTTAACTTTAAAAAATCACTGGATTAATGCCAGTAATGCCGCTTCTATGAACCGATTTTTAGAAGATAAGGTTAAATTCTTCGATATATGTCAACAAAATAAATTACCGGTTGTACCGGGTATAATTGCGGAATTCAATCAGGAATCTTTTAAAAAAACCCAGGAAAAATTCGGTGAAAATTTAATTATCCAAACTCATTTTGGTTGGGCAGGTAACAGTACTCACCATTTCAATAATTATGAAATTGCTCAAACTATTATTCCCCAAAAAACTTTAGCCAAATTTTCGCCGCTTTTAACAGGTTATTCTTTATTAAATAATTGTTGTCTCACTCGTTACGGATTAATTCAAAGTCCTCCGGCACTTCAATATACTGGTCTAATCGATTTTACCCAAAATCCTTTTGCCACAGTTGGACGCCAATGGCCCTCCCTTGCACCCGTGGAAATTCAGGAACAAATAAATCAAATCACTACCAATTTTTCTGAAAAAATATTAAAACCATTAAATTATCGTGGTTTTTTTGGTTTAGACTTTATTGTCTCAGATAATCAGGTTTATCTACTGGAGTGTAATCCCCGTCTGACCGCTTCTTTTGCTTTTTATACCCAAATTGAATTAATTAACAATTTAACCCCTCTTTTTTATTATCACTTAGCCGAATTTATCAATTTAAATTACTCAATCGATATTGCTCAGGAACAAAAAAGATTTAGCAATCAAAATATAATCGGTTCGGAATTAACCAAAAGAGATCAAAAGGGGATTACCATCCAAAAATATAATTCATTTGAAATATTTTCAAATCAAATTGATCCAATTATTATTAGACCTGAAATCCTAGCAAAATTTTGAAATGAAGATATCTCCCTTGTTCACTTATTCGTCACTTTTGTCATTTATTGGTCTTCTTTTTATTTCTTCTTCATCACTTTTTGAGGCTGAAAAAACTCTTGGTGATCCGTATTTTTTTTTAAAAAAACAACTCATCTGGCTAGGATTCGGATTCATCTGTATGTTCATCATTTCAAAAATCAAACTGAGTATTTTTGTCAACAATTCTTTTCGAATTTATTTTGTCTCCGTTATCCTGCTAATTTTAGTCTTAATTCCCGGAATTGGCCTTAAAATTCTTGGAGCCCGACGACAAATTGATCTCGGATTTTTTAATTTTCAACCCTCTGAACTTTTCAAACTGGCATCAGTTATCTTTTTTTCTTATTTATTTTCATTGTCGGAAAAAAGAAATCTCAAAAATTTAGCCTTATATTTAGGACTACCTTTAATTTTGATTATTTCTGAACCAAATCTGAGTACTACCGTTATGATTTCTGCCATTGTTATCTCCATATACTATTTATCAGGTGCAGAAATATTGAGTCTATTTTCAGCGGGATTTGTCATTACTATCATGAGTTTGTTATTGATTTTGATATCTCCATACCGACTTAATCGTGTCAAAACTTTATTAAATCAACAGACCGACCAAAATCTTAGTTATCACAGTGAACAAATGATTTTGTCACTTGCCTCTGGCGGATTATCAGGTAAAGGTTTTGCCAATTCTGATCATAAATACAAGTTTCTCCCCAAAATTAGTACCGATTCGATACTGGCTATTGTCGGTGAAGAGACAGGATTTATCGGTTTGACTCTGATTACTTATTTATATTTGTTATTAATTTCTCGTCTTATTCGAATTTCTCAAATCGCTACCGAACTTTACGAAAAATTACTTTTGGGGGGCATTGCCTGTTGGATTGCTTATCAAGGTTTAATTAATTTCGCAGCTATTGTTGCCCTGATACCACTAACCGGCATTCCTTTTCCTTTCATCGCCTATGGAGGATCTTCATTAATAACCTTGTTTTGCGCTCTTGGTTTGGCTATGAATATCGAAAAAAGATATTCTAAATTGCTATACTCAGTTAATGACCGAAACGAGAAAAATAATCATTACCGGCACCCACACCACTCCCGCTCTTGAATTAATTCATCAACTAAGAGATGATCGCGACATCAACTGGGATATCTATTACATTGGTCGGCAATTTAATTCCAGTGTTGATACAGAAATTTCAATTGAATCAAAAATAATTCCGCACTATAAAGTTAAATTTTACGGTATTCCTTGTGGTAAATTTGATCGTCGTTGGTTACCAAATACTCTTTCCGGTTTACCCCAAATTTTTATCGGCTTTAAGGAGGCTCATAAAATCATCACTAAAATTAAACCCCATCTGGTTGTTTCCTTTGGTGGTTATGTCTCCGTTCCCGTCGTCATAGCCGCCTATTTTAATAAAATCCCTTCCATTACTCATGAACAAACTCAAACTCTGAGTTTATCTACCAGAATTAATTCACTCTTTTCGCAATTTACAGCTCTCTCCTTTCCGATTCAAAAAATGTCTGACAAACATCATTTGACTGGTAATCTTCTTCGAAGAGAAATATTTAATATTCACTCCGAAACTTTCGAAAAAGAAAAATTCAATCTCAAAAAATTTCCACTGATTTATCTTACTGCAGGTAATCAAGGTTCTCATCACCTAAACATAATTTTAAAAAAGTTATTATCTTTTCTGACTCAAAATTTTACAGTTATCCATCAAACCGGACCAAAAGATTTCAAGTCCTTCAGCCGGCTTTCTAAAAAATTCCCTAATTACATAACCAAAGACTACATTGATTCAGCTGATATTGGTTGGGTATTTCATCATGCTGCAGTTACTATCAGCCGGGCCGGTGCCAATACAACCCAAGAAATTGCCACCTTAAATCTCAATTCCATTGTTATTCCCTTACCCATAAGCCAACAAGATGAACAACTTAAAAATGCTTTATGGTTACAAAAAAAATCACCCAAAAATACAATTATAATTAAAGATGCGGAACTTACCAGTGATTCACTTGATAGTGCTATCTATAAACTTTTATATATTAAAAAAAATACCTCCTCAATTCCACCGTCACCAAATCTTAAACTATTAAAACTTATCAAAAGGCTCTAAAATTAAAACATGCAACATTTTAAGACTATCAATTGTTTAGACATCGGTACCTCAAAGATAACCAGCATTATCGGGCAATATCCGGAAAATGAAACAAAAATCAATGTCGTTGGGGTTGCTTCAGTTCCAGCTGTTGGATTTAAAAAGGGTCAAATTATTAATCTTGAACAAGCCTCCAAAACTATAACCGAATGTATAGAATCTTCTGAAAGAATGGCTGGTTTTCAAATCAATCATGCTTTCATTTCCCTAACAGCTCCTCATTTTGAATCAATTAACTCCAAAGGGGTTACCGCCATTAGTAGTACCAACGGAGAAATTTCTGCAGCTGATATCGAAAGAGCTATCGAAGCTGCCAAGGCAATTTCGCTACCAGCCAACAAAGAAATTATTCATGTTATTCCCAGACTTTATACTGTTGACGGTCAGGAAGGTGTTGTCGATCCAATTGGAATGAATGGTATTCGTCTTGAAGTGGAAACTCATTTAATCATAGCTTCAACTCCAGCTTTAAAAAATCTCTACAAGTGTCTCGAAGATATCGGTATAAAAGTCGATTCATTGGCATATTCCGGTTTAACTGCTGCCAAAGCTTGCCTGACTGATACTGAAACAGAATTAGGTGTTGCTCTTGTGGATATTGGTGGAAGTAACACTACTCTGACAATTTTTCAGGAATCCTCACCCATCTTTTCCGGTGTTATTCCCATTGGTGCCAACAACATCACCAATGATTTAGCTATAGGTCTGAGACTGCCCCTTCAAGATTCCGAAAAAATCAAAATAAAATTAAAAGCTTATGCCGACAAAAAAGGCTTTGAAGACGAAATTGAATTGACTCATCTGGGTATTCTTGGCGAAGATAAAAAGAAAATCTCTTTTTCTACCACAGTTAACGGTATTATTAAAGCCAGATTAGAAGAAATATTTGGTCTTATTTTCGATCAAATTGAAGATAATGGCTATAAAAATTCTATCCCGGCCGGTATTGTCTTGACCGGAGGTGGTTCTCAAACCATTTTAGCCAAAGAAATATGCGGTGATATTATTCCACTCCCGGTCAGAATAGCAGAACCTCCACGATTAGGAGGTTTGGTTGATGACATCACCAATCCGGCATTTTCCAGTACTATTGGTACCATCCTGTACTTTCAAACCCATAAAATTAACCCAAAAAATAATTCTTCAAACAAAAAATTAAAAGTATCTTTTGATGGAATTTTTGGACGTCTTAAAAATTTTATTGAACCTCTTTTACCCTAAATATGGGCTTAATTAAAACTCTTACTGGTCAATTTGCCAAAATAAAAGTCATCGGTGTCGGTGGTGGTGGTAATAACGCCGTCAACTCAATGATTTCTCAAGAAGAAATCAAAGGTGTCGATTTTATTGCTGTCAACACCGATTCTCAAGCCTTATTAAATTCGTTGGCTCCGATCAAAATTCAAATTGGCGAAAAAATCACCAAAGGTCTTGGAGCTGGAGGCGATCCGAACATCGGTCAACAAGCTGCCGAAGAATCCCGAGAACGCATCAAAGAAGTCCTTGAGGGTACAGATATGCTTTTTATCACTGGTGGCATGGGTGGAGGCACCTGTACCGGTGCAGCTCCAATAATTGCTGAAATAGCCAAAAAAGAATTAAATATTCTAACAATTGCCGTCGTCACCAAACCATTTTTATTTGAGGGCACCCGACGTATGAGCAAGGCAGATGAGGGTCTATCTCGACTTCGGCAAAACGTCGACACCCTAATTGTTATTCCTAATCAAAGGGTTATGGAAGTGGTTAATTCTCAAGCAACATTGCTTGAAGCCTTCAAAATCGCCGATTCAGTCTTAACCAAGGGCACCAAAGCCATTGCCGATCTTATAACTACACCCGGACTCATTAACTTGGATTTCGCTGATATTAAATCCATTATGAGTAACGCCGGATCCGCTCTAATGGGCGTTGGAGAAGGGGAAGGTGCTAACAAAGCCCAAGATGCCGTTGAAGCCGCAATTGATTCACCCTTAGTTGAGGTTAATATTGATGGTGCTCGCGGAGTTCTCATCAATATAACCGGAGGCCCGGACCTAACTATGGCCGAAATTGAAGAATCAGCAAAAACTATTACCTCTCACGTTGCTACCGATGCCAATGTCATCTTTGGAGCATCAATAGATCCTGATCTAAAGGATAAAATTAAGGTTACTGTCATTGCCACCGGTTTTGACCCTGCTAAAAATTCAGTATATTCCTCCTACAAAAAACCACTATCTCTCCAAAAAACACTTATTAATCTTGACTCCATTGAAGAACCAAAAGAGTTGGCTCCTCAACTTCAAAACTTGATGGCAGATCAGGAAATTCCCATGGGTGTTGAAATTGAAGATGAATTCGACATCCCCGCCTTTTTAAGAAAAAATAAATAATCATTGTATAATAAGCCCAGTGTTCAGTATTAATTCAATAATTATTACATAGCCATCCATCCCGACAAGTCGGGAGACGATGGCATATTTAAATCCGCAAAAAAGCGGATTTTTTTGTATTTTAGATAAAAATTTAAACAAAGTGAAAAATTTTTCCTAAAATACCATCCAGCGAGCACAAGCGAGTCGGATAAATCAATTAAAATTTTATATAATAAACCATGTCTTACTTCAAAGAACTTCCCAATACTCCTGATTTTCCTCAACAGGAAAAAGAAATATTAACTTGGTGGCAAAAAAACGATATTTTCGAAAAATATCTTCACAAAAATGACAACTCTACCGAAACCTTTTCATTTATTGATGGACCAATTACTGCCAACGCTCCCATGGGTGTTCATCATGCCCGTGGCCGAACTCTAAAAGACGTTTTTCAGAGATTTAAAAATGCGGAGGGGTTCGCTCAAAGGTTTCAAAATGGTTTTGATTGTCAAGGACTTTGGGTCGAAGTTGAAGTTGAAAAAGAAAATGGTTTTAACTCTAAAAAAGACATTCAAGAATTTGGGGTGGAAAACTTCACCAAAGCTTGCTTGGCTCGTGTCGATAAATTTTCAAAAATCCAAACTGAACAATCCATACGTCTTGGTATGTTTATGGATTGGGATAACTCTTATTACACCAATTCTCAAACTAACAATCTTTATATCTGGCATTTTTTGAAAACTGTCTGGCAAAAAGGCTGGCTTGTCAAAAAGAAAAGTGCCACCACCTGGTGTCCCCGTTGTGAAACCGGTCTTTCTCAACATGAACAGACTGATGGTTATCAAATGGATACCGATACTTCTGTCTTTTTAAAATTTAAATTATCTGGTCGCGACAATGAATATGTTCTCGCCTGGACTACTACTCCCTGGACTCTCGCCGCCAATGTTTTACTAGCTATTAATACTGATTTTGAATATGTAAAAGCCAAATACGAAAATCAAATTTTATATCTCGCTCGTGAATCTGCTGATAGGTTGGGATTAACTGATTATGAACCAATTGATGGTAAAACATTATTAAATTTAAAATATGATTCAGTCTTTAATATCCCAGCTCAACAGGGGATTAATCACTACATTACCGAGTGGGACCAGGTAAATCCTTCCGAAGGTACGGGCGTTGTTCATATTGCCCCCGGCTGTGGTCAAGAGGATTTTGAATTAGGTAAAAAACTCAATGCTGATATGTTGTCACCCCTAACAGACAATGGCCATATTGGTGAGGGTTATGGTAATTTGACCGGAAAATATGCCCATGGAGTTAATGATGAAGTTTTTGAATATTTAAAATCAATTGACTCGCTTTTTAAAACAGAATCCATAACTCATCGTTATCCCCATTGCTGGCGCTGTAAAACCAAGTGTTTGTTTAAACTAGAAAACTCCTGGTACATCAATTCTGACGAAATCCGTCCCTTATTAAAAGAGGCTGCCAAAAAAGTTGACTGGCATCCCAAATATACCGGTCGCCGGATGCAAAACTGGCTTGATTCCATGGAAGATTGGATGATAAGCCGTAAACGTTTCTATGGTCTGGCTTTACCCTTTTATCAATGTGATTGTGGTGAATTAACGGTCATTGGTTCCAAAGAAGAGTTACAGCAAAAAGCCATTAATCCTGAAATGGTCGAAAAATTACCATCTTTTCATCGTCCCTGGATTGATGAAATCGAAATAACTTGTCCCAAATGTGGCAAAAACGTCAAACGAATCCCTGATGTTGGTGATGTTTGGCTTGATGCTGGAGTTGTACCTTTTTCTACTCTTGAATATCTCAGCGATAAATCATATTGGCAAAAATGGTTCCCTGCCGAAATGGTTTTAGAAATGACCGAACAGATTCGTCTTTGGTTTTATTCCATGCTTTATTTCAGCGTCACTCTTGAGAGTGTCGCTCCTTACAAAAGTGTCGTCACTTATTCCGAAGTCCGTGATCAAAAAGGAGAAAGGATGAGTAAAACCAAAAAAAATGGTATTCCTTTTGACGAAGCCATTGAAAAAATGGGTGCCGATCCTATGAGATGGCTTTATTGCCAACAAAAAGCTCACACCAGTGTCAACTTTGGTTATAACATCGCTGACCAAGTCAAACGAGATTTCCTTTTAATTCTATGGAATTCTTATCGTTTTTTCACTCAACACGCCAACATAGAAAACTGGCAACCAAATCAAGATGTAGTAAAAAGAGTTGCACAGCAATTTACCCATCCTATGGATAAATGGTTACTTTCACGTTTAAATCATACTATTGAAATTACCACCAAAAATTTAGAAAAATATAATACTTCTAAAGTTACTGAAAGTATCGAAAAATTCGTTAACGATCTTTCAACCTGGTATATCCGCAGAAGTCGAGATAGGAATGATAATTTTGAATTGTTAACCCATGTTTTTGACAATATTTTTATATTAATGGCACCCATAACTCCATTTTTAAGTGAAATTTTATATCAAAATCTCCATCAAAAATCATCCGTTCACATCGAAGCTTGGCCAAAAAGTGATAAAACACTTATCGACGAAAAGTTAGAAAAGGACATGGAACTGGTTAGAGCTTTATGTCAATTGGCACATGCCGAACGACAAAAAGCTGCCATTAAAATCCGGCAACCATTATCCAATCTTGATATTCATTGTCCCAATGAAATAAGTCAGGATTTACTCGATATTATTGCCGAAGAAGTTAATGTAAAAAGTGTCAATATAACAAAAGTAACTCCTGATATTAAAACAATTTTAGAAACAACTATTACCCCAGAATTAGCCGCCGAAGGTGAATATCGGGATTTACTTAGAAATATTCAGGTTTTAAGAAAAACTCAAGGCCTACAAGTTCAAGATAGAATTACTATCATTGCACCAACTTGGCCAAAAGAATTTGAATCAAAGCTTTTAGAAAAAACTTTAGCCAACTCTATCAAGGTTGGAGATACTCTTAGTCTTGAAAAAAGTTCATGAGAAAAATTATCTCTCTACCTCTCATAATTAGCCTGATAATTCTTTGTTCACTTAATCTACTGATGATTAGCTCTTTGGCACCCCAACTTTTTTGGAAGCAATTATTTGCTTGGATACTCGGAATCATTTTATTTATAGTTGGTACACAAATAAATCCAAAACAAGTTAAAGGGCAGGGAATAATGTTGTTGATCATATCTTGCATCATATTACTGATACCAATTATTACCGGAAACTTTATTCGAGGTTCTAGACGCTGGCTTTATATTGGCCCTATTTCGGTCCAACCTAGTGAAATTGTTAAAGGTCCATTGATGCTTTTTTTATCAACAACCACAATGCCACTACTACACTTAATCCCGGTTGGAATTATCATGCTTCAACCTGATCTTGGAAGTGCAATTACAGTATTCATTCTTATGATTCCGATAATACTTTATAACAAAAAACTTTTGAGACTTAGTATTTTTGCCGGTATTATTCTAATTCTCGCTTCACCATTAGCCTACAAATTTATTTTAAAAGATTATCAACGTCAACGTATCGAACATTTTTTAAAACCTGCTTCTGATCCGCTTGGTCAAGGTTATAATCTGATTCAATCTCAAATAGCCATCGGCTCTGGAGGTTTGTTTGGCAAAGGTTACCGCCAAGGGACTCAAGGACAATTATTATTTTTACCTGAAAAACATTCAGACTTCATTTTTTCCGCTACCACCGAGGAATTAGGCCTATTTGCAGTCATATTAATGCTATCTTCATATTTTTTAATTATCAAAACACTTCTAAGCAAGGCATTCAGTACCACAAATAATTTGCCCCTATTCCTGTTTACCTTAGGAATCGCCTTTGAAATTTGGGCCCAGACTTTTATTAACATTGGAATGAATCTTGGTTTATTACCAGTCACCGGCATTCCTCTGCCGTTTATGTCTGTCGGAGGTAACTCTATTATGGCCTTGCTTTTTTCTCTTGGAATTATTTCCTCCGCCTAAAAATTTATCCTATGATATAATCGAAAAGTATGAAATATGCGGTAATTGCCATTTCTGGCACACAATACAAAGTTGAGGAAAATCAAACCATTACTGTTGATAAATTTGATCCCACTATTAAATCCACCGATCAAGTTCTTTTGACCGTTAATGACGATAAAGTTACTGTTGGCACTCCTCTTGTCAAAGGCGCCTCAGTCGATTTTGAAAACGTTCGCGACTATCAGGGTGAAAAACTCCGCGTTTCTGTTTTTAAAGCCAAATCCCGTTACCGAAAAACTCACGGCTTTCGAGCTCAACTTGCTGACATTAAAATCACCAAGATAAATTACTAATTATCTTCTTATCTAATTAACTAATCATCTAAAACTATGGCACATACCAAATCACAGGGTAAAACCAATCAAAAATCAAATCGTCCTGGACAAAGACGGGGTATTAAAAAATTTGGTGACCAAAAAATTACTGTTGGTCAAATTATTGTTCGTCAAGTAGGATCAAAAGTTCACGGAGGTGTTGGTACCAAAACCGGTAAAGACTTTACTGTTTATGCCATGCGTCCCGGAATCGTCAAATTTTTCACCAGATTAGGTAAAAAATTTGTTTCCGTTATCAAAGCTAAAAAAGTCATTAAGACAAAAGAAGTTGCTAAAATAAAAAAAATTGTTAGAGTCAAAAAAGCTGTCAATGCAAAATACGTCACTAAAAATACCATCGTAGAAAAAGTGGCTGTAAAAGCAGTTGCTGTAAAAAAAGTAGCTAAAAAATCCGTTTCCGTTGCTAAAAAGTAAAATCTGATACATTTCGTCCCCATTTTTTCACAAGGGTTTTCATAGTATGCTTTTAGCATGAAAGATGTCACTCAAATTCCTACCAATCAACTTGAACCGAATCCACTTCAACCCAGAGGTATTATCAATCCCGATTCTGTTTCTGAGTTAGTTGAATCTATCCGCGAACACGGTATTTTAGAACCTCTCATCATTGCCCAAACACCTGCCGGTTATCAAATTATTGCCGGTGAGCGTCGTTGGCGCGCTGCCAGAATTTTAAAACTACCTTACGTACCAGCAATAATAAAAAAGACCACCCCCCAACAAATGTTGGAAATGGCTATTGTGGAAAACGTTCAACGTCGGGATCTAAATCCAATTGAAAGAGCCAAGGCTTTTCTGAGATTAAAAGAGGAATTTGGTTTGGACAATCATGCTATTGCCAAAAAAGTTAGTAAAAGTATTCCCTATATCATCAATGTCTTAAAGCTTCTCAGTCTTCCTGATGCTTTAAAAGATGGATTATTATCAGGATTAATCTCCGAAGGCCATGCCCGAGCCCTCAGTGGCATTGGCGATACCCGTTTAATGATTGAAGCCTATAAACTTATTCTTAAAGAAAACGCTTCTGTCCGCCGCGCTGAGGACATTGCCAGACGTATGCGTCAAAAAATTGAAGAGGGTTTAATTCCCATCAATAAAGAAAATATTCCCCAATTCTTAAAATCACGACTCGATAACATAAGTTCTGATTTCGAATCTATTTTTGAAGATAAAACCACTCAAGTAAAAATATCTCAAACCAACATCTATACCCGGGTTGTCTTTCAATTTAGGGGACCAGTTGAGAAACGTTTTGAACAACTTAGCGAACTCTACAAAGAAGTCTGTAAAAAAGATCTACAATCTGATAGTCGGAATTAATCCCGCTGCATTAATAGGCCAGTATTTAAAAAAGGCTCTTCCCAATATTAAATCTTTTTTAATTGGTCCGAATTCACGTCCATCCCGAGAGTGACCCCGGTTATCTCCAAAAACAAGATATTGGCCTTCGGGTACAGATACAGTTAGACCTTCCTGACAAAAAGCACCCGGACTCGTCACATAATCATCAGGTAAAAATTTCTGTTCAAGTAATTTACCGTTTAAATACACCTTACTTTCCTGAACCATTACCGTATCACCTGGCAAACCAATCACCCTTTTTATATATTCGCACTCATCTTCGGCGCATGCTTCTGTTGAGGGAGCTTTAAAGACAACTACGTCACCCCGCTGTGGAGTCGCAAACTGATAAGTTATCTTGTCAGTTAACAGATATTCACCATCAGTAAAATTTGGTTCCATTGAGCTTCCTTTAACCTGATTGGGCTGAGCCACAAATAAATAGAGCAATACAAATACTGACAAAGCCAATACTATCGATTGCACAAACTCTAAAATAAAATTACCCAGTGAGAAAGCTTTTCTAAATTTCATATCTTCAAGTTTATAACTTATATTGATTTATCACAATCTTTAGATTTGGCATAAGTCTTCAGATGGTACTAACCACTCCCGACCATCTTTTCTAATTAACTCATCGGATTCTTTGGGACCCCAGGTGCCAACCTTATAAGGAGATACTTTAACTGCTTCAGCCCCAAGAGAGTCAATAAATTTCCACTGAGCCTCAACTTCGATTGCATCATTAAAAAATGTTTGTTCGCCAACAATAGCATCCATTAGCAATCGTACATAGGCATCTTTTATCTCTCCTACCTGAGAGTAACAAAACTGCATTGTCCCTCTTTCACAATTCATCTCCAGACCAGGTTTTTTGACTGCCATTCTGAAAACAATTCCTTCATTTGGTTGAATTCTAAAAGTTAAAGTATTGGCTAATTCCATATTGTCTCCCTTAAAAACAATTGATATTTCGGCTACCGTCTTCGCTAATTTTTTTCCACCACGTAGGTATACGGGCACATTTTTAAATTTGCCACTTTTCATATAGGTTTTAAAAGCAAAAAATGTGTTGGTATTTATCTTTCTATCAGAATAATCTTCATATTGGCCCAACACCAAATTTTTTGGTAAAGCCACAAGATTCCGCAATACTCCCAATCTTTTAGAAGTTATTTCTTTATTATCAAATTTTCTTGGCCTACCCATTGTTATGAAAGCCAACATTTGTAAGACATGATTTTGTCCCACATCCTTTAAAGCACCAACTGAATCATAATAAGCTCCTCTGAATTCGGCACCAAAACTCTCAGCAACAGTAATTTGAATATGATCAATTCTGTCTTTTTTCCAAACTGATTCAAAAACACTATTATGAAATCTAAAAGCCAGAATATTCTGAATCGTATCTTTGGCTAAATAATGATCAATTCTAAAAATCTGTTTTTCTAAATAATGTTTTCTTAATAATTTATTTAATTTTTTTGCTGAGACCAAATCGTTTCCAATTGGTTTTTCGACCATTATCTTTACAAAACCATCATCGTTTTTATTTAAATTTTCTTTATCTAGATTTTCAAATATGTTTTGATATAAAGTTGGAAGAGTAGCTAAATAATAAATAATATTTCTCTTTTTTTTATCCAGTACTTCCTTCAAATTTTTGTAAACCAAATTATCACTTAAATCACCAAACATAAAATAAAATTTCTTCCAAAAATCATCCGCCTGCTTTTCGTCTAATTTTGCATATCTAGACTTTAATGATTTCTCAAAGAGAGTTTTTAATTCATCTTGGCTTCTACTCCGATGCGACAATCCAAAAATGGATACATCCTCAGGAATATTTTTGTTTTTCCATAACTCAAATAATGCCGGTATCAATTTTTTTTCTGATAGATTTCCCGTGACGCCAAATATGACTATACTTAATTCAGACATAGTCTATTATACCTAAATCTTGTCTATATTTTGGTATAATTCCCCGTGTAGGCTGCTTGGCTCAGTGGTAGAGCATTCCATTCACATTGGAAAGGTCAAAGGTTCGATCCCTTTAGCAGCCACAATTATTTCCAAACAATTCCATATAACTTATTGGCAATATAATTTGCGGCATAATTTTCTCCATTTTTCATTAAAATGTTCGCCTGCTCATTATTTAAAGCACTGGAATATGTAGGAATTGTTCCTCTTCTCGACATTAACCTCAAATTTGTTTCCACTAAAGATTTGCTTGCCAAAGCCTTTAAATACATCCCTCTTATCTCAAATGCTAAATAAACCTTTGTGTTCAAAAGATACCTCATATTTTCTAAAATTTCTTCGCTAAATCTAAATATTTTTGAAGTTGATCGATATTTTATATATTCATCAATAGCCAAAATTATATTTTTTTGAGTAACCGCTGAAACGGCATTGACAGCCCCAATACTACTCAAATTTTGTTTCAAACTTTGCCAATAAACTTCAGAGCCACCAATATCTATGTTGATTACTTCATTGTTGGCAATAGTTCCTTCAAAATATTGCCAATTATTTCCGCTGTTTGTTACTACATGGTAGTCACCATTATCATTACCTAATAAATTTATTTGGCAATTTTTACCGTCCTGATCTTCAACTATTACCCAACCATCATTCTCATCCATTTCTATGCCACCACAATTAACATTCATTGTCGCCTGGGAATCTGAATAAAATATAGCCTGTTTTTGAGGATAACTGCTTATCAAATTTATAGTTACTCCCAACCCTAATTTTTCTAATACCCAATTGGTTGATTTATCTACAATTTCACCATGATTCGAATCAAACTCGACTATTTCACTTCCCAGAATTTGGGCACTCTTTTTCAAGACCGTTCCATCACCCACACCATTCACATATGACAATGGTCGGCCATCTTCCCAAATTCCTAAAACCTTATCAAATAAAGATCGGTCACCCAAAGAAATCCCTTCAATAGTATTCACACCCTTGCCATCAATGGTCGATAATTTTTCATTTATTGCTGTCACTAAGTTATTTTTATCCATTAAATATGAACTATATTTACCAATTACGTTACTTCCATTTCTTTTCAAAAATGTAAAAGTGGGGGATAAATCAAAAACGATTGGTGCATATTTTCTTAAAGTCTGAACCGCAGTATCATTGTTTTTCTTTTGAACTTGGAGCAATACATTTAAAGCAATTGAAGCAATATCTAAATTGTCACTGATTTTTGCCCCATTCCAAGCTTCATAAGCCATTACCGAACCAAAGTGAGGACTACCAAGAGTGATAGATTTGTCAACCAAAGTTGGATGATCCTGAGTCCAAAGTCGGGCCACTAAGCCTCCTAAACTGTGACCTACTAAATCAATCTTTTGACCCGTTTTAAGATTTAAAGTATTCACAAAAATATTAAAATCATTAACAATTTGTGAGAGAGGTTTGCGCCAATCATAATTCCATACATAAAAATCTTGGTTTTTAACTAAACCATTGTTTTCAAAAGCAGTTATTAGCAAATCATAATTTTTTACAAATGGAGTCATTGTCCACTGATTTGCTGGAACAGCAATATTTGACAATATTGATATTGGGTTCCAACTCGCCCCCAGACCTGGAATAATGACAATTTTATTTTGAATATAATTACCCGTAAAAACTTTAATATAATCTAAGCTTAATTTCGACCACCATGTCCTACCTCCACTTAAAGGATTACCAACCATTATATTTGATGGAATACACTGATTCTCTGGAGTTGTCAGGATCAATTCATTATCTAAAAAAATTTTATATACAGTTAGAATTTTTTCAATTTTAAATATATGCCAAGAATTATCAGTAATTTTATTCTTTAACGATATTTTCTTTAATCCACTGGTATAAATACATACTCCATTTGACGAAACACTTTTATCTTGATACTGCAACACGGGACCTGTTGTCAAATCATCCCAAATTGAAAATTGAAAATATGGATATCCATTCACACCTGTATATCCAACTCCAATTCCATCACCCATATAGTCTATATATTTATAATTAAACTTGAACTCAATTACTTCATTTCCATCACTACTCAATAGTTGGCCAATTGAATTAGTAATATATGGAAAATACAGGGAAGAACTAGATAAGTTCATAACACCACCAACAAAATCAATACTACCGTCATTACTCAAGTAGGACCATTTGGAATTATCCTTATAATTAAAATCATCAGAAAACAAAGCAAAAGCATATAATTCTTTTACAGAAATAATAAAAAATAGCGTTAACGTAATAAAAAATGTTTGTATTATTTTTAACATAATTCATAATATACATTTGTGATAAAAATTGCAATATTCCATAATCTAAAACAAGGTGGGGGACTAAATCAAATAAAAGAAATAGTATCCAGACTTTCAAAAAAAGGATATAAAATAGATATATATTCTCATCAAAAACACTCAATTAATGGGGTAAATAATAATTTTTATTATCCAATAAAGTTAACCCACAATTCAATCGAACAATCCATTCAAGCCATTTTTGAACTAAGCAAAACACAACATTCAATATCAAAAAATATTAGCAAGAAACATTATGACTATACTTTTGTCTTTCCATGTTATATCGTTCAATCCCCACACATTCTTAGGTTCTTACCAAAAAAAAATACATATTATTTTTTTCTTGAAACAAAAAGAGAGTTTTACGAGAAAACTTCATTTGATTATTTCACACCCAAAAGAATTCTTTCAAGAATAATTCGATATCCAATAAAAATATTTGATCAAATTAATTGCAAGTCTATCGAACACATAATATCAAACTCAAATTTTTCAAAAAACAATCTTATAAGGATTTACAATAAAAACTCTATTGTAATTTATCCAGGAATGAAGAAAATTAGGCCAGAAAAAATTATCATTAAAAATAACCATAAATTTTTATCACTAGGATTATTGAGTATGTTAAAAGGACATCATATTTCTGCAGAACTTGTTCCTGAAGTAGAAATCTACGGTGAAAAATCACATGAAGATATCACAAAATATCTACCTAAAAACATCTCAATACATAGTAAATTGGGAGAAAAAAACAAAAACACCATCTATAAAAATCACACATTCTTTTTAGCAAATCAAATCAATGAGTCTTTTGGTTTAACAACACTTGAAGCAACAAATAACAACTGTTATGTCTTTGCAAGAAATGAAGGAGGGACTCCTGAAATTATTAAAAACGGCTATAACGGATCACTTATACCTATTGACAACATAATAGAGGCAAAAAATATAATTAAAAAAATTAATCAAAAAAAGACGATTACATTTTTTAAAACTTGTATAATTGATTGGGATTATACCGTCGATCAAATATTAAAAACATTAAAAACATGAATAACATCTCCCTTCTTCTTCTCACCAAAAACGAATCGGAAAACCTAAAAGAATGGGGAAGTTGGATTTATAAATTAAAGATGGTAAATGAAATAATAGCCATTGACGATGAGTCGACCGACAATACCGTAAAAATATTGAATTCCCTTGACAGCCCGGAATTATCGGTAAGTGTTTTTTTTAAAAAACTCAATAATAATTTTTCTGAACAAAGAAATTTTGGTTTAACAAAATGTAAAAATAATTGGATTTTGAGCCTTGATGCCGACGAAATCCCCACAGAAAAAACCATTAACTACATCAACAAATTATCCCTAGAAAAAGGTAATAATTATACATTTAAGCGGAACATTGTCTATCTTGGTCGCACTATTTCCCATGGACAATGTCTCAACGATCTCCCTATAAAACTTTTTAATAAAGATGAGGGTAAATTTATTCAACCTGTTCACGAAATCTGGGATAGTTCCGCTGGTACCATCGACACCAACCAAATAATTCTGCATTATTCCATCAAATCTTTATCTGACTTTCTCCAAAAAATTAATTTTTACTCCTCAATTCGGGCTCAAGAACTTTTAGACCAAAAACATCGGCCTCACCTATGGGAAATTATTTTATATCCCAAGTTTAAATTTCTAGAACTCTACTTTTTAAGACTGGGATTCCTTGACGGTACCGCCGGGATAATTTTTTGTCTAGCTATTTCCTTTAACAGCTTTCTTGTCCGTTCCAAACTATGGCATCTGTCACAAAAGTAGCACTCTACATAACTATAATTTGTTTTTTCTTCGGGCAACTTTTTCGTATTCAATTTTCCAATATATTTTTTCCAATTTTCGATATCGCCATATTATTTCTCGCAATCAATAACCTTCTATCTCAAAAAATATCTCTAAAAAAACTTCATTCTCCTATTTTTTATTTTGTCGTATTTTCATTATTTACTTTAAAATTTAATTGGCTTTACACTCCGTTTTCATTAGTCAGTTTTTTTTATTGGCTTCGTTTAACTTCACTATTATCATTACTTTTATTTCCACCAAAAATTGACCGGAAAATCGACATCTTTTTTCAATCAATTTTATGGGCATCACTAATTTTTGGCTTTATCCAATATATTTTCTGGCCAGACTTTACCTATTTTTCAACGTTTAATTGGGACCCACATTTATATCGGCTGGTCGGTACTTTTTTTGATCCAACTTTCACCGGTCTTATATTTTTACTTTTTCTTTTAAAGGTTTATTTTCACAGTCCATCTAATTACCTACTCATCTTTCCTATTTATTTGGGACTTGCTCTAACTTACAGCCGTTCAACCCTTCTCTCCTTTTTTATTACCTTCGCCTATATTTCTATAATTAAAAAGAATATAAAAATTTTTCTTACTACTTCACTGCTAATCTTTTTTACTATTATTCTTCTCCCCCGTATGCCCGGAGAAGGCACCAAACTCGAACGAGATAGTTCCATAAAAGCTAAAATTGAAAATTACAAACAGGGACTAAAACTTTTTTCTTCTTCACCACTTATAGGAGTTGGATATAACAATTTACCTACCATAAGGGAAAATAAAAATTCACATGCGAATTCCGGTTTCGATAGCAGCTTATTAACCATTGCTGTAACCACCGGTATTATCGGTTTATTTTTCTTTACCAAAATATTCACTACCGGTCTAAATACCACTACTTTATACTGGCAAAGCCTCATTCTGACAATTTTTATTCACTCACTTTTTGCCAACTCTTTACTCTATCCTTGGATTCTGTTTTTTCTTATATTCGAATCTAGATATCGTAAGTAATTTCTATTGTTTTTTTAATTTCATTACCCGCTGGATTCCGAATAATAATTTCCAAACTATTTTTTCCAGCATTCAGCTGCACTCTCAATTTAAACATCCCCTCATCATCAATTAAAGCCAATTTACCATTGACGGTAACACTTACATCCTTCTCACTCTTACCTGTCACATCAAAATCAGCCGAATCGACTGTTATTTTATCCTCAGATGGATTTATCATACTTAAAGATGGAGGTTGATCGTCATATATCACCGTAACAGTTTTTGACAATTCACTATTACCTTCTTTTTCAGTTGAAGCCAATGCGGTAAAAGTGTTGCCACCTTTATCCAAAGTAATATCATTAAACACAAAGCTACCTTTGTCATCAACTGTTTTTTTACCCAAAGAAACATCATTTTTCATTAATTCCACATTAACCTTTGGCTCCGCTACCCCCGAAACTGAAAATCTAGCACTATTAGTTGCCTCAAAACTTATCACCAATCTGGGGGGCAAAGGAGGCAGCATTTTTTCCTGATTATCTGTTTTAGATAAATTTTTTGCATTACCCAACAAAACTGATAATTTTATCAACATAGGTAAACCAAAAATAATTACAATTACAAAAGCCAGAACTGTAACCCCCCCCAAAATAATTGTTTTTTTTGTAATTTCCTCGTCTTCCTTTCGATCCAATCTGGACCGTTGTTTTGATTTAAAAAATTCTGACATATTTATATTTTACCTCAGAGCCGAAGGGGAGAATCGGACTCCCGACCTTGGCTTTACGAAAGCCCTGCTCTACCATCTGAGCTACTTCGGCTTAATTTTAATATAACCTAAGCTCGGAGCGGCTAGAGGGAATCGGACCCTCGACTAATCCTTGGGAAGGATTCATTTTACCACTAAACCATAGCCGCACTGGTCTAAATTTTACCATAGACCAGCAGCTTCATTCCTATTTCCAGTTTATCTGGACTATTTAGTCTATCCTTATTATCCATCCAAATTTTCGTCCATTTGTATCCATCTCCATAAATTTTTATCGAGATATTCCACAACGTGTCTCCTCTTAACACCACATATTCAGATTTTTCTAATGTGGTAACTTTTGGATCCGAAGTTGTTACTTCAACTATTTTTTCAATTTTAGGCATAGTTAACTTTTGTCCCACATAAATTACGCCTGGATTTGTTAAATTGTTTGCTTTTGCAACCTCAGTCCATTTGTATCCATCTCCATAAAAGCTCTCAGCAATTTTCCACAAACTGTCATTTTTTTGCACCACAACTTCATCAATCGATTCTCCTTTTCCGTCAGTAATTATGTTTTCCTCAATTTTAATATCATTACTTACTCCAGGAATATCAACAGTGCCCTTACGTCTTTCGATAAAATTAACCACAAAACCTACCACTGCCACCACCACTACTAATCCTAAAAACATACTAACCACATCTTCTCTTGATTTAAAAAAACCCTGTTTTGCTTGTTTAGCCATATAAACAAACATAGCGAAAACAAAACCTATAGTCAACACTACAGGGCTATTTATCTCCGTATAATTATTTCATCCACGAGCTTCTCACTCGACAAAGGCATTAACCTATTTAATTCTTTTACAAATAGTTCCGCCTTATCTAAATTAAGCTTATATATTCTTTCCTTACCTTTAATTTTATAGACAACAAGTCCCGCCTTCCTCAAAACCGATAGATGATTTGATATGGTTGCTTGACTTAAATCTAATTTTTTTACAATTTCTGTTACGTTTAACTCACCTAAACCCAACCAAAACACAATTTTCCTTCTATTAATTTCAGCTAAAGCCTTATATATTTTATCCACATTTGGATTATATCGATAATCATCAATATGTCAATATATATTATATAGTTGAAAAATCATTCATCAGGCGTCAAAATATACCTCAATGATTAACTACGACAACAAACAAGAAAGAACTCTCGTTATTGTTAAACCAGATGGCGTCCAAAGAAGCCTAATTGGTGAAGTAATTAAGCGCTATGAACAATGTGGATTAAAATTAGTAGCTCTGAAAATGACCATTCCTACCAAAGCAAAAGCACTGGAACATTATTCAACCGATCCTGAATGGGCTTTTAAAACTGGAACCAAAGCGTTGGAAGCTGCCAAGGCCAGAAATGAGGATTTAGGAACTGATGACCCTGTTGTTTATGCCGAAAGAATTCGTGACACCCTTAAATCATTTATGAGTTCCGGTCCCGTTGTTGTTATGATCTGGCAGGGGATGAATGCTGTTGGTGTTGTCCGCAAAATTACCGGTTCTACCGAACCACTATCTTCTGTTCCCGGAACAATTCGTGGGGATTATACCGTTGATTCTTACTCTGCTGCCAACATAGATAACCGTTCAGTTAGAAATATTATTCATTCTTCTGGATCAGTAGAAGAAGCCAAATTAGAAATTGACGTTTGGTTTGAAAAAAAAGAAATATTAAATTATAGATTGGTTTCCGAAGAAATCATCTATGACGCCAATCTTGACGGAATTTTAGAATAAAATTATTTCCAATTTTTTAAATCCTTCAACACTACCCTGTTCAAAAAACTAATGTTTTTGTAAAGTAGGGAAGTTAACACCACCTCATCCCCCCTCCTCACTCCAATCACATGTTTAATTAATTCTCGATATTCATCTTCAATAAATTTATCTGACTTTTCCTCAATTTCTTTATACGAATAAACCAATTTTTTGGTCTTTATAAAAATTAGAACCTGCAATCCATACAAAGCCGACTTTGTAAAAGAATCTCTAACTGACACCCAATCATTTTGTCTTGAAGAAACCACTGCTGAGTATGCCCTACCCAAACAAAAACCAACTTCTTCAATTAAATCCTCCTTAGTAATTTTAGGACATTTAATAACACTTTCTAATCCTTCTCCATACAAAACTACTCCACTATTAACTAATCCGTGTAAATAAATTGCTTTTGGAAAAGGTGTATCAATTTCACCTTTCTGCAATTCTTCCCAAACAAAAGGATAAACCTTCACGTTTTTGTATTTATTTAATTCAGCTAGTTTTTGCCTCGACCACTTATTCTCTTCTTTGTAAACAATTCCAATTTCATAATCACTATCCTTCTCAAAATCATCCCTCACCATCGATCCATATAAAAAGATTGAGACTGGTTTCGACTCTTCCCAAATCTTTTTTAATAGCAAATCTAAATAATCAGGGATATTCATAATTAATTCTATCAAATTCATAAAAATCCCCCAAAATAAGGGGGATTTTGCTAGCGGACCCGATGGGATTTGAACCCACGATCTTCCGCGTGACAGGCGGATGTGCTAGACCGCTGCACCACGGGTCCTAGAGCCTCCATACTATACCAAAACTCGTCCCTTTTATCTATTATTTGATTTACCAACACCTCAAAATTTTTTCTACAGCTTCAATTGAGAACAATTGATGTATATTTCGGTTTTCGAAAACGATAGCTTCTCGATATTCACAGTCTGAATAGGGGATTAAATTCAATCTTTTAGCTAAATCATCAGGATCATTTTTCCCAGTCTCTGATTCTATTTCAAAAGTAAAATAATCATCCGTATATTTAGACAGTTTCACTTCAAAATCTTGATAATCGAATTCAAAACTTTCCCATTGATAAATCATCCCTTTATTCAAACCCAATTTTGTAAACATTTTAATTACATTTAACAACTGTCCTTCTTCAAGTTTAATATCCAACTCTTCGCGTTCTTTATCATTAAAATTCCCCATTTTAGCGCTAATTTTTTCTTTATTTCCGGATTTTTTAATTCGCAAATCAACTCCACTCAGATTTTTCCAACTTCTCTCCTTTTCGTCAAAACCGAGAGATATATCTACAGATATTCTTTTATAATGATCCTTCAACTTAGCTTCTCGATTCATTAAAACCATTAATTCCGTGAATTTTTCCTTATTTAATTTTCCTCTTATCTCAATTTCTGTCATAAGTCATTATAATGCTATAATTATTTCATGATTATACCTATTGTCGTCATCATCGCTATAATTGTTCTTTATGTTTTCTTCTTCTTCAATGGTTTAAAAACCACCGAAGTCCATATTGGCGCCGCTATCCAAGAGATTGGTAATCAATTAAAGCGTCAAAGTCAACTTATTCCTAACCTTATTGAATCCGTCAAAGGTTATATGTCCCATGAAAAAGGCATTTTTGAAGATTTAACTGCTGCCAGAAAATTAATCGATAAAGCCATTGACACCAAAGATCCAAAAGCTATTGATGCCGCTCAATCTCTTCTAAATAAAACCATGGGCTCAATCAAAGTTATTGCTGAATCAAATCCTGAAATAAAAGCCTCCAACTTAGTTGGCAATATGATGGAAGAACTTCGTGATACTGCCGATAAAATTATGTATGCCAGACGCACCTTTATTGATCTTTCTGCTGATTTTAATATCAAAATTTCTACCATTCCCGGTATGTGGCTCGCTCCACTTTTTGGTTTCACCAAAAAACCTGGTCTAGAAACAACTGATGCCAAAAACATTACCACTGTTTCAGAAGACGAAACCAAAAACCCTGAAGTCAAACTCAATTAATATTTTGGTTCTACATGGCTAATTTTTACGAACAAATTAACAGTAATCGGCTCCGCTCCGGATTTATTATTGGAATTTTCATAATATTTATCGTATCTGTCGGCTATATTTTAAGCTATTCATATGACAGTCAATACTTCTTGCCTATTGCCATTATTTATTCTTCCTTTTCCGCTTTTGGTAGCTATTTCCTAGGTGACAAAATTGTATTAGGTCTAAATCGAGCCATTCCGGCCACCAGAAAAGAATATTTTGATTTCTATACCGTTACTGAAAATTTAGCTATGACAGCCAAAATCCCTGTACCCAAAATTTATGTCATCGAAACTGATGCTATGAATGCTTTTGCCACCGGTAGAAATCCTAACCACGCCGTCGTTTGTGCCACTACCGGATTATTGAACAAACTTAACCGCACCGAACTCGAGGGAGTCATTGCCCATGAATTATCCCATATCAAAAACTACGATATTTTATTAATGACCGTTGTTTCCGTATTAATTGGCACCCTATCAATTTTAATCAACTTGACTAGTCGGAAACTATTTTGGGGAGGGGACGACCGGGATAGAAATAACCGTTCCGGAATTTTTGCCATTATTGGAATAGTTTTAATAATTTTTGCCCCAATTATCGCTCAATTAATTCAACTGGCTATTTCTCGTCGTCGGGAGTTTTTTGCAGATGCGTCAAGTGTAGCTCTAACCCGCCAACCCTCAGGCCTAATCAGTGCACTTCAAAAAATTAATTCAGACAGCACCCCTTTCACTCAAGCTTCAACTGCCACCGCATCCTTATACATAAGTAACCCATTCAAAGGCAATAAATTTGCTTCCATGTTTTCAACTCATCCTCCCGTCAATGATCGAATCGCCGCACTTCAGTCAATGATGTAATAACCGCATTTTATTAGTATTTTTAGCTTTTGATTTAGTTTATCTACATTGAAAATTGACAGATAAAAATTGATAATTAAGCAATGGCTTTTGTTCATCTACACCTTCATACAGAATATTCACTACTTGACGGTCTTAGTAAAATAAAAAAACTAGTTAGTCTGATTAAAGAACAGGGGGGCAACGCCTGCGCCATTACCGATCACGGTAATATGTACGGCGCCATCGAATTTTATAAAGCATGTCAAAAAGCAGAAATTAAACCAATTATTGGCTGTGAAATGTATACCTGTCAGGGTAATCGATCTGAAAAAACTTCTCAAAATCGAAAGAATAATCATCTAATTCTTCTAGCAAAAGATAATCAAGGTTATAAAAACCTGATGAAAATTGTCAGTATTGGTCATCAGGAAGGCTTTTATTACAAACCAAGGATAGATTGGGAAATTTTAGAACAGTACCACGAAGGATTAATTTGTTTAAGTGCTTGTGCTCTCGGTGAAGTTCCTCAATTAATTTTAGCCGACGAATATGACAAGGCCAAAAATGTTGCCAAAAAATATCAAAAATTGTTTGGTGATGATTATTATTTAGAAATTCAAAGGCATCCCGGACTCAGTGATCAAGACAAAGCTAATGAAGGACTTATAAAAATTAGCCGTGAATTAGGCATTCCCTTAGTTGCCACCAATGATTGTCATTATCTTTATAAGGAAGATGCTTTTGCTCAGGATGTCCTGGTTATGATCAATACTCAAACTAATATCAATACCCCCAATCGGATGAGTATGGCCAATACTCCAGATTTTTATGTTAAAAGTCCCGAGGAAATGTCCGAACAATTTTCAGATTTTCCTGATGCCATAGAAAATACTCAAAAAATTGCCGATAAATGTAATGTTTCTATTGAATTGGGAAAATGGTATTTTCCCAAATTTAAATTACCCAAGGGCGTCACTCCAGAAGATCAGCTTCGTGAATTTACCTATCAACAAGCAAAAGATTTTTATGGCACCATTTCTCAAGAAACAAAAGACCGCCTCGATTTTGAATTAGAAATTATTTGTTCCAAAGGTTTTGCCGGTTATTTTTTAATTATGAGAGATTTCATTAAGTGGTGTGAAGAAAATCATGTTGCCACCAACACCAGGGGTTCCGCCGGCGGTTCTCTCGTTTCCTTCGTTCTCGGAATTGTTTCTGTCGATCCAATTAGATATCAATTACCTTTTGAAAGATTTTTAAATCGTGACCGGCCCTCGCCTCCTGATATTGACCTTGACATAGCTGACGATAAACGGCAAGAAATGCTCTATCATATCAGCGATCAATACGGGAAAAACGCTATGGCTCAAATCTGTACCTTTGGCCGAATGATGGCTCGAGGAGCAGTCCGCGATACCGCCAGAGCTCTTGGATATGAATATTCCATTGGTGATCGAATCTCAAAATTAATACCTATGGGAAAGCAAGGCTTTCCTATGTCAATTGATAAAGCCCTAGAAATCACCCCAGATTTAATGCAACTTTTTGACACTGACGCAGATGCCAAAAAAATTATCAATACCGCCAAACAGATTGAAGGCTGTGCCCGACATATTTCAGTTCACGCCTGTGCTATCGTCATTTCACCTTCAATAGTCAATGATTTTTCTCCAACTCAAATCGAAAGTGGCGGTGATAAAATAATCACCCAATATGAAATGCATGCTGCTGAAGATGTGGGTTTAATCAAATACGACATTCTCGGTATTCGCAATTTGTCATTTTTGGGTCAATCAATTTTAAATGTCAAAAAAACCAGGGGAATCGACATTAATCTTAGAAAATTACCTCTCGATGATGCCAAAACTTTTGAAATGTTGTCAAAAGGAAATACCATGGGAGTTTTTCAATTAGGCAGCGATGGTATGACTAAATGGCTAAAAGAATTAAAGCCAAACCGGGTTGAAGATCTGATGGTTATGGTTGCTCTCTACCGTCCGGGTCCAATGGATAACATTTCTGCCTACATCGACCGTAAATTTGGCCGTAAACCCGTCGAATATCTCCATCCTAATATGGAAAATTTCTTGGGAAAAACTTATGGAGTTCTGGTCTATCAAGATGACATTCTGTTTACGGCCATCGAAATTGCCGGTTACAACTGGGTTACTGTTGACAAGTTAAGAAAAGCAATCGGTAAAAAAATACCGGAAGAAATGGCCTTACAACACGAAATTTTTGTCAACGGCTGTATTGAACATTCCGGCATGACCAAAGCCGGGGCAGAAAAAATTTGGGATTTATTTGTACCTTTTCAGGGTTATGGTTTCAACAAGGCACACGCCGCTTCCTATGGCATGTTGTCATACCGAACGGCTTATATGAAAGCCAATTACCCAGTGGAATATATGTGTGCTCTTCTGACCGCAGAGGCCAACGATATCGAAAAAGTCAGTGATGGTATTGAAGAATGCCGGAATTTAGGAATAATTGTTTCACCTCCAGATATAAATACCTCTCACAAAGGTTTTGAATTTGAAAAAAATGATCAATCATTGGATGGAATGTCAATCCGAGTTGGTTTATCAGCAATAAAAAACGTTGGTGACATTGCTATCGATTTAATTATCAAAGAAAGGGATGAAAATGGTTTATATAAAAACTTTAACGATTTCTGTCTTCGGGCAAATGGTCAAAAAGTTAATAAAAAAGTCCTCGAAAGTCTGATAAAAGTTGGTGCCTTTGATCAATTTGGTGAAAGGAACGCTATTCTTGCCGCCCTTGACGAAATCCGAAATAAATGTGGCAAACTCAATGATAAAAAAAACTCCGGTCAATTTGGTCTTTTCGATAATTCTGACACCAATACCGTCATTCCCCAAGATATCTTTCCTCAAGTTGCCCCCATGCCGGAAAAGGAAAAATTATCTCTAGAAAAAATGTTGTTGGGAGTTTACATTACTGAAAATCCTACCAGTAAAATTTTAGCTCCTTTTCGACAGGCCACACTATCAAAAATCGATGAAATCCTCAATAAAAATGTCAATGATACTGTAAAATTTGCCGCTGTTGTTCATAAATTCAAAGTAATTCACACCAAAAAAAATAATTCAGCCATGGCTTTCATAACTCTTGATGACGGTACCGGTCAAATCGAAGGAGTAATTTTCCCTCAAGCTTACGAAACACATAAAAATATTATCGAAGAAAATAGGGGACTATATATCGAGGGTAAAATTTCTGTCCGAGATGACAATAAGTCTGTTTTAATTGATCTGCTTTCTGAAACACTTCCCGAGAATATTATCAAATATGATTTTGTTATTGAAGTTCCCAATGGCACTTCTCAAAGCCAATTAATGGAACTAAATCAACTTTTAAAAAGCCACCAAAACGGTCACCGTGGTTTGATTATTCTTCCAAACGGCAAACAGATAGCCCTTTCTTACGGCGTAAACTATTCTCCATCTTTACAGAAAGAGATAGATAGAATTTTAACCGTCAACTAAAGAACCGGGGTCAAAAAAGGCATCGACTCTCGTCGGACCTGAGGAAATTTATTCAACGGATAGTCCATTACCATTCTTACTACTATTTCGTTACCTTCAGCATCATAAGCCCTTTTCGGCTTTACAGGACTAAGATCTGTTGCCTTTGGTTTCCGTTCAAAGCCCAGCCCCATACCTCCCACCACAGTACTACCGGCCAACAATTCATCTGTCGATTTTATTCTTTCTCCTTCGCTATATTTGACCACTCCGTTATAAGTATTTATCTCTGGCATATTTTTTATTTCACCTCCTAATATATAAATTTATAAATATGTGATAAAAAAAATCCCCAACAATGGGGATTAGTAAAAAATCTACAAAAAAACCGCCCGTGGGCGGTTCTGCATCAAACTGTATGTATTTGATATGCTTCATAGTTATTTGTTTTACTACGCAAGAATATCATATGATATAGTGACATATATTACAAGGGGTCAAATTACATATAAAAATACTTCCTGTATATTGATTCATTGGCAAGATTAATATAAAATACCAAAGTTTCTACTAAAATTTTAATAAAAAAATTATGGCCATCAAATTCATGCACCAAGATACAGAATTCCATATTGGGGATACTGTCAAAGTTAACTACAAAATTAAGGAAAAAGATAAAGAAAGACTTCAGGCCTTCGACGGTATCATTCTATCCATCACCGGATTGGGTGACAACAAAAATTTCTTAGTTTCCAAAAATGCCACTGATGGCGTAAGAGTTGAACGTATCTTTCCATTGAATTCTCCTTGGATTGAGTCTGTTAAGAAACTTAGAAGTCCCAAACGTCTTCTTCACCGTGCCAAACTATATTTCTTACGCGAACCTCGTTCAAGAAGTATTTAAACAGAGGTAGTAAGCAGTGTCGATTTGTCGACATTAGTCATAATTACCAAAAACATTGCACAATTTTGACAATTTGGGTCCTTAGCTCAGTGGTAGAGCAGTTGCCTTTTAAGCAATTGGTCGCGAGTCCGATCCTCGCAGGGCCCACCGCGTGAATCTTTATGGTTTAATTATTGGTATTGCTTGTGTCATTGGTATCGATTATTTTTCCAAAAATAATCATATTATCCCCAAAAAATTAGAAAATATTTTTTTATTTGGTCTGTTAGTTTCTGGTGTTTTTGGTGCCAGAATTTATCATGTCATTGATCAGTGGTCATTCTATCAACATAACCCATCTTTGATTATCCAAACATGGCACGGAGGACTAGCCATTTATGGCGCCATAATTGCTATAGGAATATATATATATTTATTCTCTTTAATCCATCGAATCTCTTTTCTAAAAATCTTAGATTCAATTACATCTGTATTACCATTATGCCAAGCAATAGGCAGATTCGGCAACTTTTTTAATCATGAGATTCCTACCTGGTGGCTCGAAGCATCTTTAAACTTAATTTTATTTTTTATCATTAGATCTAAAAAATTAGTCAACTACACACCAACTTCACTATATCTAATTGGTTATGGAACTATCCGTTTCTTTATCGAATTTTTTAGAAATGATACCTGGACCATAAATAATTTTAAAATCGCCCAACTAATCAGTATTATTTTCATTTTCACAGGTTTACTATTAAATAGACGTGAAAGAATCAAAGTCGCTAAAAAACATCATTAGAAATACTCTGTGGACTATAAAATTAATTTATAAGTTCAATCCCTTAATTTTTAGCCTGGTTTTTTGTTTTCAAATATTGGCTGCCGGAACACCATTTATTCGAAATAAATTATTTTCTCAACTTTTAGACATCATTGTTTATCGACAATCCGATAACTTATTTAAAATTTTCACAATTTTTGTAATTTTTATCGTCCTTAGTTCTATTTTTTTCTTTTTTCAAACTCAACTCAGTCGAATTCTCGACACCAAACTTCAAGGTCAACTTCGCACCATGTTTATCGATAAAGTTTCTCGGCTCGATTATCAACATTTGGAAGGTAAAAAAACCGGAAATCTTATTTCCAAAGTTGATGAAGAATTTGGTTGGCGCATTCGTCAAACTGTCCAAGATATCAGCAATATATTTAGTAATTTTATTAGTTTGGTTGCCGTTACTGTCATTATCTTGCCTCGATATCCTTACCTTTGGCTTTTAATTTTTCTATCGCAAATACCGCAATATTTAATTGAAAGATATTGGATCCAAAAAGATTGGCAATTGCGTGAATCAAATAGTGACAAAAATAAAATGATGTGGGACTTAAATTATCAACTCCGCAGTAAAAATTATATATCTGAATTAAGAATCAACAACGCTATCGATTATCTCTTTAAAAAATATAAAGATGCCTTTGATTTTTTTACCAACAACAGGGTTAAAATTAGGATAAATCAAACTCCAAGCGAATTGGGATTAATCATTCTTTCAGTATCCATTAGCGCCACCTGTTTATTCACTCTTATTTCAGATGCCCAAAACAACCTCTTAACTATCGGTCTATTTACCTTCTTTTTTCAAACCATTCAACAAACATCAGATTTTTTTCGGGGTTTGGTCTATAGCTCAGTCAGTATTACTGAAAACACCTATCATGTCGGTAATTTTCGAGAGGTAATCGATCTTAAAAACATCATTACCGGTGGCAAAAAAAATATCAAACAACCACTTCCCCCTAAAATTGAATTTGTTAACGTCTCTTTTAAATACCCTGGTTCAAAACGTTATGTTTATGAAAATTTAAATCTTAGTATCGACACTAGCGAAGAAATAGCTGTTGTAGGCCAAAATGGTGCCGGTAAGAGTACTCTCATAAAACTAATATGTCATTTTTATGAACCAAATTCCGGAAAAATATTAATAAACGGTGTTGATCTACGGGACATAAAACTAGAAAATTGGTATTCACAACTTTCGTATTTAGCTCAGGAATTTAATCATTATCATAATTTAAGCCTTAGAGAAAATGTCAGTATTGGTAACCCAAAAATCATAGAAAATGACACAAAAATTTTAAATGCCTTAAAGAAAGCCGATGCTCAATTTATTAATAAATATAAAAACAGTCTAAATACTCCTATGAGTCATCGCTATGGTGGCGAAGAACCATCCTGGGGGCAAATGCAAAAAATTGCCATTGCCAGGGTCTTTTATCGAAATAGCCCCATAGTAATTCTTGACGAACCAACCGCTTCTATAGATGCCGTCTCCGAAAGTAAAATTTTTAGCCGTCTTTATAAAACCATAAAAAATAAAACTCTGATAATTGTCTCTCATCGTTTCTCCACTGTCCGAAATGCTAAACGTATTATTGTTATTGATAAGGGAAAAATTGTCGAGCAGGGGACTCATCAAGAACTAGTGGATTTAAAAGGTATGTATGCTAAATCATTTAATCTTCAAGCCGAGGGATATCAGAAAGCATAAACAAAATCACTGGTGACTCCAGTGGGAGTCGAACCCACGATTGCCTGGATGAAAGCCAGGAGTCCTAGGCCACTAGACGATGGAGCCGTTTTAGCCTTATTGAAACAGTGAGTATTTTATCATAAACCACACTACTATCTATACATTTACAGAAAAACTATTTAACGATCATTTGAAACCCTTGTCTCATAGAACTTTCTCTCGCTTTGGAAAATTTTTCCAACAAGGGTTTGTTTTTTTCAATAACTGGTATATCAAAACAGACATTGCAAAAATTCCCTCGGGTTGTCCAGATGCCCTCATTAAATTCTTTGATTATAAAATTAGCCATTTTCGGGTTGGTTATACTTTGAATTAAATCCGGTTTTTCCCTTTTTGAAGTATCAAATTTCTTCCAACACTTTATATACTCACCAAAGGCCGCTAAAAATATCGTGTCATATTCCGACCTTTTTTCATCAACCGGTCCTGAATTTCCGTCCGGTTGATAATGCCATGTCTAACTATTTTCATTATTTATGAAATGAAGACCACTATTACCAATCATAGTTACCTCACCCGAAGAAGTCGTCATAACTTTTATTTTAAAATTTAACGGTTCTATTCGACTAATAAATTCTCCCATTGGTTACAATAATACTACTTAAAATGGATATTTAATCATTTATATAGTAAATTCACTTGTGATCTATATTTTCCATGGGGACCATAATGCTCAAAGCTATACCGCCTTTTCTCAAGTAATAAACAAGTATGACAAACACGAAAAGTTCCATCAAAGTGGCAAAAATATTGACCCCGATTCATTAGATAATTTTTTAAATACTCCCTCACTTTTTTCCGAAACAAAAGTAATTATTTTAGATAATCCCTTCTCTCTTCTTAAACCTTCATTAGACAAAATAGTTAAATTAATTAATTCTCATCCCGATTTTGACTATATATTTTGGCAAGACAAAAAAATCGAGGCAGCAAAATTAAAATTATTTCCCCAAGCGAAAATTGAAGTATTTGCCCTTCCGGAACTTCTCTTTACTTGTCTCAATGCCATTCGACCCAAAAATAAAGTCGATTTTTCTAAAAAATACCAACAACTTATGATTTCCTTTCCATTAGAATTAGCCTTATTTTGGTTCAAAAATACACTTAGACGTCAATTAACCACCTATTCCAAATTTTCTGAAAGTAATCTTAAAAAAGCTTATCTTGATTTAATTGAATTAGATAAAAATTCTAAAAGTGGCACTCTGTATGAGCCAAAAGAAGTTGCTATCGAGAAAATAATTTTTTCCCTCCTCGACTCTTAAACTGAATTTCTGCTATTATTTTTCATATGACTGCCCAAATTGTTGATAAACCCTGGGGTCGTGAAATTATACTCACCACTCCCGAATTACCCTATACTGCCAAAATTTTAGAGATTAACGCCGGTAAACGCCTCTCACTTCAATATCACGACGAAAAGCTTGAAACTTTATGCCTTTTTTCTGGTGAAGCCAACATTATTTGGGGACAAGATAAAGACAACTTGGTTACCGAAAAAATGATTGCCAATAACGGATATACCATTACCCCGAATACCATCCATCGTTTCCAAGCCATCACCGATTGCAGACTTTTTGAAGCCTCCACCGGAGAAAAGGGGACTACTTATCGTTTACAAGACGATGCCAATCGCTTAGATGAAACTGAAATTATTAGAAATTCCCCTAATCGGGGCTGGAGTCAAAAATGAAAAAAGTTCCTTCTCTATTATGGTTCAAAGATATCCACTTTACCGACGTTAATGTTGTCGGTGGAAAGGGCGCTAACTTAGGTGAAATGTATAACTTAGGTATCCCAGTTCCAAATGGATACTGTGTTACTGCCGAAGCTTATTTTAGATTTATTGAAGCTAATAATCTTAAACCAAGAATCAAAGCTATCCTCGATGTTACTGATGTCGACAATCCTGAACAATTATCTCAAGCATCGGCTTCAATCAGAAAATTAGTTCGCTCGTCTCCAATTCCTCAAGACATGGCTCAAGAAATTATGGTCGCCTATAAAAAACTATGTTCGTTTGGAGGTCTAAAAGATGTTCCTGTTGCTGTTCGTACCTCAGCTACTGCTGAAGATAGTGCTGACGCCTCTTTTGCCGGTCAAGGTGACACTTTTCTTAATGTTATGGGTGCAAGTAATGTTGTTTCCCAAGTCCGTAATTGTTGGTCCAGTCTCTTCACCTCCCGTTCCCTCTTTTACCAGGTAAAAAAACATTATGATCATTTTAAAATCGGAGTTGCTGTTCCAGTCCAAAAAATGGTCCAAAGTGAAATTTCCGGTATCGCTTTTACTTTAAACCCTGTTTCCAATAATAAAAACGAAATTGTAGTTGAAACCATCTGGGGTTTGGGTGAATATATCGTCCAAGGCATGGTCACCCCTGATCAACATCTCATCGACAAAAGCAATTGGGAAATTAAATATAAAAACCACGTTCACCAAGATGTCCAATTGGTTCGTTTTAAAGAAGGAAACAAAGAATTAGAAGTTCCTAAATATAAGCAAAATAAGGCAAAAATTGATGACTCAATGGCCATAAAAGTTGCTAAATTAGCCCAAAAACTTCACAACCATTACGGTAAAGCTCAAGACATTGAATTTGCTATTGAAAAAAATAAACTCTATTTTGTTCAGACCAGACCTATTACCACTGTTGACGTTAGTCAAAAAAATATCAACGAACAAACAAAAATAGATGTTAATCTCGTACCCATTTTAACCGGAGAACCTGCCAGTCCTGGTTCTGCTTCTGGTGTTGCTGTCATTATCAAAAGTCCAAAAGAAATAAATCGCGTTACCAAAGGTCAAATTTTAATTACCGAAATGACCACTCCCGACTTTGTCCCCGCCATGAAAAAAGTAAACGGAATTATTACTGACAAAGGTGGTCAAACTTCTCATGCTGCCATTGTTAGTCGTGAATTAGGTGTCCCTTGTATTGTTGGTACTGGTAAGGCCACAAAACTTATAAAGGAAGGGGATATTATCACCGTTGATGGTACTACCGGAAAAATATATAGTGGTGATCAAAGCTCCGGCTTGGTTGTTAAAAAAGTTGTTCACACTCTTCAAAAAACAGCGACTAAACTCTATGTCAATCTAGGCGAACCGGAATTAGCTAAAGAAATTAGTAAAAGAAATGTTGATGGTATTGGTTTACTTCGAGCCGAATTCATGATTGCCAATATTGGAGTTCATCCCAAACGAATGATTCAAGAGGGAAGACAAAAAGAATATATTGAAAGATTAGCCGCAGGTATGGCTGATTTTTGTAAAAACTTTAATCCCCGTCCAGTTATTTATCGGGCCACCGATTTTAAAACCAATGAGTACCGCTATCTAAAATGGGGAAAATTATATGAACCGGAAGAACCAAATCCCTTATTAGGTTTTAGAGGTGCTCTCCGTTATATTAACTCTCCTGACGTCTTTAATATGGAACTGGAAGCCATAAAGATGATTAGAAATAAATATAACCTTAAAAATCTCTGGTTGATGATTCCTTTCTGTCGTTCCCCTGAAGAATTAATTAAAGTAAAAAAAATCGTTACTGACGCCGGACTATTACGCAGTCCAAGTTTTAAACTTTTTATGATGGCAGAAATTCCTACTAATGTCATCATGCTCGACAAATTTATTGACGTCGGTATTGATGGTATTTCTATTGGAAGTAATGACTTAACTATGCTTACTCTTGGTCTCGACCGTGACAATGGTGAAATTGCCAAAGACTTTAATGAACTCGATCCCTCCGTTCTTTGGTCACTAAAGCGTCTTGTAACTAAAGCAAAAAAACGGGGTATTATGGCTGGAATCTGTGGTCAAGCACCAAGCAACCATCCTGATTTAGTGGAAAAATTAGTTAAATGGGGAATCACTTCTATTTCAGTTTCACCCGACGCCATCGATCGTACCCGTGAAATCATCGTCTGGGCCGAAAACAAACGACTAGAAGATAAAAAAGAAAAGAAAAAATAAATATCTTAAATTTTCAATATGCCGATTAATAACAATTATTCGGCATATTTTTTTAGGAAAAAACCACCACAACTTCACCACGAATATCGCCATCCCAATCATTTTTTATCTCTTCAAATTTTTTCGTCATCTCTCTTACAATTCTTATTTCTACTTTTTCACCGTAAATCTCTTTTATTTCTTTAACTAACTTTTCAGTTCTTAAGGGTGATTCATAAACAACCTTGGCTCCTTCAATTTCTTTATATTTTTCTAAAATCTTCTTTCTTTCCCCATCTCTCTTTGGTAAAAAACCTAAATAAGAAAATCTCCCCATTGGTAATCCTGCCAACACTAAAGCGTTAATTGTCGCTGATGGACCCGGAATTGCAGTATATTGTAATCTCAATTCTTGACATTTTTTTATCAGTAACCACCCCGGATCTGACAACAGGGGAGTACCGGCGTCAGTCACCAGACCAACATTTAATCCTTCTTTTAACATGTCAACAATTTGAGGGATCTTTTGTCTCTCTACTTCGTCATAGAAAGATACTAATTTAGGTGAATTTGAAATTTTTAGTTCTTTTAATAAAACACCGGTTTTTCTTGTGTCCTCACACAACAAAACATCGATATATTCAAACATATTGATAGCCCTCAATGTGATATCCTTCATGTTTCCAATTGGGGTTGAGATTATATATAGCATTAATTTATCTCCTTTACATCAAATTTTTCTATGGTTTTTGCATCGTCATTAAAATAAAAAGTGCTTTCAATTCTTTTTCCATCTAAAATCAACGGTAACCAAAGCTTATCATCACTCCACATCGATTCGTATGGCAATCTATTTGTTTTAAACCACTTTGGGGACATTTCTTCACCCTCAGTAGGTTCTCCACTCCATTTTCGACTCACATAAATAGAACTCTCGAATTCCATCCCATCTTTATATATAAAAAATATCCTTCCCCTATATTCTAAATCAATCAAATCAACCCCAAATTCTTCTTTTGCTTCTCTTTTAGCGGCATCTTCAGGAGTTTCCCCATCCACAACTTTTCCACCGGTACCGTTCCATAAACCCACCCCAAAACCTCTCTTCTTCATTCCTAAACAAATTTCATCATCTCTCAATAAAAAAGCGATAGTTACTTTTTTGGCCATAGTCTAATTAAATTGTCTAATCACTGCGACTACTTTTCCTCGAATTTCCACTTCAGTTACATACATCGGACTCATAGTAGAATTTGCTGGCTGTAAACGAATCCTATTCGCTTCCTGATAATATCTTTTCAAAGTAGCAAATCCGTTTCGTAACACTGCCACAACAATATCCCCATTATTAGCCATCTTTTGCTCTTTGACTACTACATAATCACCACTTAATATACCGTCATCGATCATTGAATCACCCTTAGCTTGTAAAACAAACGATTTATCTCCTGATTTGATTAGTGTTGTCGAGACCATTAACGTTGCATTTGGGTCAGTATATGGCTCAATAGGAGCCCCGCAAGCGATAAAGCCCAACACTGGTAATTCAATAGTATCTTCACGTCCTTTTTCGCCATTATCTAACAATTCAATACCCCTAACTGCACCCCGATAACGTCTGACAAGACCTTTCTTTTCCAGGGCAGCTAAATGTTCATGAACAGTGGCTAAAGAAGAAAGCCCTAAATGTTGGGCAATTTCTGTCAAAGTTGGCGCATAACCATACTTATCAATTGAAGTTGCAATTAAGTCTAATATTTCTTTTTGTCTTTTATAAACAATAGCTGGCATATCATTTATCATACACGAACAATACCCGAAGTCAACCTTTTATATAGATGCTAATATTAGATATGTTTTCTCGTTTAGCTTTTTTTATATATTGTTTTTTATTTCTATTTTCTACCACTTCCTTTGCCATTTCCGATTTCACTATCAACGAAAACATTGAATACCTTATAAACAATTCTGGTCAGGCCACAGTTACTCATCTGATTAACATCACCAACAATTACTCTCAAATTTACCCCAATGAATATCAAATTCAAATTCAAGGTTTACCTCTTTCTGATCTTAGTGCTACTGACAGTGAAGGTAATATTCTTAGTAGTTTTATTACTCAAAACGAGACCTCAGTTATTAAACTTAAATTTAATCATCCCAAAGTAGGTAAAAATCAAACTACTTCAATCAAATTAATTTATAGAATTTCTGAATTAGCCAAGCATAAGGGGAAAACTTGGGAAATAACTTTACCTCAATTAACTGATAAAGCTCTAAACAATACTCAAATCACTATTAAAACCCCTAGCGATTTTGGTAGTTTATCTTTTGCCTCAATTCCGGCTAAATTTCAAGACGGGCTTACCCAAAACATCACCACTTTTCAAAATAATTCTCACGCCAAGATATTAATCATTCTTGGAGATTATCAACTTTTTGATTTTAAATTAAATTACACTTTAAAAAATCCATCGACAAATACAATAATTTCAGAAATTGCCCTAATTCCCGACACTTATTCACAATCAGTTTTTTATCAATCCATCTCTCCTCCACCAGTTAGTATCAGTATTGATCCAGATGGAAATTGGCTGGCAAAATATCAACTTTCTGATAAAGAGCAATTAAATATTACAGCTATAGGGCAGGTAAAAACCGGACTCCATATTCCAATTGAGCTCACAGATAAAAATCAATATCTCCAATCTCAAACCTTTTGGCCGGTATCAGATCCTCAAATCCAGGACATATCTAAGAGCTTATCAAGCACCAGATCTATTTACGATTATGTCGTAAATACCCTTAATTATAATTATGAAAGAATCAATTCTTCCGGCCGACTTGGTGCCATCGCCGCCATAATTGATCCCAATAATTCACTGTGTACGGAATTCACTGATTTATTTGTAACCCTAGCTCGCGCCAAAGGTATTCCTGCTCGGGAAATTGAAGGCTATGCCTATTCAAATAATCCAAAAATTAAACCCACCAATCTTCAAAGTGATGTTCTCCATGCTTGGCCGGAATATTACAATTCAGCCACTAAAACCTGGAAAGCAATTGATCCAACTTGGGGTAAAACTACCAATGGTATTGATTATTTTAATGATCTTGATCTAAATCACATTACTTTTGTTACCCATGGTTTAAATAGTCAAAATCCGCTTCCACCAGGATCCTACAAAAACGATATTGGAGAAAAATCAATTTTTATTGATTTTGCCAGTGAAGAAATAAAAAGAGAAACCAGTCTCCCAATTATTTCCTTCAAAGGCAATCGACTTCTCATTCAGAATACTTCTCCTAATTCTCAAAAAAATTTAAAACTTTCCGGCTCCGATCCACTTTTTAACAAAAACATCGATACAATATTGCCCTATTCATCAATTTATGTTGACATTCCCCAAATATCATTTTGGCAATCCTTATCTTCAAAACATCAAAAAATAACTTATACTCTCAAAAATAGTGATGAACAAATTTCAACCCAGACACTCAACTATACTCAGCATTTTGTTAATTTAGGTATCAGCATCGTTGTCGGCCTCGTTATTTTGGCAACAAGCGGTATAATAATTACCAGTCTAACTCATGAAAAAAATACTTAAGTACACTCTCTATCTGGCTTTTGCCCTAGTCATCGAAAATGAAATTTGGGGCAACCTCGCCTTTTCGCCAAAAATTGAAACAATAATTAAAGTAGCCCTAATACTGGCCATTTTTGAACTGATTCTCAAGCCAATTATCAAAATTTTACTTTTACCAATTACCTTTCTCACCTTGGGTTTAATTCGTATTGTTATAAACACTCTGGGTTTATATCTGGCCTCATTTTTAATTTCTGGTTTTTCTGTTAATCCCCTTCAACTATTCAATTACTCACTGACTAACTTTCTTGCTTATCTATTTACCTCCTTTATAATTAGCTCTCTTCTTTATATCTTTAAAAAACTATGAAAACTGCACTTGTTATTTTCCAAATCCTTATTTGCATCGTCCTATCTACATTAATCTTTCTTCAATCAAAGGGAAGTAACGAAAATAATAATATTCTCTCCGAAAGTAATTCCGAACGTCGGGGCTGGGAAAAAATTCTATTTAATTTGACCCTATTTATAATTCTTCTATTTCTAATTTCTTCCATTGTCCAAACACTGATCTAAAAAATGATCACTAAAATCAGATTCAAATTTGAACTATTTTTCTACTATATTAAAAGAAATTGGCTCTATCTTCTTTCAGGTTTAATTTTGGGAATAATTTTAGTCACTTTTCGTCAACAATTATTATCTTTTTATTTAAAAATTAACCGTCCACTTGAAAAAATCGGACTGGAAGGCTTATACACTGTCAACAACCTTCCCAATGATATTACTAATAAAATTTCCTATGGTTTAACGGTTAATACCGAAAATAATAAATTTGAAACTTCTCCATTAGTAAAAAATCTTGATATTCGTCAGGACAATACTCAATATATTTTTGAACTAAATCCCGATATCAAGTGGCATAAGGGTAAGCCCTTTGTCTCCAGTGATATCAATTATAAAATTACCGGACTATCAATTACCTTTACCGATTCTCAGCATCTAACCATCAAAACAGAAAAACCTTTTGCTCCGATTCTTTCAACATTAAGTCTTCCCCTAATCAAAAAAGATTTCGACTCTCTGGGTGAATACCAAGTTGACCGCTTTGATTATCAAGACGGAAACATTAAAGATTTATACTTAAAATCTTCGGATAATTCAATTCTTTATCGCTTTTATCAAAATGAAACTGATCTTTTAAATGCTTTTAAAATTGGCGAAGTCAACCAAATTCAACTTAGCACAATTCCCAAAAATTTTGACAATTGGCCAAAGATTGATATTACCAAAAACATCCGTACTGACCAAAAATACATAGCCCTGTTTATAAATACCGCCAAATTAGGTAACAAACAATTACGTCAGGCACTAGCCTACGCCACCCCTAAAACCACCGATCTAAATGAAAGAACCATTTCACCAATCTCTCCAACATCATGGGCATATAACCACAAGTTAAAAACTATGCTTTTAACCCGGAAAAAGCCAAAGAGTTTTTTTCCAAAAATAGAATTGAATCAATTGAATTAACATATAACGATCGCCGTTTGGTGGAAATTGCTGACAACATCAAAAAAAATTGGGAGGAAATATTGGGAATTCAAGTTAATGCCCACATCAGCACTCAAATTGATACTCAAAATTACGATATTATTCTCGCCTATGGCAGTATTCCAACCGATCCGGATCAATATCTTTTTTGGCACTCTACTCAATTAAAAACTAATTTGACAAAGATAAATAATCCCAAAATTGACAAACTTTTAGAAGATGGCCGACAAACATTTGATCAACAGGAACGCAAAAAAATCTATCAGGAATTTCAAAAAGATCTCTTAGAAGAATGTCCGGCTATTTTCCTTAAGTATCCAACCCTATATACTATTACCAGAAATAATTAAATATGAATCACAAAATCGACCCATTGGGTTATCTACTAATTGCAACATTCTTTATATTTCTTTCCTACGCGGGTTGGATTTACTCTCAAAGTATCGATTGGAAGGTGTTGGAACGACTCGAAGATGCCCCCTTAAGTATTCCCACTGGTAACATCACCTTGCCCTCGACCCCCAGTGCTACTCCCTCCGATCTTAAAAAATAACAGCACTGTCAATACCATCATTAAACACCAGGAAAATAAATAGGTATAACCTTTATCAATTAAAATTGAACCTAATAATAATACTGGGATATCAAGAAAACTTTTTGTAAAATTTGCCAAAGATAGGGTAGTTGCTCGATTATAAGACCTACTTACTTTATTGAACAATTGTGAAAAAAGTGGCCATGTCGCCACCTGAGCAACATTAAAAATGATATATGTAATTAATGCCAAAGTAATGTTTTTCCATAATAAATGATTTAATAAAAAGACAAACACTGACAAAAATACCAGCCAATTAAGAATATTTATTCTTTCAGCCTCTGGCACTTTTGGAAAAATTTTAGTCACATTTTGATTAATAATAAATATAAAAATTTGCATTATCGACGTAGTCACCCCAATCAATAATACTGAAGCCCCAAAACTCATAAAATAATCAGAAGACACCCTCCAAATCATAAAAGTTGTCAAAAACATCAGTGACTTATTTAAAACACTATTTAGTAAATATTTATTGTTTTTAAATATTTTTAACGCATCTTTAAACACTCCGGATTCAACCGTTTCCAAATCCATGAAATGTTTAGGTTCTTTTAACAAAAAACACAAAAATAAGGCTCCGATATTGGCTATAACATCAATTAACAGCAAATAAACATACTGTTGGTTACTCAAATCTTTGGCAATTAACACCGCCACTACCGGCATGATCATTTTAAAAATTCTCTGTCCGGAAAAATACTGGCCCAATTGTTTCAGACTATCGGTTTCTGTTTTTAATTCTTTTGAGGTGTCATACAACAGTGCTTCATCTGTTCCCGACATTAGCGAATTTGCAAAAGCATAAACAGCAATCGCCAATATCAACCACCAACCTCTCGCAAAAATGTTTATCACCCAATAAAACAAACTAAATATTACCGATAATATTAAAATTTTCTTTCTACCCCATTTATCAGCCAAATAACTTGAGGGTACCTCGGACAAAATTGTTACCAAAGAAAAGGCAATTCCCGAATAGACAATCTGACTTAAACTCAAACCTCTCGACAACATAAACAAGGTGCTTATAACATTGATTACTTTAACCTCGGTTAAAGCTTGTATCCAAAACATCAACGAGAAATTCCTCTCCAGCTTTTTCGAAAAAATATTCATTTATTTTTTTAGTAATACCAAATCAGTCAATATTTCTCCGGCATGTTTCGTCGGATTGACATTTTCGTACACCTTTCTTATCTCACCAGTATCATCTACCAAAAAACTTTTTCTTAAAATTCCTTCAAATACATGACCCATAAATATTTTTTTACCCCAAGCCCCGTAAACCTTAATCGTTTCTGTTAATTCATCACTTAATATTGGAAAATTTAAATTATACCTGTCTGCAAATTTCTTATGAGAAGCAATACTATCTTTCGAGACTCCCAAAATCTGTACTCCTAATTTTTCTAGTTGATAAAAATTATCACGTAAACTACAAGCTTCAATCGTACAACCCGGGGTATCATCCTTTGGGTAAAAATATAACAAAACCCACTTACCTTTATAATCTGATAATTTTCTAACCACACCATCCTGATCTTTTAACTGAAACTCTTCCGCTTTCATGACTAATTTTACCACCATCGACCCCGAAACAAGCTAGTTCCAACCACTTTCAAAAAAAGCTACCCTATTCTGATAACTCACAATTGCCATTCTAATATGGGTCAACAAATTGTTGGGTAAATTATCAAGAGGAAACCATTTTAACTCATCACATTTATCAGTTTCCATTATCCTGGGCTCACCTCCCCACTTCGAAGCTATATAGAAAAAATCAACATATTCTACATCAGACATTCGATGTGTCACTGTCGCTGGTATCAAATCTTTATTATCAATTTTTATATTTGCCTCTTCAAAAGCCTCCCGAATCATGGCCTTAGAAATCGTTTCACCCCCATCAAGATGTCCGGAAATCAAGCTATATTTTCCATCCATCCAACCGGTATTATATCTTCTCGACAACAATATTTTTCCGTCTTTTATTAACATTAAATATACTGCCGCCCTTAATTGAAATCTCTCCTTTGACATAATTTATGATACCACTTTTTCCCCTAAATCTTCGTTAAACATCAAAAGATACCCATCAGGATCCATAACTAAAATTCCTCTCATCCCTATCATCTTATTATCTTTTCGAAACCAATAATCTTTTGCCTTTTCTTTAATGGGATATTTATTTTTTTTCAAAGAAGCAATCATAGGTTTCAAGTCGTCAATATCTAATTGGAAATGAATACCTCTGCCTCTTGGATACTCTAATTTTCCAGTAAACCAAGCACTTTTTTCATTGTTTCCCTGATCAATCATTAGTTGACTACCCTGAAATGATAGATAGGCAAAATTTTTTTCCGGGCGATCATATTCAACCTTAAAGCCTAAAATTTTAGTATAAAAATCCAAACTTTTTTTAAAATCGGAAACACTTAATTCCGGTATTAAATGATTAAATCTCATAAATTTATTTTATCAAAATTCTTTCTTCACCCACCACCTCAACCTTACCATTTCTAACAATTATCTCTTCACCATTTTTTAACAAATATAGTTTATTTCTTTTATGATTTTTCCTAATATCTGTCAATAAATCTTCCTCATAGTGGGGGAATATATCAAAATTTACCAAACCCAATGCTCCCATATCTCGGGCACCGATTTCAGCATCCGTAAAATCCCATTCCGCTGCATCCAATGTCTTTCCCATCACCATACTTCCGGCACTTGAACCAACAAACCAAACTTTTTCATTTTTTAATAATCTAGGTAAATTTTTATCAATCTCAGTTCTTTTCAACCAATACATTAAATACCCGGGGCAACCTCCGGCAAACCAAATTATATCCTGTCCTTCCAATAATTTTATAACCGAATTATTTCCATAATTCTCCAAAATAATTAATGAAACTTTTGCTTCTAAAGTATTAATCATTTTCCAGGAACCACCCTCTTTCCAACATTCCCAGCCCCGCTCTCCATTGGCAGCGGTTGGAATATATGCAATTTTTTTATCTTTAAATCCACCGACCACTTCCCTTAATTTTTCAAGTGAAAGGGGATTTTTGGCCTCTGCTGCTAAAAATAAATTCATTTCTTGATTCTCTCACAAAATAACATTTTTCCACCCACATTGATTATCATCTATCAAATTTTTTTACTTTTAATACTTGAATTAGATATAATTGTAATTACATATTAAAATAATTCTTTATGTCTAAAGAAAATCACTCCGTCAGAAGATTTTTTTCATTTAATTTAATCCCCAGTCTTTGTTATCGGATAAATATTGATAAAGAATCAAAAGAAAAAATATCTGAAATTTCCGATCTTTTGGTTAGAAGACCGGAGCTTAGCTTTATCGTTTATTCTAACCACATTTCATATCCCGATCCACTATATGAAGCCTATATTTCCCGAAGATTAGATCATGGACAAAATAGACACTTAATCGCCCCGGTTTCATACTCTCATACCGATCCAAGTGAACCACGAGGTAAATTATTTTCAGCTTTGATAAACGAAGCCCAACAATGCGGAGTTGAAACAATTAGAGTTATTCAGTCATATCAAATTAACGACCCCGAATTTGGTTACAGTCAAGAACAAGCTACCGCTACTTATAAGAATTGGTTGAGACATCTTCAGGAATTGGGTAAATCACACACTCCCACCGGCGTCATGATCAATCCTGAAGGGCACCGCAGTGATACCGGAATTCTTGACAACGGGGAAAGTGGTGTTATCGCTTGCGGTAGGCTATTACCCCCGGCCATATATATTCCGCTTGGTATTCATTACGACCATAATTTTGATAGAAACGGAGCAAATTTATTTCATCGGGTAAATTTAACTATTGGCAATACCTTTATTCAGGAAACAGCCAAGGATTCACCCTCTCTCGATTTGCTAATGAGAAATCTTGCTTCCACCTTACCAGTAAAAATGAGAGGTAATTGGAAATAAAAACCTTTTTATAAACTTACAAAAAGACCTTCAGAAATGGTACTAATTATTCCCTTTTGACTTAATGCTAAAATTATTTTTGATGCGTTTCTCAATAAAAAATATCGACAATGTAAATCTACTCAATATACTTCATGTTTTAAACGATGGTTTCATTGTCAGTCTTCCACTGTTGTTGCCCTTTATAAAAGAAGATCTTCATCTTGATTTAATTCAAATTGGGTTCTTAGGCTCTGTACTCAATCTATTGGGGATATTCCTGGCATTGCCCGCAGGAATAATTGCTACAAAATTAGGCGGATTAAGATCATTGACATGGGCAATTGGTTTATATAGTTTGGGTTTTATTGCAACCTCAATTTCTCCAAATTACTGGTTTGTAGTTATTGCATTTTTAATTGCAGGTACAGGTTTTGGAATATTTCATCCAATTGCTTTTGCTTCGGTCGCTAAATGGGCACAAAAAGAACGACTGGGTAAAGCCATGGGAAATTTTACCGCCATTGGTGACCTCGGAAGGGTTGGAGTATCAGCCGGTGTTACTTTTTTTGCTTCTTATATTGGTTGGAGACTAACAAGTGGTATCTATGGAGCTGTGGCTCTAGGTATCTTCGCTCTCTTAATTACATTCAGTCAAAAAGATAATGTCAAAGTTAAGCAATCAGATGAGAAATCTGTTTCATTACTATATTTTTTAAAACATAAAAGTTTTCTAACGGTATCACTTACCGGTTTTCTTGATTCGTTTGCCAGTTCCTCACTTTTTGTCTTTATCCCATTTTTACTTTTGTCAAAGGGAGTTAATCCGGCAATTTTAGGGACATTTACAGGGTTCTTTTTCATTGGAAATTTTCTTGGAAAAAGCCTATTGGGTCGTTTTGTCGATAAATTTGGAAATACAAAAGTCTTTATCACTGCAGAATTTTTTATGGCTGTAAATATTATTTTATTTGCCTTAAGTCAAAATTGGATTGCTATCATTATTATCGCCGTAATATTAGGGGCTCTAACCAAAGGTACCGTCCCCGTCATTCAAACAATGCTAGCTGAAGCAACTGAAAAGGAACATTCATATGAAAAAGTATTTGCTTTAAATTCACTTATCGTTGGAATTGCTACCGCTTCCGCCCCTCTAATATTTGGAATCATTGCAAATAAATTTGGAGTTATTCACGTGTTTAGTGTCAGTGCCTGTTTCGCTTTATTAGCAATCATTACCGCAATCATTGCCAGAAGAACTTTCGACTCAAAAAGTAAAAAACTTTAAAATTCTAATCTATCCCGAATCAATAAGTTGCATAAATACTAATGTTGATCACTAAAATGATATAAAAATTAAGGCTTCTGTTTTATTGTTACTACAGCAATAAGTGACTCTCTTGCGTCTCCCGTAAACCAAAACTCATTTTCAGAAGCTCTTGTAATTTTTCTTGGATCATAAAGTAAATGTGCTTTATCAGTCGATAAGTGACCTAAATAATCAAGACTATCAATCAACCCTATTTGTTTTCTTGCTTTTGGAACACACATTGGTACATCAAGACTAGTATCAACAATTCTAAGATAAGTAACCTCTTCGGGTTTTGCATGTATTCCTCGGCTATCACAATCACCTTCATAAACTTGTGCCTGACTATTTCTATCTGTACCAGTAGCTTCAACAGTTTCTATTTGAGATATATGGAAATGTCGTAACCCAATTTGTCCGTTAGGAAGATTGTTTATCTTCGCCTCATGTTTCATAATTTGAATTATGTCAGTATGGCAGCCCACTTCTATTACTTTCATGTTAGATGAGGCAGATTGTACAGAATCTATTGATCAAATACAACATTATAAGACTATTTATTGACTCATTGGAATGAATTTAAAACCCATGATGTTAGAATTTAGGCAATGAACCTGAGTAATAAAAGCTATACAATTTTTATTGGTACAAAAAACTTTGCTGAAAAATATTTTAAAGATGAAAAAGGATGGTTAAAAATATCAGCAAAAGGGAATGAATTCCGTATGACAGCCGAACAGGTCCTTAATCACTTATTACCAGCCATCGCCGGTGTTAAAAAAGACTTAATTATAAAAGTCGAACATCAAGATATTTTTCAAAACAAAGACTAAACTTCTTAACATCATATTATCCTATCTTATGGTTATATTTTCTTTGTTGCCCCGCATGGATTCGAACCACAGTAGACAGCTCCAAAGGCTGTTGTCCTACCATTAGACGACGGGGCATCGTTTTTTATGTGCCGACGAGAGGACTTGAACCTCCATGGATTGCTCCACACGCACCTCAAGCGTGCTTGTATACCAATTTCAACACGTCGGCAGATTATAAAAGAACGCTATATTATAGCAACAGAATGAGATGGAACGTACAAATTATTAATTTTATGTTCCTAACAACGTTTGCCGGTTTATCGGCATTACGTTGTGGCTGTTGAGGGATTTGAACCCCCGACCGCCCCGATGTAAACGGGATGCTCTACCAACTGAGCTAAACAGCCAATATCTATATTTTATCAGTAAAGAAAAAATCCCCAAAGTAGGGGATTTGGATTTGGAGCGGGTAGAGAGAATCGAACTCTCGCCGAGAGATTGGAAATCTTTCGTTCTACCACTAAACTATACCCGCATTAAATGTTATTTTATCAAAAATGTTGACTAAATTAGATAGTCAGATGTAATATATCCCAAACTGTGGAAATTATTACATATATAACTTCTGATGGTCAAAGGCTTGATATAAATAGTGGCATGCCTGAAGCTGAAATTGCAAACATTCAAGCACAATTTTGGAAAAGCTATGGTCCTGATTTTCATCCCCGACAACAAAAAACCCAAGAAGTTGTTTGTAAATTAAGAAAAAGGAATAATCATCACGAAACATTCCACCAACACCGTTAAATCCAGTCCAATGGTAAAATATTTCATCTTGCCGTCGTGTTGAAACTGGTAGACAAGCACGTTTCAGAAGCGTGTGGAGCAATCCATGGAGGTTCGATTCCTCTCGACGGCACTATCAAATTTTAAAAACTAAAAAAGAATAAAAGTTGCTATAATATCTAGTACTTCTTGCCGAAGTAGCCAAGATGGTCACGGCACTGGTCTGAAAAACCTGGGATATTGGTTCGAGTCCAATCTTCGGCACAATCCCGATAATGCGGGACGTTTGCGAGAGTAGCTCAATTGGTTGAGCATCTCCTTGCCAAGGAGAAGGTTGCGGGTTCGAGTCCCGTCTCTCGCTCATTCATTAACAAATTGCCGCTGTGGTGAAATTGGTATACACGCCAGACTTAAAATCTTGTGGTAGCAATACCGTGTGGGTTCGATTCCCGCCAGCGGCACCCTCATTTCGCGGGGTTTATCCCGATCGAACGAAGTGAGCATCGGGGATTGGCGCAATTGGCTAGCGTGCATGGTTTGGGACCATGAGGTTGCAGGTTCGAATCCTGTATCCCCGACTTAAATGAACTCTACTCGTCCTACACATTTCAAAACTCTTCAAGGAGATAAAATCCAACTTCCGGTATTTTTTCCCGATGCAACCCGAGCCGTCTTAAAGACCCTGGATTCTGAAGACATAAAAAATACCCAAACCTTAGGTATTTTAGTTAATACTTTTCATCTATACCGTGATCCGGGTCATGATGTCATTAAAATGTTTAAAGGTGTCCGTCCCTTTATGAATTGGAGTGGGGGAGTCATCTCTGATTCTGGTGGTTTCCAAGTCATGTCTTTAGCTAAAACGATGGGTGGCAACAAAGCCGTCACAGATATTGGCGTTACCTTTAAACTTGACGGTAAAAAAATTCTTTTTACTCCGGAAATGTCCATCAAACTTCAACTTGAATTAAAAAGCGACATGGTCGTGGTACTAGACGACTTTACTGATCCAAAAAGTACTTATGAAGAAGCCAAAATTAGTGTTGAACGCACTCTAAAGTGGGCACGGGAATGTCGTCAAATTTTCGATATATTAATCGCTCAGAAAAAACTAAGACCCGATAAAATTCCTTATCTTTTAGGTGTTGTTCAGGGCGGAAAATTTCTTGATCTTCGTCGATACTGTACGGAAGAGCTAGTCAAAATTGGCTTTGATGGCCTCGGTTATGGTGGCTGGCCGATTAAAGCTGATGGTACTTTTGATTATGAAGTGGCAAAAACTATTGCCGATTTTACTCCCAAAAATTACTTTCTTTACGCCCTCGGTATTGGTAAACCACACGAAATCACCGCTTTAGTAAAAATGGGGTGGAATATTTTTGATTGTGTTCTACCCACTCGTGATGCCCGTCACAAAAGACTTTATGTCTATAGTGAGAAAAATAGCCAAGGATATGAATATTACACTCCAGACAAAAGTATTCATTATCGGGATTCCCAACCGGTTTCAAAATATTGCGATTGTCTACTTTGTCAAAAATATTCCCGCTCATATTTAGCCCATCTTTTTCGTATCAAAGAAATAACCGCCTTAAGATTGGCAACAATTCATAATCTACGTTTTTATTCAAAACTAATGGAAACCCTGCGGGTTGTTTATTCTGAGTTATAATTACCTATGCAAAAGACAATTTTAGTTACTGGCGGTGCCGGACATATCGGCTCACATATCATTGAAAATCTAGTCAAGGATTCAAATAATAAGGTCATTTCTCTCGACAATTATTTTACCGGTAGTACTAAAAATCATATTGAAGGAGCTGAATATCGGGTTGGACATACAAAAGATATCAATAAAATTATTTCTGAAACACCGGACATCGTCTATCACCTTGGGGAATACGCCCGTGTTGCCCCCTCTTTTGATGATTCTGAAAAAGTTTTCGACATGAATACTATTGGTACCTTCGCCGTAGTTGAATTTTGTCGTCAACGAAAAGTGGGAAAATTAGTCTACGCCGCCTCAAGCACTAAATTTGCCGCAGAAGGTAATGGTCGTCATCAAAACCCCTATTCTTTTTCAAAAGCTACTAATGTTGATTTAATCAACAACTATGGTCGTTGGTACAAACTACCCTATGCCATTTGTTATTTCTATAATGCCTTCGGACCAAGAGAGAATGGAGTGGGGAAATATGCCACTTTAATCGCAAAATATGAACAGGCCTATCTTAACGGAGAAGCATTTCCGGTAGTTAAACCGGGAACTCAAAAAAGGAACTTTACCTATGTTGGAGATCTAGCTAAAGGAATGATTTTAGCCGGAGAAAAGGGCAATGGTGACGGTTATGCTTTGGAAAATTCAAAAAAATATTCAGTTGCTGAAATAGCTCAGGCTTTTGGCGGCCCAATTGAATATATAGAAGGCTATCCCGGTCGCAGTGAATCTGGGGAAACACCCACTAAAGCTCGCGAAGAACTGGCTTGGACTACAACCGTTGATATCCTCGACTACATTAAAGACTTCATCAGTAAAAACCCCCACAAATAATATGTTTATTAGAAAAGGAACAATCAATGACATTCCTAAAATCAGAGATTTTTTACTTGATTCTTGGATAAACCATTCAAATAATGAATCACAATTTATCAATCCCAAAACTTTTGAAAATACTAATTTAAAGAACTATCTAAAAAATTGTTTTAATCATTCCTATAAATCATATCTGTTTATAGCCGAAGACAAGGAAGAAATTATTGGATTAATAAAATTAAATGTCGAAATGATAGAAAGTTTTTATTATCAGAATAGAATTCTTTATATTGATGATATTTATGTTTCCAAAAATTATCGAAAACAAGGGGTAGCTAAAAAACTAATAGAGTCAGCGGAAAAAATTGCTAAAAAAAGGAGTCTTAAATGGTTAAAGGCAAAAATCTACCAATTTAACGAAGCTGCTCAAAACACTTTTACATCATCTGGTTTTAAACCTCTATATTCCGAATATTTTAAAATTCTTAAATGAAAACTTTTGCTGTCTACAACTTTGGTTGCCGGGTTAACGCCGCCGAAACTAACCAATTTGCCCAATCTCTTATAAATCAGGGTTATGTTCCAGATCAAAACAATCCCAACACTATTTTTATCAATACCTGTTCAATTACTAAAAAGGCTAACAAGGAATCAGTCGGCCTCATTCGTCGACTTCAAAAAATATTTCCGAATTCAAAAATCATTGTATCTGGATGTGCCAACTTAAAAAACATTTCTCAATCAGACAACATTTCAATATTAGACAATCAAGAAAAAGAGAAAAAATTACTCGATCTCAACTGTACCTATACTCATAAAATTCTCGATAAATTTTCTCACACCAATCGTTTTTTATTAAAAGTACAGTCCGGTTGCACTGCCTTTTGCACTTACTGTACTGTTCCTTATAAACGTTTTTATCTTTGGTCTCTTCCGATAGATACTGCCATAAATACGGTTAAAAAAGCTGTTCAGGATGGATATAAAGAAGTAATTATTACCGGTGTAAATTTAAATCAGTACACTCCTGGATTTTCAAATCTAATAACAGCTCTTTTAGAACAAACTGAAATTTCCCTAATTTCTTTCGGCTCAATTCCCATTAATTGTATTGACGAAAACTTAATAAAAATATTTAAAAATTATCCCAATAGAATACAAAAATTTCTTCATATTCCTATTCAATCTGGATCTGAAAAAATCCTCAAATTAATGAAACGTAATTACACCAAAAAAATTATTTTAGAAAAATTTTCTCTTCTCAATAATCTTGGGTCTAGCCTCTCTTTTGGCACTGATATTATCGTTGGTTTCCCTAGTGAAACTGATACCGATTTCCAAGAAACCTATGATCTTTCTAAACAAATAGGTTTTACCAAAATTCACGTTTTCAAATATTCACCCCGTCCCGGAACCATTGCTCGGAAATTATTTTTAGAATCAGAAAAATTATCAAAGGAAACTGTCAAACTTAGATCTCAAAAACTTCGAAATCTTATCTCCCAAACCACACTTCCATCTCATCAAAAACCGGAAAAGAGAAACTAACTTCCTGTCCGGGAAATCTTGCATTTTTACCCCAAATACAGGCTCTATTTACATCATCTCTCATTTCACCAGAAACCCTCTTCAACACCGAATCCAGTGTCTGTCCTTTTCTCATTATTAATGGTTCTTTTTTATCTGCTTCCCCATTTCTTTCTCTTTTTAAATAAACCCGACATAGGGCCAAACCCTGCCATACTTTTTCTTTAAAATCATCAATTCCAATTCCTTTTCCGGCACTCATTTGGACCACTCCATCCTCAATTTTTCGCAAATCTCCTCGTCTGGCAATATCCACCTTTGTTACCACCTCCACCAAAGGAATATAAGTTCTAGTTTTACTCAAGGCGTCAATAAATTCATCAATTGTATGAATCTTTTCACTTAATTGAATGACCGCATTTTCTAGACCCAACTCCTCGGCTACCTCCACCATCATTTCCATATCCAAGGAATTAAAAGGATCAATTATTTGGATCGACCCTTTTCCCATTTTGTGAACATGAACCTTTGGCGGTCTCTTATTTAACCTTATTCCGGCATTTTCCAACTCTTGTTTTACTTTTGATAACCAAGCTAATCTTTGAATATCAGTCATCAACACTACCAAATTTGAGGCTCTAATAACTGACAAAACTTTTTTACCAAAACCCTTACCCTGTGCCGCGCCTTCGATAATTCCCGGTAAATCCAAAATTTGAATTCTAATTCCCTTATATTCCATCATCCCGGGAACTACTCCCAAAGTTGTAAAATCATAATTTCCCACTTTAGATTCTGCGTTTGTTACCGCATTTAGTAGGGTTGATTTACCCACACTAGGTAAACCCACCAAAACCACAGAAGCATCTCCTGAATGCTTAATTGCATAACCAACACCACCTCCACCCCCACCACTACCCATTTTTATCCTATCCTCTAAGGCATCTTTAAGTCGTGACAATTTAGCCTTTAAAACTCCATGGTGAAATTGGCTACTTTTATCATATGGCGTATCGTGGATTTCTTTTTCCACTGCAGCAATTTTTGATAAGATTTCTTCTTTAATCATTTTGTTAGAATATAAGGACTATGTTTTTATTCTTTCTTCTGTCGATATTCTTCCTGAATATCAATCCTATTTTAGCATCTGAACGAAATATCTTCGGTCTTCACCTGACGCAAACCGCAGATTTAGATTCTGCCAAAAATATTATCAACAGTAATGGTGGTGATTGTGGCTATGTTACGGTCGTCATCAGGACTGACCAACTTGATAAAAATACTTGGCAGGACTTTTTCGATAATTGCCGTAAATCTCACCTTATTCCCATAATTCGTTTGGCGACAATTATGGAAAACAAT
>Ga0265297_10001215_pt1 | contig 62553 bp, 55 predicted proteins | sample Munlanlwell13791_FD_192502 | JGI IMG/M metagenome (GOLD analysis project Ga0265297, IMG submission 192502) | Leachate microbial communities from a municipal landfill in Southern Ontario, Canada - Leachate well 137-91 | ecosystem: Engineered > Solid waste > Landfill > Unclassified | place... | reverse complement strand
CGTTGCAGAAACACCTGCCTTTTGAAAGATGTCAGCATCAACGATGTCGTCACCCATATAGGCGACCTCATCGTCAGTTAAGTTATATTTTTGAATAAGCGATTCATAAACCGCTAATTTGTTTTCCACTCCCTGATGGACTTCGTGGATACCAAGTTCCCTAGCCCGCAATGAAACCACTTCTGATTTTCTGCCCGTGATAATTCCCACAATGATTCCTGCCCGCTGGGCAAGCTTGATTCCAAGGCCATCCCGAACATGGAAGGCTTTCAATTCATTTCCCTGGTTATCCAGGATGATCCGGCCGTCGGTCATCACTCCGTCAACATCAAGGAGAATCAATTTAATTTTATTCGCGGTTTTTGGGTTGATTTTTTTTATGGTATTCATAGTATGGATACTATCATCATCTCTGCTAGACTACCCCGGCTTTAAGCAGGTCATGAAGATGAATCACGCCTTCCGGCTTCATGTCAGGAGAAACAACCAGAAGAGAAGTAATGGAGTTTTTTTCCATAAGAGCAACCGCTTCTGCTGCAAGGGCATTTTTAGAAATAGTTTTTGGATTTCTTGTCATAATATCTTTTGCCGATTTTGCAAGAAGGTTCTGTCCTGTCTGTTCGGTCTTTTCCATCCAGCGGCGAAGGTCCCCATCCGAAATCACTCCGATCAAGCCGCCGGTTTCATTCGTCACTGCCGTAATGCCTATTTTCTTCGATGAAATTTCATAAATGGCATCCTTGATCATCGTTTCTTCAGTCACGAGCGGAATTGAATCCCCTGTATGCATGAGATCCGAAACATGGAGCAGCAGTTTTTTCCCCAGTGTTCCTCCTGGATGGAAACATGCGAAATTTTCTTCTTTGAAGCCCCTCTGATCCAACAGGGATACGGCCAGCGCATCTCCCATCGCCAAGGTTGCCGTGGTGCTCGCAGTGGGAGCAAGACCGAGGGGGCACGCTTCTTCTTTTACTCCGACATCAATTACCACGTCGCAATTTTTTGCCAGAGTCGATCCAACATTGCCGGTGAGCGCAATCATTTGAATACCAAGTCTTTTAAATGACGGCAGCATCCGAATTATTTCCTCGGTCTCACCACTATTGGACAATGCAATCACCAAATCTCCCCTCGTTACCATCCCGAGGTCTCCATGAATACCTTCCGCGGGATGAAGAAAAAGCGTCGGTGTACCTGTCGAGGCCAGAGTGGCAGCGATCTTCTTCCCAATAATACCGGATTTCCCCATTCCGGTTACCACAACACGGCTTTTACAGCACAGGATCATGTTCACTGCCTGTTCAAATCGTTCATCAATGCGGTCTATCAGCGCTGCGACCGCTTCTGCTTCAATCTGTAAAACTCGTTTTGCCTGTTTTTTCATTCTTTCACAATCCTATCTATTTTTTGAACCTGTTTTAAAAGTGCAGGAAGCTCATTCAGACTCAGCATATTCGGACCATCGCAGAGAGCTTTGTCAGGACACTCATGCACTTCCATAAACAATGCATCAATGCCAGCAGCAGCAGCGGCACGCGCAAGAGGCGGTACAAATTGACGTTCTCCGGAAGATGCGTCCCCTGCCCCCCCGGGAAGCTGGACTGCGTGCGTCGCATCGAACATAACTGGATATCCATAGGATCGAATAAGAGAAAGCGATCGCATATCTGCAACCAGATTATTATATCCGAATGATACCCCGCGTTCGGTGACCAGTACATTTGGATTCCCGGATGATGCGGCCTTCTCCACCACGTTTTTTATATCCCAGGGAGCAAGAAACTGTCCTTTTTTTATATTCACCACCCGTCCGGTTTTTGCCACATCAACGACGAAATCAGTTTGCCTGCAAAGAAAGGCTGGAATCTGGATAACATCCAGAACTTCCGCAGCATGCCCTATTTCTTCAAATCGATGGACATCTGAGAGAATCGGAAGCTCGAACTTTTTTTTAACAAGGTTTAATATGCGAAGACCCTCATGTATACCGGGGCCTCGAAAAGATTTGACTGAGCTGCGATTTGCCTTGTCAAAGGACGATTTAAAAATAAAGGGAATGTCGAGCTCATCCGTAATCTTCTTTAAACGCTCTGCCGCCTCCATGGTTGATTGTTCAGACTCAATCACACAGGGTCCCGCAATCAGCACAAAAGGGTGATTCCCGCCGATGGTAATCCGGTTAATATGTATTGCTCGTGTCATGGCTTCTTTCTCGACATGCCATTTTTTAAAGAGGCTGCAATAAATGACGTAAAGAGAGGATGCGGTTTATGCGGTTTCGAAGTAAATTCCGGATGCGATTGGCATCCCAAAAACCAGGGATGCTTGCGAAGTTCAACAATTTCAACCAGCTCTTTATCCGGTGAAAGCCCGCTGATAATAAGACCTGCCTGGGTCAGAAGTTCACGATAGGCATTATTGAACTCATATCGGTGGCGATGCCGTTCCGATATGTGATCTGATCCATATGATGCATAGGCCAGCGTTCCTGGCTCTATAACGCAGGGATAAGCACCGAGGCGCATACTCCCGCCTTTATCGCTCGTAATGTCTCGTTTTTGGATGGTTTTATTCCGATAATCGTACCATTGTTCGATCAGATAAATAACAGGGTGCGGAGTATGAGGATCGAACTCAGTACTGTTCGCATGAGCAAGGTTCGCAAGATTTCTCGCGACCTCGATCACCGCACACTGCATACCGAGACAAATCCCGAAGTAGGGAATCAGGTTTTCCCGTGCATAGGTGACTGCTGCAATTTTCCCTTCCACACCCCGAATGCCGAATCCGCCTGGGACAAGGATACCATCCATGCCGCTTAACATCTGCTGAACGCCCTTGTTCTCAATATCTTCCGAGTCAACCCAGCACACATGTACATGAGCGTCATTCGCGATTCCGCCGTGGGTCAATGCTTCGCAGAGACTTTTATAAGCTTCTTTTAGATCAACATATTTCCCTACAAGAGCAATTGTGACTTCGTGCGAGGGATGCTTCACGCGATCCACAATGGCTTTCCAGGAAGCAAGATCGCTCATTGACGGAGGTAGATGAAGCGCTTCGACAATCCGATCGTCGATCCCTTCCTCATGGAGTTGAAGCGGGACTTCATAGATCGTTTCAACATCCTTGGCCGTGATAACGGAATTTTCCTCTACATTGCAAAACAACGCTATCTTTCTTTTCATATCAGCAGGAAGAGGCCGATCGCTTCTGCAAAGAAGAATATTGGGTTGAATCCCGATTGAAAGAAGTTCCTTCACGCTGTGCTGGGTTGGTTTCGTTTTCAGTTCATCCGCTGCCTTGATAAACGGTACAAGGGTCAGATGAATATACAGCACATTATCTCTTCCAAGGCTATATCGAAGTTGGCGAATTGCTTCGATGAAAGGAAGCCCTTCAATATCGCCGACCGTGCCGCCGATCTCGACAATAACCACATCTTCGTTATTCGCCAGATCAGTGACAGCACGTTTGATTTCATCCGTTATATGAGGAACCACCTGAACGGTCCCTCCCAGATAATCTCCCCTTCGTTCCTTGGTTATTACATTGTGATAAATTCTGCCCGAGGTAAAATTATTCTTTTGGCCTGTAATGACGCTGGTATACCGTTCATAATGCCCCAGATCAAGGTCGGTTTCCGCGCCATCATCTGTTACATACACTTCTCCATGCTGGAACGGGCTCATGGTACCGGGATCCACATTGATATAGGGGTCAAGTTTCAGAAAAGTAACCGTCAAACCTCGTGCTTCAAGCAATGCGCCGATGGATGCTGCAGCAAGCCCTTTCCCGAGAGAAGAAACAACACCGCCGGTGACAAAAATGTATTTCGGATTTTTTTTCATTTCATATTCCTACGATTCTTCAAGACGCTTCAGTATTTTACTCAAATCATCAGGTATGTCAACTCCAAAGGATTCATGTTGGGTAACGATGGTTTTGATTCGATAACCATGTTCTAGCGCTCGAAGCTGCTCCAGTTTCTCCATTCCTTCGAGATCAGTTTTCGGCAGCTCGGCATATCGTAGAAGAAATGCTTTTTGATATGCATACAGCCCGATATGTTTGTACACTGGACCATGAAGCGCCGCTATTTTTTTCACGGCACAAGTTGTCCAGTGATTCCGATCCCATGGAATAGGGGCACGGGAGAAATAGAGCGCAAAACCGTTTTTATCGAACACCACTTTCACGACATTCGGATCGAATGCTTCCTTTGAATCCGTAATTACGGAACAAAGAGTGCTCATGGAAATGGAAGGATCAGCAAGAAGAGGAGCTATAGTCTGGTCAATCATCTCAGGATGGATCAGAGGTTCATCGCCTTGTACATTCACGACAATGTCATAGTCGGCCTGCGCCACAACCTCTGCTATCCGGTCAGTTCCCGTCGCATGATCAGGAGATGTCATGATCGCTTTTCCGCCAAACGATTTGACCGCTTCAAAAATCCGCTGATCATCGGTCGCCACTACAACATCGTTCACCAGGCTTGACTGGGAAGTACGTTCATACACCCATTGAATCATGGGTTTTTCCTTGATCATGACGAGGGATTTGCCCGGAAAACGGGTCGAACCGAACCGAGCAGGAATGACTGCGCCAACAGTGCTGTAATTTTTTTTCATTGTGAACGGTAATCTACTTAACCAAGCAGTTCTTTCTTAAAATAGTCAATCGTGATCCCAAGGCCTTCATCGATTCCTATGGACGGTTTCCATCCAAGATTTTTTTCTGCAAGTGTAATGTCCGGCCTGCGTTGTACCGGATCATCGGCAGGAAGTGGTCTATGCACAATGGATGATTTTGAACCGGTCATCTCGATTATTTTTCGGGCAAGATCAATGATGGTAAATTCAACCGGATTTCCAAGGTTCACAGGACCGGTCCCCTGCTCAGTATTCATCATCCTCACCAGTCCTTCAATGAGATCCGTAACGAAACAGAAGGAACGAGTTTGTGTTCCATTGCCATAGACAGTAATGTTTTCATTTTTAAGCGCCTGAACAATGAAATTGCTTACGACCCGACCATCATTCACAAGCATGCGCGGGCCATAGGTATTAAAAATTCGGACGATTTTTATATCAACATGATTCTGTCTATGATAATCCATCATCAGAGTTTCTGCAGCGCGTTTTCCCTCATCATAACAGCTCCGGAGTCCGATCGGATTCACATTTCCCCAATATGATTCAGTCTGGGGATGGACAGAAGGATCTCCATATACTTCTGATGTGGACGTAAAAAGGATTCTTCCCCGAACTCTTTTCGCAAGCCCGAGCATGTGAATCGTACCAAGAATATTCGTTTTGATAGTCTTAACCGGATTATATTGATAATGAATCGGAGATGCAGGACAGGCTAAATGATAAATCCGGTCCACTTCGAGCAAGAGCGGTCGTGTAACATCATGCCGGATAAGTTCAAAATCTGCATGTGCTAAAAGATGCTGGATATTTTTTTTTCTTCCGGTAAAAAAATTATCAGCACAGATTACTTCATGTTTTTCTGACAAAAGTCGTTCACATACATGGGAGCCTAAAAATCCTGCTCCGCCGGTTACGAGTATTCTCATTGATTTTTCCTTAATACGGAATTGTTCAAAACCCCGAATGACTGATTATTTTCTTCCGATACCATAATAGGTAAATCCCATTTTTCTAAGCTCTTCCTGGTTGTAAATATTTCTTCCATCAAAAATAAGCGGTTTTTTAAGCAACCGTTTTATTTTATGGAAATCAGGGGTACGGAACTCATTCCATTCGGTTATAACAGCCAATGCGTCAGCCTCACGAAGCGCTTCGTAACCGTCTTCATGAAGGATGATCTGCTTTTTAAATATTTTTCGTGCTTCATGCATTGCAACAGGATCGTGTGCTTTAATGTTTGCACCGGCTCGTAAAAGAGTACTAATGACTTTCACAGAAGGTGCTTCCCGCATATCATCGGTACGAGGTTTAAAAGAGAGTCCCCAAATAGCGATGGTCTTTCCTGCAAGCGGCCTGGACGTTACTCCCCTTCCGTTTTTCTTTTTATCACAAAAATGCTGAAGAATTAAATCAGATAAGAGTCGCTTTTGCCTGTCATTGACCGCTTCAACAGATTTCAATATTTTTGCATCCACTCCGAATTCGTGAGCAGTCCGGACAAGCGCTTTCACATCTTTTGGAAAACAGGAACCTCCATATCCAGCGCCCGGAAACAGAAAATCAAATCCTATCCGACGGTCAAAACCCATTCCCTTCCGAACATGGTCAATGTCCGCTCCCAGGCTGCTGCAAATAACGGCCATTTCATTGATAAACGATATTTTTGTTGCAAGCATCGCATTGGAAGCATACTTTGTCATTTCCGAACTCCGGATATCCATAAGCAGGATCGGTTTCCCGGTCCGTACAAAAGGCGCGTATAATTCCTGCATCAAAGCCGCAGCACGAGGACTTTCAACACCAATGACCACTCGATCAGGTTTCATAAAATCTTCAATAGCTGCGCCCTCTTTTAAAAATTCAGGATTCGATACGACATCGAACGGAAATCGCGTTTTTTTCTTTACAGCAGCAGTGACCTTATCCGCTGTCCCTACCGGGACCGTGCTTTTATTCACAATGACTTTATATCCATTCATATGTTTCCCGATTTCCTTTGCTGCATCGAGCACATATTTAAGGTCAGCTGATCCGTCCTCACCAGGAGGAGTGCCTACTGCGATAAAAATAATATCAGCATTCCGTACTGCCTGCGCCATATCCGTGGTAAACGTTAACCGTTCCTGGGCAGTATTTCGTTTAATGAGTTCTTCCAAGCCGGGTTCATAAATAGGAATAATGCCGCCATTGAGCAATTCAATTTTTCGGGCGTCAATATCCATGCAGAGAACAGTATTGCCGCTTTCAGCAAGACAGGTGCCCGTTACCAAACCAACGTATCCTGTGCCAATGATGGAAATCTTCATATCGCCTGGTTATTCCTCTCTCTTTTTATAATTTTTTTCTATCCAGGTTACATACTCACCGCTTCGGACGCTGTTTACCCACGATGAATTTTTCAAAAACCATGCAATGGTTTGTCGAAGGCCGTCGGTAAAGGGAGAGCGCTGTTTCCAGCCCAATTCTTGTTTTAATTTATCGCAGTTGATCGCATAACGCATATCATGACCTGGCCGATCACTCACATAAGTAATTAATTCTTCATAACGAGACACGTTCTTTACTGCATGATTTTGGCTAATAGGATATTGTTCTTCAAGCATTGCACAAATTTCCCTGACCACTTCTATATTCTTTTTCTCGCATTCCCCGCCGATAGTATAGGTTTCCCCGACTCTACCCTTGCAAAGAATCATCCAGATTGCTTCACAATGGTCTTCCACATACAGCCAATCACGAACATTCCTTCCTTCACCATAAACAGGAAGAGGCTTGCCCTCTCGTGCATTGAGAATAGTAAGCGGAATCAGTTTTTCCGGAAAATGATACGGTCCGTAATTATTCGAGCAATTCGAAATCGTAACAGGAAGGCCGTAGGTGTGAAAATATGCGCGGACCAAATGATCGGATCCTGCTTTTGATGCCGAATAGGGGCTTCGTGGATCATAGGGCGTTGTTTCACTGAATGCACCTGTATCGCCAAGCGATCCATACACTTCGTCAGTGCTGATATGATGAAATCGCACTCCGGTTTTTCCGTTCCAGTACCTGCGGGACGCTTCAAGAAGAGTAAACGTGCCGTTAATATTCGTATCAATAAATTCTTTCGGCCCATAAATAGAACGATCAACATGGCTTTCAGCCGCAAAATGAACCACGTGGGTAATTTCATGCCGTGTGAATACATGCATCAGTTTTTCGTAATCGCAAATATCTCCTCGTTCGAAGAAATAATGGGCATCACCAAATCGTTCTTGAATATCGGCTACATTCATGAGATTTCCAGCGTAGGTTAATTTGTCATAATTTACGATAGTTCCGCGAAAATTCGCTTTTTCGAACAGATAGCGTATAAAATTTGATCCGATAAAACCGGCACCGCCGGTAACCAGAATATGTGCAGTTTCAGGAATGCAGGAAATGTGTGGTCGGTCTGCCATGGGGGAATTCATTTTCTCGCTAGGTCCTTTACAATACTTTCTGTGTTAAAAATGATCTGACTGATTCTTCCCAATCTGGAATCGTCATGCATAACTGTTTGGATGCTTGTTCATTACTCATCGCTGAAAATTTTGGCCTTGGCGCAGGAAGATTGAACACCTCATTAGCAACAGGCCGGATAAATGTCGTGATACCAAGAATCTTCGTTATAAGTCTTGCCCATTCATATCGTGAACAATATCCGGTGTTCGTAAGATGATACCGGCCGGACAAGCCTGTTTCTACCGCCTTCAAGGTTGCATCAACCACGGTTTCCGTATATGTAGGCGCGGAAAACTCATCACAGGCAATTCTCACAAAACTGTTCTTTTGAGTCCATTCCAGAAACTTATGAATGAAATTCTGTTTCCCTGCTCCGAATACCCAGCTCAGCCGGAAAATAAGACAGTGATCAAGCTCCTGGGACACAACCTCTTCCCCGGCAAGTTTGGTTTTTCCGTATGTGTTGATCGGATTTGGAATATCCTGTTCCTGATAGAGGCCGGACTCCTTTTTTCCGTCAAAAACATAGTCTGATCCGAAATGCACCAAACGCGCGTGAAACTGTTGAGCAGCACGAGCAAGGTTCCGGGGACCAACTGCATTCACCTGGAATGCAGTATCTTTTTCCAGTTCTGCCTTATCAACAAAATTATAGGCAGCGCAATTAAGAATGACATCAGGTTTATAAAAACCAACAGCATGAGCAACAGCTTTTTCATCCGTAATGTCAAGCTGGGATTCTTCCGGTGCAACATAATCAATCGATGATGCATCAAACCGATGAATGAATGCCTGGGCCAGCTGCCCCTTTTTTCCCGTTATAAGGTATTTCATAATGATGGCGAATAAAAAAAATCTTTGCCACACTCATTCAGTCTTGGATTCAGAACGTCTTTTTTTGATAAAATCGGATCACTGAGCGGCCACGTAACATTGAGATCAGGATCATTCCAGATAATTCCTTGTTCATCTTCAGGTGAATACTCTTTCGTGCATTTGTATACCACATCAGCTGTTTCACTCAGAACCTGGAATCCGTGGGCAAAACCAGGAGGAACATACAGCATATGTCTGTTCTCTTCTGATAACTCAACCGCAGTCCATTTTCCATACTCCGGGGAACCAATGCGAACATCAACTGCCACATCATAAATGTGCCCTCTCATGCAGCACATCAGTTTACCTTGCGCATGGGGATTTTTTTGATAGTGGAGACCTCGAAGCACTCCTCGTTCAGATCTCGAATAATTGTCCTGCACAAAATGTTCCTTGATTCCTGCCTTCACAAAATCCGAGTGTTTATAGAATTCAAGAAAAAAACCACGTTGATCTCCGAACATTTTGGGTTTTATCAAAAAAAGACCAGGTAATTGGAACAGCTGGAACTCAAAAGGCATCGGAAACCTCTTGCTCCGCAACCATAAGGAGATAATCGCCGTAAGAGTTTTTCTGATGATTTTTTGCCGCATCAAGAAGTTTCTGACGGTCAATATATCCAAGTTTGTAGGCAATTTCTTCAATGCAGGCGAGTTTCATTCCCTGTCTTCTTTCGATCGTAGCAATAAATTCTCCTGCATCGAGAAGGGTTTCATGGGTGCCGGTATCGAGCCAGGCATATCCTCTTCCCATCAGTTTCACGCGAAGTCGTTTTTTATCCAGGTACACTCTGTTGACATCCGTAATTTCCAGTTCCCCGCGCGGAGAAGGCTTCAGATTTTTCGCAATAGAAACAACCGTATTATCATAAAAGTACAGCCCGGTTACTGCATATTTTGATTTCGGTTGCTTTGGTTTTTCCTCGATTGAAACCGCATTTCCATGAACATCAAAAGCAACAATGCCGTACCGTTCAGGATCATGCACGGCATAACCGAACACGGCTGCCCCACCTTGGGAACTCACTTCGTCAACCGATGTTTTCAAAAGCTGCGTGAGCCCCTGACCGTAAAATATATTGTCCCCCAGAACAAGGCAGACAGGATCAGTTCCAATAAAACGTTCTCCGATAAGAAACGCCTCTGCAAGACCGTTTGGCTGCGGTTGCTCTTCGTATGAAAACCGAAGTCCAAGATCAGTCCCGTCACCGAAAATATCCTTGAATCGGGGAATGTCTGCACAGGTGGAAATAATCAGGATATCGCGTATTCCCGCAAGCATGAGAATGGAAAGCGGATAATAAATCATCGGCTTGTCGTAAATAGGAAGCAACTGTTTGCAAACGCCCCGGGTGAGTGGATACAGCCGTGTCCCGCTGCCCCCGGCAAGAATAATGCCTTTCATAAAAACGCTCCGATCCTCGGAATATTAGGATACCCTGAACTTACTGCACGTTCTTTTCATCAGAAATCCGTTGCTTGAGTTCATGCGGTTTTACGGTCGCAGTTCCAATGATGCCAACGACGATCCCTGCTGCATAATTCGAAATGATTGCCGCATCCACCGTGGTGGCCCCTGCCGCCATCGCCAGCGTCAGTGCGCTGATAACCGTATCTCCAGCGCCGGTAACATCAAACACTTCCTGGGCAACCGTCGGTATGTGGGTAATTCTGCCACCCTGTTCAAACAAGCTCATTCCCTGTTCACCGCGGGTAATCAAAACCGATTTACATTTTAACCGCTTTAATAAAAGCGTGCCTGCTTCGCGCAATGTACTTTCGTCGGAAATTTCGAGCCGTGAACCAAGAGAGGCCTCGTGAACATTGGGGGTAAGAATCGTAACCCCACTGTAAATCTCGAAATGATTTATCTTCGGATCTACGGAAACAATGATATTGTTTTTTTTGGCAAGAGCCACAATATCCCGGATAAGATCCTTGGTAACTACTCCCTTGCAGTAATCAGAGAGGACAATTGCGTCCAGTCCTTCATGTGCCTGCTGCCTGGCATAATCGAATATCCGCTGATGAGTTTCCCTTTGTATTTTGTTCTTGGTTTCCCGGTCAAACCGGACAACCTGTTGGTTGTGGGCAATGATCCTGGTTTTGATTGTTGTAGGTCGGTCATGCTCTACGATCAGGCCGTTGGTTTCGATTTCTTCCGATCGGAGGAGATGCGTTAGCTGTTCTCCTGCCTGATCATGGCCAATCACACCGCAGATATGCACGCTTCCGCCGAGAGCATGAATATTATGCACAACGTTCGCCGCTCCTCCCAGGAGAAGGTTTTCCTGAGTAACATTCACTACCGGGACTGGCGCTTCCGGAGATATGCGCGACACATTCCCCCAGATATAATGATCGAGCACGATATCGCCGATCACAAGAGTTTTGGTATCCGGAAAAGAATCAATATAGGAATGAAGCCGCTTACAAGCTATTTTAGAAGTCATTGGGGCTGGGATCCCCCTTCCAGGTGCGTAAGAGTTGCAACAATCGAGCCGATCATGATCGTGCTTTTCATAAGAACGGGTATTTTCCTTTCATCATCAGTGATCCAGATGAAAATTTCACCTTGATTCATAAACACGCCTTCATATTTCGGATAGGTTCTGATCTTGATGGTATTGAATTCACCGGCAGGTGTTTCTATCCGTTCTTTACCGAGCGTGTATACTTCAACGGACCATGTTTTTCCGCTATCGAATACATTGACAAGAATCGGCTTGTCAGGAGTAAACTCCCGTTGCATTCTGACATGGTATAACGATGACAATGCATCCTGGACTCGCACAGGAATCGCATAGGTTTCCGGCTTATCATCATTCAATCGGAACCAGACAGTATGATTTTCCTGGTCAAATTTTATTTCGCGTCGCCTTTTTTTGCTTCCATGGCTCTCCTTGAGGGAAAAAAACAGACTGTACATCCCTTCGGCATTGATGATGCTTTCCACGACATCACGAATAGGATAAAACGTTTCGAGGATCCCCACAGATCGTGTGGTTGTGACAAAATGATATTGAGGTTCATTTTTTGACGGGCTCTGCTTGACTTCCATAACCGCAACACCGGCTTTGATTAATTTTGACCAGCTGATCGAATAGGTGAGTTTTTCTCCAGGAGCAAAAACGGTATTTGAGGGCGAAGGCTGCTGCGGTTGAGCACCCACCGCTGATATGCTGGAAAAAACAATGCAGATTGCTATTCCTATTGTTTTTATCATGTATGCAGTGCCTTTTGAACGGCTTGAAAAACGTCCTGTACGGTAATCTCTGTCATGCACAATCTAGTTCCAGTCGGGCACTCTTTTTTTTCACAGGGGACGCAGGAAAAATTCTTTATAATAATCTGGTGTTTCTTACCAACCGGTCCGGTACGTCGAGGATCAGTGGAACCGTAAAGCCCTATGGCCCGAGTTCCAACTGCAGTCGCAAGATGAAGCGGACCGGTATCAGAGCTTATCAGGCATGCAACTCGTGCCAGAAGCGCTGCTGATTGACTGAGCGACAGACAGCCTGCTGCAATTATGGCCGGTTTGTGCATTTTTGAAACAATGGTCTGTATCACATCACGGTCTTCTGAACCGCCTACGAAAACTATCTGAGCATTCAAATCTTTTATGAGTTGATCGGCAAGTTCTCCAAAACGATCAGGAAACCAGTTTCGAGCCGGTCGAGCTGATCCCACACTGCAGTTTAACGCGATCAATGGTTTCCTTTGATCTACTCCCTGTTCTACAAAAAATTGGTCTACATGAAGGTTTGCTTCCTTACGAAGAGGAAGATCAATGCTTTCAACAGGTTCATGAATTCCGAGAGGCCGCAAAGTTTCCATAAAATTCTCTGCTGCATGGAGTCGCCGTGTCCCCGGATTGTAGATTTTTTGCTTTCGGTATATCAACGTCCTCGGTGCATGGTTCACAGCCCGAATCATCAAAGAGCGGATCGATGTTTGCATGTCTACAAAAAGATCGTACTGCTCACGCTTTAAACACAATGCAAAATCAATAAAATCCTTCGCTCGCTTTTTAAACTTCGTTTTATCGAAAACCAGGACACGGTCCGCGATGGATGTTCCCTGAATGAGTTCATCTAATCCGGGAGAGACCACAACGGTGATATGTGCAGCGGGAAATTTTCTCTTTAACGCCTGCAGAGCCGGAAGCGCCTGAAGAAAGTCGCCGATTGCTCCCGGTTTGAAAAAAACAACTTTTTTTATTTGCATGTTTTGCATCATTATAGGGTAATGTCCTGAATTTGTAAAGTAATTTTTGAAATAGAGTTCGAGAAAAATACGAAAGCAGGAAGAAAAAACACTGTTGTTCACATGATCAGGACTTTTTTCTTGAAAAAAATGAGCGGTTCCTATATTATTCAGCACAACGTGCCGCTGTGGCGGAATTGGCAGACGCAAGAGACTTAAAATCTCTCGGGGGGCAACTCCCGTACCGGTTCGATTCCGGTCAGCGGCACCACTTTTTCAATGACTTAGAAGCATCTCGCGCCTTCTTTCTATGCCTCGAATCCAAAATTATAACACGGATTATAACAAAAATTTGTTGCAGAGCTCTCCCCAGCAGTTAGACTTCCCTCTTTTTTAAAAGAATTTCCTTAATTTCTTCTCTTGAGTACAATCGTCCCTTCCCTGCTCCCGGACAATCGCGAAGAACTTCCTGTTCCCAGGTTTTTTCATTCATATTTTCAGGCCAAAATGGCCAGGTACGGCACTGCCATGGCCGTGCAGGGTACACTGAGCAACGGTTTTCTTTCAGAAATGGACAATCCTCCCTTGTATAAACCAACTCATATAATCCATCTGTCTTCTTGGTATAGGCAGCCGTGAATTCCGTTGTTGTCATATAAAAATGCTTTGCCAGTCTTTTGCGATCACTGAAAGAAAGGTAAACATATCCGTATTTGCCTCTGGTCAAACAGCATTTCCCATCTCCCTGGCAGGTAAAGCGAAGTCCCTCTTTATAAAATTGTTTTTTCGATTTCATGTTCATCAGTAAATGCAAAGCATTGGTTACATTTTTTCAATTGACGCACTAAGTGAAAAAGAAATGAGCTGATCTCGATGCAGTTCAGCCGGTTCGAGAGGTTCAACCACGCAAAGAGCCACGCCCTGAACATGTGCTTCGAGCATGATATGACGGCATTTTGGAAGCCCAAATTTGAATACCCGCATGAGCGCCTTCGTGACATGTTCCATGGTATTGATGTCATCATTATGAAGAAGCACTTTGTACAAAGGAACAGAGAGGGGATGGCCCAAAGCAGCTATTGAATTTTTTTCAGGAAGAATCCTTGCCGCTGTCATGCTATCAACCTCGGCTGTTTGTCGGATGAACTCAGACAGGTATTCTGCATGTGACTAATGAATCGGAGTCTCCTGCAATGCCTTTTCGTGCTGGCGAAATACTTTTCTAAAATGGTATCCGTAGATCGAAAAAGTAATCGCAAGAGGAAACAACCGCGGCCGCCTTACCATTGACCAGGATAGTAGTTTCCAGTACTGAAAACGCTCTTTTCCGAGAATGCCGAGACGAATCATGGATTTCAAAACTGCCATAAGATGGCTTGTTCTCAGACGAAATCGTGTAGTTGTTTTTTCAGGTTTATAATCCTTGAGGAATTTTTTTATTCGTGCATAATACTGTTTCGGTGCATAAATGGTCCGGAGTATATTTCGATACCCGTCAATCAGATGTTCTTTTTTCATTTTGGGAACGAAATTAATTGAAAAATCCGTATTGTCTCCGGTTGCTGCTGTTATCAGCCTGCCCTCTTTCTCAAGACGCTGATAGAGCTTGGTCCCGTGAGGAGCATTCAGGAGCCCTACCATCGCGGTAACAATACCGCTTTCCTGGATAAAGGCGGTCAACCGTTCGAAAATGGTTGCAGGATCTCGATCAAAACCGACAATAAACCCAGCTTGGACTTCAATGCCTGCCTGTTGGATTTTTTTCACACTTTTAATAAGATCACGGTTTCTGTTCTGCAGTTTGCTGCATTCCGCAAGACTTTCTTCATTTGGCGATTCTATTCCGACAAAAACAGCGTCAAATCGCGCCTGCACCATGAGACGCATCAGCTCTTCATCATCAGCAAGGTTAATCGAAACCTCGGTGGACAGAGTAAACGGGTAATTTTTTTGTTTCATCCAGTCGATAATGGCAGGAAGGACGTCCCTCTTGAGTTTTGCCTTGTTGCCAATAAAGTTGTCATCAACAATAAAAACACCGCTTCGCCAGCCGAGTTCATACAGCAGATCGAATTCAGCCAGTAATTGTTTGACGGCTTTTGTACGTGGTATGCGACCGTAAAGCACCGTAATGTTGCAAAAATCACAATCAAAGGGACATCCACGAGAATACTGTACGTTCATGGAAGCATACTTGTTCATATTTGCAAGATCATAGCGCGGCAATGGTGTCGTGCACATATCAGCCCACTGTGCTGATGTATACACATGTTTGAGAACACCATTTTTCAAATCATCGAGAAACAAGGGGAGCGTAATTTCCGCCTCATTAAGAACAAGGTGATCAACTGCATCAAATTGTTCCGGCAGTCCTGTAAACAACGGACCTCCGCCAATGGTCTTGATTCCGAGTGCTTTGCATCGGACGAGAATCGATTCGACCGATTTCTTTTGAATTGACATGGCACTTATAAAAACATAATCTGCCCATAGCAGGTCGCGATCCGTGAGTCGTTCTACATTCATGTCGACGAGACGTTTCTCCCAGGAATCCGGCAGCATTGCTCCCACGGTTAAAAGCCCAAGCGGAGGCAAACTTGCTTTTTTAGAAATAAATTTCAAAGCATGCTCAAAACTCCAGAACGTTGTTGGAGATTGTGGATACAGTAAAAGAATTTTCATATACCCTTTTTACAAGACCACTTTATTTGCTGGAAATAATCTGATTGATCAGTTCAGAGATAAGTATAGCATAAACAGCATGGTAAGCGTTATCAGAATATTTATTGGTAGCGTTGACGCTGGATCGAGTGAGGATTCAGTATCACCAAACAAACGGCAGAAGAATCAGGATTCCTCGTGCTTTCCTGATGTTTTCCTGCAGAGCAGAAAGGAATTTTTGCTGTCAGCAAAAAAACTTTTTAAGCTTATTGTTGCTTTTTCAATGGTATACATCCGATGATGAGACAGAAGATGCAATCAGCAAGAAATGTACCTATAAAGAAAACGCAGCAAAACCAATAAAATTTTTCATGACCTTTCCTTTTGGCGCCAATAGTCCTAAGTATATCGAAAGAGATGTGTATGCGGAGGCGAGAACGCAAAAGTAATAAAAAATGGTTTGATTAAGGATTACGCATGATAGATGTGTTCCAGCAGTCGTCTGTCTTCTATTGACTTTTCAGATAGCCAAGGAAGATATTCGAGGGTAACGATGCTGTTCCATTCCAGCTCATGGAGCCGATCAAGAACATCCAGACAAAACGGGTCATTCTCAACAGGCCTGAATTGGCGCCCGGCGATACCCCGCTTTCCGCCTGGCATGACCGCGGAAAGATGAACATTAACCATATGAGTCCGGTAACTTTCGATAATCCAGGTTATTTCCGGTTTGGGAATCAGCGAAGTGTCAAGAACCATCGGAAGATGGTTTTTCATGATTTCATCAGGAGTTAAAATGCGACCTTGGTCAAAAAATGTTTCCACGGCAATGGTGACACGAGTATTTTTTTGCAAAAGGAGCATATTTTCCAACGCTCTTGTTTGTTCGTCACGCTTGACTGCGATTGCCTGCAGTTCCGGCTGAAAAACAACGACCTCGGAACCAACTGCCTCAGCAAAAGCAATGATCAGCCGGGCGGCATTTCTGAAAAATTCATTCGTGAAGTGTAGTTGAGGAGCATGCACCGACCATACGGGAATTCGGAATTCATTGATCAGGTGACGTACTTCCATGAGCCAATGCCTGTTTTTGAGCAAATCTTGGAGCGTGGGTTGCAATGACAGCTCGAGAGGAACTCCTTTGACCTTGCGCAGGCGTTCTTCGCTGTTTTCGAAATCAATCGAATATCGTATACAAAAACGCATGGACCAACCTCTAGCGTGTTTCGTGTTCCGGAATTATCTCCGTCGCACCTTCATCTGCACCTTCATCCATTTTTGTCTCGTCCGCAGTTCGTCCGATCGGATATCTGTTTTGTGAGTTGAGATTCCTGGTATCTGCAACAGGCAGATAGATGTCCACCGTAGTGCCAACGCCGTAATGGCTCGATAATTCGATTGTTCCATTCATTTTTGCTAGTAATTTTTTTACAATAACCAGTCCCAGGCCTGTGCCGTGTGTCTTGCTCGTATAAAACGGTTTGAAAAGATCGTTCGTTTTTTCGTCCGAGATACCGACTCCGTTGTCCTCCATCCTGATTTGCATCCTGTTGCCCAGCCGCATCATAAGAATAGACACCTTTGGGTTTGAACGGTCTGCAAGCGCATCCGCCGCATTGGTCAGAAGATTGATTAAAATCTGCTGGAGGGCCCGAGGATCAGCATAACAAGAATGGGCCTGGGGATCAATTGCGCTTTCTATAGTAATTCCTTTGGCTTTAAAGTCCTCTCTCACGAGAACAAGGAATTTATCCAAAAATACCTGGAGTGGCACATCCTGAAGGTGTGGTTTTTCGTACAGGTTGAAATTTTTCAATGTGCGCAAAAGATATTCAATCCGGGAAACTTCATGTAATGCACGGTCCAGATATCCATGGATTGCCGTCGTATCAAGCATTTCGAGCTTCTGCTTCAGGATGCAAAGGGTCATGTTGATGCTGTTGATGGGATTCCCGATTTCATGCCTGACCCCGGAAAAAATATATCCGATATTATTCATCATATTCACGGACTCGGCAATGGACTCCAGCCGTACTTTTTCAGTCACATCCCGTTTTACCGAAATATAGTGGACAATGTTTCCCGACGAGTCTTTTACGGGTGAATACGTGCAGTCTTCCAGATACAGCGTACCGTCTTTTTTTTTGTTAAACAGTTGTCCGCGCCATACATTATCCCGCCGGATCGTTTCGCGCATTGACTCAAAAAAGTCCTGATCGTATTTCCCGCTGTCGAGAAGATGGAGTGTCTTTCCCAGGACATCGGCCTTTGAGAAACCGGTGATCTGCTCAAACCCGGCATTTACATAGAGAATCGTACCTTGTGAGTTCGTGACTACGATCCCGTCAGCGGACGATTCAATGGCTGCAATCAGAAGTGACCGTTCTTCTTCAGCGCTTTTTCTGGCTCGACGCACTTCCACGTCACGAAGCTCGCGCTCGACCGCAGGAAGAAGCCTCGTCAGATTTCCTTTCAAGAGATAATCATGGGCTCCCGCCTTCATTGCCTGGACCGCCGTGTCCTCACCGATATTGCCCGAGACGATGATAAAAGGAAGGTCAAGTCCGCTCTCCTGAAGGATTTCCAAGGCGTCAATTCCGGTAAATTGCGGCATAATGTAATCTGAAATGACAATATCCCATGCATGTTCCTTCAGCGCCGCTTGCATTTCTTCACGGGTCTGAACCCGCTGAAAGAAGAGTTCATATCCCCCACGTTGCAATTCCCGAACCAGCAACAGGGAATCGTCTTCCGAATCTTCTATGATAAGCGTGCGAAGTTGTTTTTTCATAGCGTGGTTCTCGTCTGTTTTTTAATGAGGGAGTTCGTTCAGCATCAGCCAGTAAAAACCGAGGTGCTGGACTGCGGCGGCAAACTGATTGAAGTGTACCGGCGCCTCGTTTAAGGAAACAGTATATCAGTTTTTTTCTGTAGCCGGTATATTTTTTTCAGTGCTTCTCGTCGCGTGCATGTTCATGAATTCAGAGTGAAATAAAATATTGTGCCTTTTCCCGGTTCTCCTTCTGCCCAGATACGCCCCCCATTGCGGTGAATAATGCGTTGCACCGTCGCAAGGCCAATACCCGGACCGGGAAATTCATGCTTACAACGTAAAATACATTGTTATTCCTTTATTTTTGTCGCCTTCTGCCCAGATACGGCCTCCATGACGGTGAATGATTCTCTGGACGGTTGCCAGACCGATCCCCAGCCCGGGGAATTCCTCGACAGAATGAAGCCTCTGGAACGGAATAAATATCTTATGCGCATATTCCATGGCAAACCCGACGCCATTGTCCCGGACAAAATAAACGTCTGTATCATTCATTCGGGCCTGACCGAATTCAATCCGTGCGTTTTCCCGTTTACTGGTGAATTTCCATGCATTGCCCATCAGATTGTCAATCACGATTTGCAGCATGGCGGGATCGCCTTCCGTCATTACGTTTTCAGCAATGATAAAGTCTACCGAGCGTTCCGGCTGTGTTTTTATGAGTTCAGCTGCGGTATTTTTTGCCATTGTGCTCAGGGACACACTGGTAAGTTTCAGATCATCCCGACTAAATCGCGACAGGCTGAGCAACGCATCGATAAATTGCGACATTTTTTCGGTTGCCCGCTGAATGCGACGAATGTGATCCGTCCCGGCTGCATCGAGTTTTTGAGAATAATCTTCGGCTAGAATCCGGACAAATCCATTGATATGACGAAGCGGTGCTCGGAGATCATGTGAAACCGAAAAAGCAAATGCTTCAAGCTCCTTGTTTGCCAGTTGCAGCTGGGTTGTACGTTCCACGACACGCTCTTCCAACTTCAAATTCAGCTTGAGAATTTCTTCTTCAGCCTGCTTTCGTTCCTTGACCTCCGTTTCCAGCCGTTCATTGGTCCTGGCAAGTTCTACGGTTCGCTGTTTGACCCGTTTTTCCATTTCCGTAAAAAGAAGCGAATTTTCAACTGCAAGAGATAAGGATGCCGCAAGTTTGGTTGCAAAATCAACCGGAGTATCAATACAGCGAAGCATTGTTTTATGATAATTGAAAAAAATAACTCCAATTGCCGTTCCCTCCACAAGAATGGGCACGACCAAAACGGATCGAATCCCGAATTTTTTCATATGATCGCGGTTCACCCGTTCATCCGTGTACGCGTCCTGTATGGCAACGACCTTTTTTGTTTTAATGGCAAGTACGGCATGTCGTTCCTGATCATCGTTCATTTCCATGCCGATGATGTTCTGCTCGAATCCAAAACTGTGGCTTACCAGCCAGTGTTCAGCCGTCAAAAGTGAGATAACGGCGGAATCGCATCCCAGAGCATAGGCAGCCGCTGCAATAATTTTTTTCAGAATTTCATCGGAATTGCGGGTGGAGTGAATGATATCATTGATTTCGTTTAAGGCAGTGCTGAGTTTTGCAACGTATTTCAAAGCTTCTTCCGCATGTTTTCGCTCTGTGATATCCCGAGAATATACATGCAAGCCTGTTTCAAACGGATAAACAAAAATTTCCGCCCATCGATCGACCACAAGGGAAAGCAGCTCAAAGTGAACCGGCCTCTGCTCTCTGACCGCTGTCCTGAATTGCGTTTCCATAAGAGAACCGACCAATACGGGGAAAATATTCCAGATAGATTTTCCTAAAAAATCTTCTTGCTTTTTTCCAAAATAATGCAGCGCGTGATCATTGACAAACGTCACGATCCAGTTCCTGTCAAGAACATAATGGCAGTCGGTAATCGCTTCCAGAATGCTCGCAATTCTCTGTTCTGATTGTTTTAATGTCAATTCTACCTGTTTGTACTTGGTAATGTCACGGGCAGCAGCAAAGACGCCGATTGTATTTCCCTGCGTATCCAAATACACGCTCGCATTATAGAGCACAGGAGTAATGTGGCCATCACGATGTCTGATCTCCAGCTCATAGTCCCTGATGGAACCGTTCTCAAATGCCTGTTGGTATCCGGTTCTTGCCTTGCCCGGATCCGTAAAATAATCTGAAAAATCCGTCCGGAGAAGCTCCGCGCGGGAATAACCGGTGACCTGTTCGCTCGCGTGATTGGCATCTGTTATTTTCCCTCCGCTGTCTATCGTAACGAGCGGATCAAGGCTCGCTTCCAAGAGACTTCGATTGTATGCATTTGCCATGCGAAGTGCCTGCTCCGTGCGCTTACGGTCGGTAATATGACGGATAATGACCTGAACAGCAGGCCTTCCCTGCCAGTCGATTTGTGAAGCCATAGTCTCGACCGGCATTTCTGTTCTATCAAGCTTGAGATGCCGGAATTCCTGCAACATATTTATTCCACCATGCAAGGCATAACTGATCCGTAAACGCACTTTCTCATGATCATCAGGATGTACCAGTTCCAGGGGGTTCAGGCCTTTCAACTGATGAAAGCCCTCTGCCCCATACAGCTTGAGTGCGGCATTATTGCAATAGACAATATGTCCTTCTTGATGAACGAGAATAGCATCCGGGGCAAGATCCATGAGTGCGCGATATCGCGCTTCACTTTCACGCAGTTGTTCCTGCAATTTGAGTAAGAATTGATTTTGCACTTCTAATTCGCGAATCCGTGTCTCAAGGCGTTGGACAAAAGAGAATGGCGCTAACAAACCCGTACGACGAAGTGGATGCAGTGTTTTCAGCCGGTTCCTCGCATTGTGAAATTGAGAACGAAGAGACTGCGTTTTTGAAAAAAAGAAATGAATAAAGGATACACGGCTGCTCTTATGGCGAAGAGAACTCGATTGTTGCTGTGAAAATTTTTTATTCATGAGTTTTTCCGTACGAACACGCGAGGCTCGAAAGGACCGATTTCAATACAAATAAAATCAAAGCTGTATCGACTTCACTGGCAACCATGTGTCGTGCGAAAAATGAAATGTTGCGAGATGTACCTCTAACTATGGAATTAAAGTCAATGAAAATTATCAAAAACTACTTACAAGTTTAGCATGAATATTAGCCATGGTCTTTTTATTTGCAAAATGCAATCTTTCGCTTTTTTCTGTCCTATCGTGTACGAGATGCTTCTTTTAAAAAGCGGCATTTCAGTCATCAACAGGCAACATCAAACATGTTTTTTATCAGAATATCGGGATAGAATAATCAGAAATTCACAAACTATCTTTGCAAGTTTGTCAGAAGCGAGGAATGATTTTTTTCGCAAGGCCAGCATGTGCGGAATTTTATGGAGCGATGCAACAACAGAGAGGGCAAGACGTATCGGGCTGATAGTATTGTTTTTATTCATCAGCGCATTAAAATCGAAGGGTAATGCATCAGATGCGGTATCCAAAATTATTCGGAGCGTTATACAGGGAATATTTCGCTCTTTGCAGATTGCACGGATATATTCTGATTCCATATCAACAGCATCTGCCCCGGTTTTCTCATGCACAAGATGCTTCTCTTCACGGGTAACCACTACTCGCGACGAACAGTGAAGTCGAACACGCTGGGCACCCAATCTTTCGAGAATACGTGAGTATTGGTCACTATCGTTATCGGTATAGACAACGGTTCCGAACTGCAGGTGCGGGTCCAGGCCTCCTGCAAAACCGCAACTGAGTACCAACTGAGGAGTTTGAGATTCTAAAAAGGATAGCAGAGCATGCCGTGCGTTTTCCTTTCCCATGCCCGTAAGAAGCACCTGCACGCCGAAAAACCGGGAAAGCTCTTTTTGAAATCGTGCGGCTTCTTCCTTGACAGCAAAGCAAATGAGAATGATGTCCTGCCGGCAGGTTGGTATCTTTGTATGGAAGAGGGTTGACAGGGTCATAGACTATCTTGGATGCATCAAGCTATGGGGGCATAAATCCGGGATGTTTACTTCAGGAGCCGTGCCTCCGGGAAATCTCTTCGATTATCATCAAACGCTTCTGCTGGTGGAGAAGACGCGAGCTTCATTCTGGTTTGTGTGTACAGCAAGAATGAAGAAAGCACATAGATGAAAATGCCGGCCCAGCCCATAAGATATTCACCGATAAAGAACGTAATGAAAAGATTAAAGAGAACAATACCAAAATACAAACCAGGACCGATAAGAAATCGCCAGGAAGGATATAAATAAAAATCCTTTATTCGGTTTTGATGGAGCCAGTGATCGATTCCTTGGAAAAGTGCAACCATCAGGAAACCGACCACAAACCATCCTCCAAAATTTGACAAAGGAATCCCGAAATATACTCCTGTTTCCTGATATCCATAAATCTGCCCGAGGAACCAGCGATATCCCTGCAGCGCAACCGGATCGATAATGATATCAAGATAAACGAACAAGACAGTTGCAAGCAGTGTGGCATGCCAGGACTTTCGGATCGTTCTGGTTTCGAGAACATACAACAGCCGGTTCGAAATAGTGAGTGGTGAGAGGATGAAAATAGCCAAGGAATAGCTTGCATAAATGAGAAAGACGTAGCTCAAGGAATCCATGAAGGGAACGCCGAACACCCAAAGCTCTTGTCCCTTGGTATGCTCAATATAGTAATACCAGCCATACGGAAATCCGGTATGTATTGAAGAAAATTCGGAGATCCAGGCAAGTAAATAGCCGGTAACACAAAACAACAGGGTCCGCTTTAAACCAAATTGAGTAGTGCATCCGATGAGGTAGACAAGCAAAAAAGCAAATACATACGGCCTGAGAAGGATTGTATCCCAGAGTATCATAGCGCTCCTTATGATTTACTCATATTCCAAAGAAGCAGGCGCATGATATCGCGGGGATTTGAAAACGCGATCCGTTGTACCGTCGCTTCATAGCCGCTATGAACCATGCAATCTTTGCATCGAGGATCACGTCCTGCTTCATATCGGTCCCAATCAGTCTGTTGCATCATATCGTTATAGCTCGGATGGTATGCATCCGTGATGAGATAGCAGGGAGACTTCCATCCAAGAGGATTGCGGGTTGGATTTCCCCACGGAGTACAGCGCAAATCTCGTTTTCCGGTCAGGAAATCAAGATATAACGGCGAACTCAATAAAGGATATTTTTTTAAATTGAGTGACTTAAATTTTTGAATGGCTTCCTCACGAGTTAGGAAAATATCATCTTCCACCCGTTCATAACTGAAAGCCGGAGAAAGCAAAATTCCATCAACGCCGAGTCCTTTGAGAAAATCAAATAGTGATTCAAGTTCATGGTTGTCGGAATTCTTGAAGATCGAGGTGTTGGTACTAACCCGGAAGCCTTTTTTCTTTGCTTTTTTAATCGATGCAACCGCTTTTTGAAACGTTCCTGGTTTATTCACGATGCGATCATGAGTCTCTTCAAGGCCGTCAAGATGAATATTGAGCGTCAGGCGTGAACTCGGCTTCATGTCATCGATAAACGATTCCGTAAGAATTCCGTTCGAGCAGACGTAGATATGTTTTTTCATCCGAATTAATTCCGCTACCAGCGGTTTGAGGTCCTTGTACAGCATCGGTTCACCACCAGTGATCGTAATGACCGGCGCTCCTGATTCCTTGACCGCTGCAAGACACTGTTCCAGGGTAAGATCCGGAGTCTGTTTTTGGTGATACAGCCTGATCCGGTCGCAGCCTGCACAATCCAGATTACACCGATGGGTCGGTTCGAGCATCAGAACAAGCGGAAATTGCTTGATCCCCTTTCGCGCATTCTGAATAAATGATCGTGTCAAAGATGTATAAAGACTTAAGGGAAAACGCATACAAACCTCTTCCTATCGGATTTCGTCTCACCGCTTATCCGTTTTCATCAAGCGGACCGGAATTCGTAGCTTGGGGGACGGATACGAAGCGGTGTATCCGAAGATACACCGCAGGGATGGTATTTGCTACTGCTTCTGACTACGAGTAAACATCGACTGGAACAAAAATTTTCCCAGTGCTATTAACGGGAAACAAAAGCGATAATTATGATACCGAATGAAGAAATGCTTGGGGAAGCCCGTACCCGTGAATGCTTCTTCATCCCAAGTCCCATCCGCTTTCTGATTCTCCAGAAGATACGCAATGCCCTTCAAGACCTCATGGGAATTCACCTCTCCTGCAGAAATCAAAGCAAGGATCGCCCATGCTGTTTGCGAAGGCGTACTCTCTACACACCCTTCTGGCAGGTTTTTTCCATAGGATGCACAGCTTTCTCCCCAGCCGCCGTCAAGATTTTGCGTGGATTTGAGCCAGGCAACTGTTTTCCGGATATAGGGACTGGACATATCTTCGCCGATTGCCTGAAGACCGGCAAGCACGGTAGTGGTACCGTATAAGTAGTTCACACCCCACCGTCCCCACCATGACCCATTCTCTTCCTGTTCCTTCTTTAAAAAAGCAAGCGCTCGTTTAACCCGTTTATCCGACCGGCTGTAGCGAAGCGTGCCGAGGAGTTCTAACACCCGCCCGGTAATATCTGCGGTACTGGGATCAATCATGGCTTCCAAATCGCCATAAGGAATCTTATTTAAAAGGGAGAAATTATTATCTACATCAAAGGCGCCCCATCCCCCGTCCTTTCCCTGCATACCGAGGATCCATTGCACACCTTTTTCAAGATTTTCCTTCTTGGCTAAATCAGTATTGGCGAAATGGTTAAGGAATAAAAGCACAATGCCGGTATCGTCGACATCCGGGTACCAACTATTGTCAAATTCAAATGCCCATCCCCCCGGCTCCAAATTCGGCCGCTTGATGCTCCAATCGCCTTTTTGGAATATCTGCTTGTCAGCAAGCCATGAGCATGCACGAGTAACTGCAGGATGATGAGCTTCAACGCCTGAATGAAGCAAGCCGAGTCCGGCAAGCGCAGTATCCCAGATCGGAGAAATGCAGGATTGAAGAGTAAGCTCATCATCGGTTTCAATCGTAAATCGTTTTAAAGCTTCAAGCCCTTTTCTGATAGGTTCCGACGTCTTCTCGTAGCCGAGTGTTGCAAGAGCGAGAATGGAATTTACCATGGCAGGCTGGATCCCTGCCCAGTCACCAGTCGGTTCTTGATGATCAAGAATCCATTGTTCTGTTTTTTTCAAGGCTCTTTTTCTGAATGGCCGGACCGGAAGATTTTCCCAAACTTTTAAAACACCGTCCATACTGAGACAAATGGTATAAATTCCCGATGCATTCTGAGCAGGAAGCGTCTCCCAGGTTTTTATAATACTATCCATGACATAAGGAATTTTTTTCAACGAAAACCGACCCGGTTTTTTTTGGACAGTAGACGGAAGTCGATCAGGATTCAGGTAAATTTCTCTGATCGAAGCACTTTCCGGAATAGCTTTTACCGGTTTATACGTAAGAACAACGGACAGTGGCACGAGCGTTGATCGGGCCCAGCTTGAACAGGTATAAATATTTAATGGAAACCAAGCAGGAAACAGATTAACCTCAACAGGGAGAGACGGCAACGCCATCCAATTAAATTGTCCGAACAAGGAAAGATTGATCTTGGTAAAGATTCGTGTGGCCTCTACTCCTCCGGCACGAAGAATAAATTCACGGGCTTTCTTGAGCGGCTCGCTGTCCGCGGAGACACCTGCGAGCTTTAATGCAAAATATGCTTCCACGGTGGTGCTGATGTCTCCAGGCCCGCCTTTATACAATGCCCATGTTCCATCAGATCGTTGGTGTCTCAGAATATTCGTAACGATTTTTCGGTCAGTTTCATCGTCTCGCAACTCCAGAAAATCAAGGAGCATAAGATATTCCGCAGTAATGGTTACATTGGACTCAAGTTCATACCACCAGTACCCGTCCGGATACTGCTGTCCAAAATAGTAAGTCTGCGTTTTATGCACTGCTTCTGACACCTGCCTGCATAACGTGGCTCGATCGAAAAAAATGATCGGTTCGTTGTCCCGAATTTTGTTTCCATCGGTTTCTTCCTGCTCGTGCATTCGGGAAATCATTTTTTTTACATAGGAGAACATGTGCTTTTACCTCCGGAACATCTGTACCTGTTAATGAACTGAATCAATTGTTATTTCATGCATCGCTTTTAACGATTTTTTCATCAGCATCCTGCACTTCGTGTATTGCCGGATTCTGAATGAATTCTGGCTCCGGTGACTTGGGTTTATCAAGAGCGACAAGCGCCACACCAACTACGATAACAACCGTTCCGATCCATCGGTACCACGAAACATCCTCATTCAGAAAATATTTTGCCAGGACAACAGCAAATAAATAGGATAATGCAGTCAGGGGAAGCACAAAACTCAAGTCAGCCCATGATAGGGCTGCCAAATACAAGAAAAAGAACACAGCAAGAAAACACACACCCATAAACACATACGGGTTTTTGATAACCGAAAAAATAAGAGAAAACCAGTGGGATGGGTCAGTCATATTCATTGATTCGTGACGCTTCATTCCAAAACTCAGAAACGAATCTCCGACAGCCGCGCTGAAGGCTGCGATAATAACGACAATATAAAGAAGATATGATTTCATATTATTCCTTTTAAATCTCATGTTTCGATGTCATTACACATCAGGATGTGTTCAGAGTTCCTGATAGCCGACATGCGCAATACCAAGTGATCGCATGTGTTCATGAACCGCCGGAGACAGAAGCGCATCCAGTTCTGTACGTCCCACCTGTGTGGCTATATCCGGACAGGTAGAAAGCTCCATCGGGCTTCCCTGCCGGGCAAATACATCACAGAAATATCGCTCATCGATCCCGGTGGTCTGTACCAGTCCATACCCGTTCGAAACAACCTGCAACCCATATCTGTGGGCAGTCAACAAATGAAATTCACGAATCATTTTAAAAAACGTCCATTCAAAAAACGGCACAAGCCCCCGAACTGCAATTCGGTAGCGAAACATGATTGCAAAAGGATCAGATGGAAGCCGGATCCAGCGAATGTTTTTTTGAGAAGCATATCGGCACACGAGAGGAAAAACCCTCGGATGAAGATACATAAAGTGATGGCTGTCGATATAATCTGGATGAACGCCGGCATGTTCAAGCCGTTCAAACTGAGCAGCAATTTCCTTCTCGAGTTCGCGCCGAAGCCCGGGACGAAAATACTTAAACCATGCCCGGACAATATTCTTTTCAAAAAAACCCTGTGTATCAGTCAATCGAGGCAGTTCAGTATGCGGAAGAACGGCTTTTCCATCACACAGCGTGATCCGAAGCCCGATCGAAAGTTTTTTTCGGTTCAGAGAAATACGCACCGCTTCTTCAAATGCTTTTCCTCCTGGAAGAATGCTTGCTGCGCTCAGAATGCCTCGATCATGTGCTTCTGCAATAGCCAGATTCGAGGATGATGAATTCCCGAAGTTTCCGGCAACAACCACGAGATATCGTCCGGGATGTTGATTCATTGCCAAAAGCGCCTCGTTTGTGTAAGGCTGCAAAGTACTACTATACCCCTCTGAATTGAAACGGCGTTTTCATGGTATGTTGCGAATACTTCTGAATCAGAGCACTCAATAGAAACTGCAATTTTAGCGTATTTTAGAGGACAAAGCAAGCAAAGAATACCACTAACATCTACACTTTTTTGTCATATTATGTCAGGGAAATCTTATCATAGAATTAAGAAAAAGTAAAACGCAGCAGCTATTTATTCATATTTTTTGTTCTCTGCTGGAGGCGGTTTCCATAGCGGTGAAGCAAGGAAGGCATAAGTATCAGGGTGCTGAAAATCAAAAAACCGAAACAGAGAGTAAGGAGAATTCCAATACTTGCTATGCCTCGATGCGTGGAAAAGGCAAGGCTTCCGGTACTGATCATCATCGTGAGTGAACTGAACAAAACCGCACGTGCGGTACTTGCTTTGAGCATATTGCCATCTTTCGGCGGTTCCGTTTGATACCGCAAGGCAAACAACACCCCATTATGGACCCCAACACCCAACAGCAAAGGCACAACAATCACATTTGCAAAATTAAGGGGAATGTCGAATAAAACCGACGTAGCGGCGGTCAGGAGCATCGCAAGTATCAACGGCATCAAAATGAGCATGGTGCCGAATACACTTCTCATACTGATCAGCAAGAAAATGGTGATTGCGATAAGCGCGAGAAAAACAGCCATCTGAAATGACCTGATAATGGCCATACCCGATTCATACACGGTTATCGGTGAATCAGTCGCATTCGGCGTGACGTTGTAGAGTGCGTTTACAAAACGGACAAGAGCATCGCGATCAATCACATTTTCCTTGGGAAAAACCTGGATGCGATAACGGCCGTCATTGGCTACATACTGCTCAACAAGCTCCTGCGGCAAATCCGAGCGATTAACCGTGTGCGGAGACAAGGAAACTGCCAGGGTGCGAAAAAGTCCCGGAAGATTGGACAGCATCCCCTGCTCCAGGGCGGCAAATGCCTTACAGGCCTGCTCAGGATTTGATTGAAGCGTTTGAAATTTTCTGATCGAGGTCCGTAATTCTACCAGTGAATCACGAGCACCTCCGGAGTAGGCGGGAATCATCTTGGACATTGTTTTCTCAAACGTGTTCAAGGTCTGCATATTCTGACCGCATGAGGCGTGCCGGAGATCAACAGCATCAAGCTGAGGCATGAACAGACGAACATTCGAAAGAATAGCGTGCTTATCAGCCTGATCTTGAGGGATGAAATCGAAAATCGTGATAGCCATATTCACTTCGGGAAGCTTGCCTATCTTTTCTGCAAGTGCTTTTGCTTCCCGTTCCCCTTCCACAATGACCGATGCTGTCCACGGCACGGTCTCAGGGTCCTTAAACAGGTCTTGAATCGTCTGGATCGCTTCTGATTTTGGGTTATAAAGATTCAAAGGATTGTAATCAAAATAAACCTTTGGCAGAAAAAACAGGGATCCAAGGCCGAGCAAGAAGGAACATATAATAACCGTACGGGAATGGGTATAAGGAATGTTCAAAAGAGTATACAAGAAAGCGGGAACCGTGAATTGTTTCCTGTTCTTTGTTATTGGGAAAAGCATCAAGAATGCCGGCAAAAGAGTCATGTTTGCAAAAAAGCTGATAAACATACCGGTACCTGCAATAAGACCCAGCTCAGTCACTCCTGCATATGCGGTCGGTAAAAAAGAATAAAAACCAATTGCAGTCGTGACGCAACTGAACAGCAAACCGCGCCCGACGCCCCGAGCCGTAATCAACCCGCTTTCCCGTGCATCTTTTCCCGTTGCAAGCAATTCATGGAATCGGAGGCAGAATTGAATACTGTAATCAATACCCAGCCCGATAAAAAGAACGGCAAACGTAATCGAGATCATATTAAGGCTGCCGATAAAGAAAACAGCAAACCCAGTCGTCCAGATCAGGCCGACCAGAAGCGTGATAAGGCTTGATGCAATAAGATACCCTGATCTCCATAGGCCGACATACAGAATAAGCGCTACCAGAAAAAATGAAGCAACCGTGGCAATACCAACGCTGTTCTGGACTTCTACCAGATTTTCTTCTTCCAGGGCCCGATCACCGGTAATGCGAACAGTCACCCCTTCCGTGTTCTTGAGTCCGAGGTTCCGGATAATCGTCCGGATGCTTTCAAGAGGATCGATGCCGGATGAAAGCTTTGAAAAATCCAGAACAGGCCGGACAATGATAAATTGTTTTCTCTGGCGGGCCATTTCTTTTTCCCCCACCATAAGCTCCTGCCAGGGCATAAGATACGGTCGAAGCGACTGGGCCTGTTGCAGTGATCTACTCATTTCCTGAAACAAGACCAACGTTCTTTTGTCCTGTAAAGGTCCTTCTTCAGGATGTTCCAAAATGGTCCCAAAAACGGAAAACAAACCCGGCAGACTCATGTTTTGGGAAAGAAGCGCAATAAATGGCTGGGCAGCAGCCATGTTGTCGGCAAAATCTTCCAACTCATTTCGGTTCAAATACAAGAGCCCGTTCTGTTCAAAAAAAGGCCCTCCTCCGGGCACATACACACTTTGAAACAGTGATGGATTTTTTTTCAATTCATCAGTCAGGCGGTCCCTGGTTGCAACAGCAAGATCGGCATTTTTCGCCTCAACAACGAGAACCAGAGTATTTAACAGATTCGGAAACGTTTTGTTAAAATCAATCTCAACTTTTCTGAAAGGGAGATGAGAAGAGATCATGTTGGAGGTATCAAGATTGATATTGAAATTCTTTATCGAATACACGAGAACCAACGCTGTCAGAATAAAAAAAACGGTGACAACCGTTCGCGCATGGTGCTGCACAAAGGTAATCCACCACCCAAAGAGTGTTTGGAGATATTCTTTCGATTCTCGTATCATTTCAATTTCACCGTCTCTTTAAAAATTTTTAGTTGCTATAATAACAGAAATCGGATATTTTGAACAGAAAATTGGTTAAAAAAATAAGGAGCATGATAATGAAACATCTTCGATTGCAACAGATAACACATTCTCTGCTGATGGTATGTATGTTCATCATGGTGATTGGAATGCCGTTCAATGCACGTGCTGAACAGCTTTCTCCTGTGGCAGTCATAGACCGCTTTAATGCAACGCTTCTTGATGTAATGAAGCGGGCTGATCAATTGGGATACAAAGGGCGATATGCAGTTCTGGAGCCGGTGATCAACGATTCCTTTGCTCTTTCTTTCATGGGAGCGCAGACAACGGGCAGGTTCTGGAAAACCATGAACGAACAACAGCGAAATCAGTTTTTAAAAACATACATTGACTGGACCATCGCCACATATGCAGGACGTTTTGATGGTTATTCAGGAGAACGTTTTGAGCCTGCCTCGGAATCCCGCGCACAAGGTCTCGTCAAAGTGAACAGTAAATTGATACAATCAACGGGAGAGCCACCCATTGCCTTTACCTACATCATGCGTCAGATTGACGAAAAGTGGCGGGTTATGGATATTCAGGTGTCGGGAGTCAGCCAGCTTGCTCTTACTCGGGCACAGTTCACCGACGTTTTAAAAAACAAAAATCTCGATGCCTTGATCGCAATGCTTAAGGAAAAAACAGCCGGTTTTGCACAACCAAAAAAATAATAAAACTCGAACGGTGTCTTGCATGTATCAAACCATGAGCCGGATATGTGTTGTTGTTACTCTTCTCATACTCATATCCGCATGTGCCAATAAAAATCATAAAGCAGCCCTCTACGAACCGAACGCACAGGAACAAACCAAATCCGAAACAACCGTAATCAATCCTGATGCCCAACAGGGAACCGTTGAGCAATGGGAAGAACCCGCTGAAGAAACTGTCGCTGATCCTCTGGAACCCTGGAACAGAGCAATGTTCGTCTTCAACGACAGAGTTTATTTTTGGCTGATGAAACCCGTCATACGCGGTTATAATACCGTTGTTCCTCTTGAAGGTCGACAGTCTGTTCGTAACTTCTTTTATAATCTTGACATGCCTACGCGGTTCACCAGCAGCATCCTGCAGGCAGATATAAAGGCTGCGGGCAAGGAACTTCTCCGTTTCAGTATCAATACAATAATAGGTTTTTTTGGTTTATTCGATGTGGCTGCAACCGGGTTTCATATCGAACCGCAAAAAAAAGACATCGGTCAGACATTGGGGAAATATGGACTGGGTGAAGGCTTCTATATTGTCTGGCCGTTTTTAGGACCATCTTCTGCACGGGATGCGGTAGGATTGGCCAGCGACTTGTATCTGTCCCCGTGGGTACATGTCAAGCCATCCGAGGTGGCAGGCGCGATCGGGGCGTATGATTATTTTAATGAATCCTCCCTTGATTCCGGCGATTATGAAGAACTGGTCAATTCCGCCATAGAGCCGTACGCGGCCTTAAAAAATGCTTATATCCAGTATCGAAGAAGCATTGTAAAGGAACAGTAATTCCGCTTTCTTCTTTTTTCATCAGAGAAATTTTACCTTCATACAAAAAACCGCGTAGTATAATTATCTTATCGTTATGAGAAATCCGAGAAAAAAACACCTGTATTTCGCCTGGATTTTAGGAAGCATTTTTGCGCTACTGGTTGTTCTCTCGATCGCGGCTTCCTGGTGGTTCAGTACCGAACCGGTTCAGCAAAAAATCCATGCTCTGGTTACGGAGCGAGCAGAAAATACGATTTCATTTCAGCACGTACGGCTTTCCATTTTTCCCCTTCCCCATCTAACCTTTCGAAAAGTAGTAGTTGCAATTCCAAAAACCGTAACGGGTTCAGTGGAATCCCTCATGATCTCGCCGGATCTTTTTTCTCTCCTAACGGGAAAACTTCGCATTTCAAAAATTAGCATGCGGTATCCGGTTTTAAATTTTGATCTCCCTTCACCCACAAAGGAAATAGAAACCTCTTTCCCCCTTTCCGATATACAGGAAATGCTTGAGTCCAAACTGGAGACACTATCCCTCCTTGCCCCGGATATGATTGTCACAATAAGACATGGCCGAGTAACCCTCCAACAGGCGAATAAAGCTGTCCTGCTGGCCAAAGATATTCGAATGCGCGCCGCATTCTTGAAAAACGGATTGGATATTAACCTGTCAGGTGAAACAGAACAATTCAGCTCAGCCTCGATCGAAGGCCGTATCATCCTGGCCAACAACAGCATCACAACACAAAACCTTCGCATTGCACTGCTTGATTCGGTTCTTGCATCATCATTTCAGGCAGGTTATAACCGGGAAGGCATCGAAACTGCCGATCTAACGATTGATGGAACCATTGGTGGAAAAACCGTTGCCTGGTTATCAGAAAAAAATTACCTTGTGTCTCAATATCGGATAAAGGCTCCGCTGTCTTTCTCTGAAACTCGGTTGGTCTGGAACAATGCATCAGGATATGTTCTTCAGGGAACTGCTTCCTTCAAAAACGGTCCCCAGGTATCATTTGATATCCAGGGCAAAAAAGATGAGCTTGCTGTCCGGCACTGTGCTGTAAGAGATCAGAATACGCAAGCTGCCCTGACTTTCTTTTCAACCAGAAAAAATCTCGATGGAACATTCTCCGGAGTTTTGAATGGAAAAACACTTGCACGAATGCTCGAAAATGCACCTCTCCAGCAGGGAATGCTCCGGGGAAACCTTAATGTGCATATCGTAAGAGATCGCATACAAGAATCGACTGTTCAGGGACGTCTGGACGGATCAGATATTTCGATTCTCAAAACACTAAAAATGCCCTTTACGCTGAGCCGTTTTTCTCTGCGTGCTGAAAATAAAACCATTACCGTGTCAGGAGCCGAGCTTTCCCTCGGTGCGATGCAAGGTTCATTAAAAGGCACTATTATCGCGCAGAAGGATGGTTTCATGACTGACATGGATTTTTCTTCCAACGGGATTTCAATTGACCTGATTCAGGAAGCTCTGGCTTCCCCAAGTAAAAAAGAAGAGGAAGCTGATGCAAAGCTGGAATCTCAGAAATCCTTCCCCTATCAGTCTCTTTATGGTGTGGTTCGGATTACGTCAAAATATATTTCGTATGGCAGATTCACTGCAGCGCCAGTTCAGTCCCTGTTTTTTTTTGATAAAAACCAGATGGTGTTTCGCATTCAGGAAGCACTGGTTTGTGGAATATCCCTTCCCGGAACAGTGACAATAACCAACAAAAATCTCGATCTCGATTTGAGGCCCCGTGCATCGAATCAGCCTCTGGAACCCACGCTTGCATGCCTTTCAGGAGCAGATCTCAAAATAAGCGGCGTGTTCGATCTCGAATCACATGTTACCGCTAAAGGAGAGCCAAAGGATTTACTGCGTTCCTCCCGGGGAAGAATCCTGTTTACCGCCAAAAACGGTGAAATTTACCGATATCCTCTTCTTGCAAAAGTTTTTTCCGTTTTAAATATTACGGAATTACTCCGGGGAAAGCTGCCTGATCTGGATCAACAGGGATTTGAATATTCTTCAATAACCGTGCGGGGAAGGATAAAAAATGGGACGATCCTGTTCCGGGAAGCGGTTCTTGATGGACCGACCATGAATATTGCAACTGAAGGAAACATCGATATCGTTGGGAACAAACTGAATCTTACTCTTTTAATAGCACCGTTCAAAACAGTTGATTCTCTCGTGGCAAAAATACCTCTGGTGAATAAAATTTTCGATAACACTTTGATTTCGATTCCTGTAAAAGTCAGCGGCAATCCTCATAATCCAACCATTACCCCGCTTGCTCCTTCTGCTATTGGTACCGAATTAACCGGGATTATGAAACGGACTTTGAAACTCCCTTTCAAGATTATTCAGCCGCTTATAAAAAAAGATGAGGACAGATCATCTCGAAAAAAAACGAGATAAATTACAGTCTTGGGGAAGGCCGGCCGCCTTCGGAATTAGGCGACCGTACGAGAGACAATGACTCTTCATGCAAAAGCGAGTCGATGATAAAATCACAAACGTCTTCAACAAAATATGCTCCGTATCGTGACAGACGTATTGTTTCATTGCTCTGTTCAATGCACTCATACCGGGTAAGTTTTGCCAGTGACGCCTCAAACACGACGCAGGGATCCTGATCAAATCGTTTTTTGAACAACGGAATATCCAGGCCTTGCTGCAGCTGCAAGCTCAGGAAAAAAGACCGATACATTTGTTCCTTCTTCGTAAGAGAAATGTATCTTCCTACCGGCAGATGGCCCTTCTTAATCATGCTTGCATACGTGGAAAGCTCTTCATGTTTGTCAACCATCATGGTTTTTGTGTAGGATCGTGCGCGAGATCCAAATGCGAAAATAGGCAATTCTTTTAGCCAATAAAATCGATAACTCCATTGATGGTCATTGGTAAATCGTCCATTCTGCTCATAGCCTTGATCACGCATCCATTCCTGCGTCATAAAAACCATTTCAAACAGCGTATCCTTCTCAAGCAAGAGTTCTGGACGGTTCTTATAAAGATCAATGATAAGTGGATTGACAATCTCATGACGAATATATTCGACTGCGTTCGGGCGTATTTGTTCCAAAAGATGAAGATCATGCTCCGCCGATTTTAACGTCTGCCCCGGAAGTCCGGTCATCATATCGATATTTATGGACATGCCTGCATTCTGAACATTCCAAACAATTCTGCGAATTTCTTCTTCCGAATTTTTTCTTTTACACAAGGAGAGAACCTGCTGATCAAAGGTCTGGCAACCAATGCTTAATCGAGTAATGCCCATATCAGCCAGTTCCCGTATTCTGGTGCCTGATAACGTATACGGATGCGCTTCCGAAGTGATATCGAAGGAATCAGTCGTGGTTATGCACGATCGAATCTTATCCAAAATTTTATTTAAATCAAGAGATGAGAATGATGTTGGCGTTCCACCTCCAAAATAAATACCTCGTACCTTCCTGTTATGAAAAAACCTGTTTCGAGAGGCAATGTCAATTTCGTCTAAAATATTCTGCAAATATTCCTGTTGAATTTCGTGGTCCATTTTATGAGGAAACGTGTTGCAAAACAGGCATTCTGAAAAGCAAAAAGGAAGGTGAACATAGATAAGCATCTCATTTTCTTCACGTAAACTTTCTTTTACTTGTTCAAGAAATCCGTCCACCTGCGATGGCGCAAGCATGGTATATCGGTGACGAAGAAATAAATCAGGCTGATTTTTTGTATACTCCGCAGAACCATGGAAAAGTTCATTCTTGATAATACTAAGTGTGTTGTTAATTTTCATACGATCCTGTAATGTATGGCAAAATACATTTCATGTTTTTTGACGCATTGTTTCTCTGTGAATATGTACATGCGGATTCAATAGGCAGAATATTCTATGTGAGTGGCAGTAGAAAATGTTGATTATCAATTGTATCAAGCCCATCTCTCGACAAACAAACCTATATGAACTGGATGGAATATAACACAGAAAATATGCAGAAGAAAGCGGAAAAACTTCACCTACAGATGGCTGCGGTTATTAACACATCAATTTATTTGGTGCCCCTGGGGTGACTCGAACACCCGGCACGCGGTTTAGGAAACCGCTGCTCTATCCACCTGAGCTACAGGGGCAATCAGAACGACGGCAAGCACCAATAATCAAAGTTCAAATGTCAAATAAATACCAAATTTCAAAATTTACAACTTTGAGATTTGGTATTTAGAATATTATTTGAAATTTAGAGCTTGTTTTTCAAACCATTCCTTCAAAATCAATCTTCCGACGCTTGGTAATAATGCGGAGTTTGTTCAGCGCCTGGGTCTCTATCTGTCGAACTCGCTCACGGGTTATCCCAAATTCCTTGCCAATGGCATCAAGCGTCCGGGGTTCGCCATCAACCAGCCCAAACCGCAGTTCGATCACCTTGCGCTCGCTGACAGACAGCTGCTGCAACCAGTCATCGATATGTTCCCGTCTTCGAATATCATCTGACAAACTCGCGGGATTAACCGCATTGGTGTCACGAAGAATGTCTTTGAGGGTATCCTCTTCCTGATCGCCAATCAGCATATCAAGAGAATACGTTTCCCGGACAACCTGTGAAATACTTCGGACTTTATCCACCGTACTCTTCATTTTCTTGGCAATTTCTTCAAGGGATGGGTCCCGGTTCAGAGATTGGGTGAGCTGACGAACCGTACGCAAATAAATATTCACAATTTCTGCAATATGAACTGGCAGACGGATGGTTCGTGTCTGATTTACGATCGCCCGTTCAATGGACTGCCGAATCCACCAGGAAGCATAGGTGCTGAATTTAAAACCCCTGCGGTATTGGAACTTCTCAACCGCTCGAATCAATCCCAGGTTTCCTTCTTCGATTATATCTGAGAACTGAAGCCCTCTATTGATGTATTTTTTCCCGATCGCGACAACCAGACGAAGATTCGCTTCGATCATTCTCGCCCGAGCTTCCTGATCCCCTTGCTCAATGCGCCGGGCAAGTTCCTGTTCTTCTTCAAACGTAAGCAGGGGTGTTTTTCGGATTTCCTTGAGGTAATACTTTATTGCATCGAGACCTTTGTGAGGGGAAGGACTTTCTGCTACGCGGTCAGTGGAAATCTCTTCGTCGTTCGATATCTTGTCTTGCTCTTCTTTTTCAACATCCTCATCCTGATAGGTTTCCACGCCTACCAGATCATCAACCGGCTGTTTCTCCTCGCTCATGAACACCTCATGGTGCTGAAGAAGTAAAAGTCCGTACAGGTGCTCGTGATGTCAGATTGGGAATGAACACTCTTCCCAACCTTTGTTTATGACCTGTTGGCTGTAGAAGACTTCCAGTTTCCACGGGATTGCAGGTGCAAATATCTCGTGCTTGCATCCATTACGGGAAATAATGAGCATGGTCGGGGCGAGAGGATTTGAACCTCCGACCCCTTGGTCCCGAACCAAGTGCGCTACCAGGCTGCGCTACGCCCCGACGAGGTTGTATATTATACGAAGTTGATCCTGCTGTCAACGAGGATTCGATTGGAAAAAAGATTTTTTTGCTGACGATGAAGGAAAAAATTATTTACTTATATTGATTTTTTGAATTGACAATAAAATGATCGAAAGCTTCCTGGTAATAGTCTTTTTTGAGACGAATGGAGAGGGGAATTCTCTGTTCATAGAGCGCTCGTCCCTCCTCGATGTCCTGTTTCAGGAGTTCAAAAAAAGTGTTGTTTTGCAGTCCTTTCATTACTATTTCCTGATTATACAGCGTAATGTCGGAAACAATGATTCTTGCAAGTCGTTTCGCCTTCTGAACGGCATCCGGGTCCGACTCGTCGAAGAGCGGCGTTCCATATTCATGCTGATGAAAAAAATCGTGTTCGGAATATAACGATTCTGTTCGAGGAGAAAATTTCCTGATTGGCAAAGACACTGGCTTTTCAGCTGAAAACAAAGCCCGCAGTTTATCCGGAAGCTCATACAGCTGATGTTTTTCAATATAATCATCAGCGCCATACAGGCTTTCCGGTGTCCGTCTGTACCGTTTCATGTCATAGACTGATGAAACAAGAATGATTTTAATGGCTCCGGTTTTTGGATTTTCCTTCAGGCGGGAACACAGATCGAATCCATAGATGCCGGGCAAACCTACATCCAGCACAATACCGTGCGGCTGCCTCTCTGCAGCTTTTTTGAGTGTCTCTGTCCCATCCGACGCAGTATCAACCAAAAAACCCGCTCCCTGCAAAACATTCGCAACCATTGCCTTGGTCACCGTATTATTATCAGCAACCAGCACACGGAAACCGGTCGATTGCGCGGCAGGGATATGCGACAGCGGATGCGCGTTGTCTCCTGTTTTTATCGATACAATAGATCCGCATCTCGGACATCGTACTTTCATGTTTCTCGCGGTTATTTTGTCATCGGCAATTCTGAGTTTCGCACTGCAATCACAGGAAATGATCATGAGTAGCCGTACCGGCCCCCTCCCCATAATCGAACATCGCGACGCTTAAACAGCCCGATCAGGAGCATTCCCGAAAAAAATCCGGCAATATGCGCATACCAGGCAATACCGCCGCCGGAACCATCTGTTGTAAGTGCATTTATGAATTGAAGCACAAACCAGAAGAGAAGTATTGCCAGCGCGGAAACCTGGATGGTGCGAATATAAAATATGATAATGATCAAGGTGATAATCCGTGCCCGCGGATATAAAAGAAGATATCCGCCGAGAACCCCTGAAACAGCCCCGCTTGCACCAATCAGCGGAGTTGGTGAGGAACTGTTCATAAAAGCGTGGGTAAATCCGGCAATACAGCCACACAACACATAAAATACCACAAACCGCATTCTGCCCATGGCGTCTTCCACATTGTTCCCGAATATCCAGAGATAGAGCATATTGCCGGCAACATGAAGAATGCCCCCATGCAAGAACATGGAGGTAACCAGTGTAGCTGCTGTAGGAAAGGAGCCATCGGGCACCACCCCCACTGAAAACAGCTGGTTCGGAACAAGCGCAAATGACCCAATGAATCGTTGTATCCCCTGCTCTCCCAGCATCAGCTCATAGACAAATACAATGATATTGAGCACAATGAGAAGAAAGGTAACAATTGCAAAGCGCTCTGTCGGATTTATATCTCGTAACGGAATCATTGTTTTTTACCAGATGGATTGTTCCCTAAATATCCAGAGCAAGGAATCACTTTACTGGTTCATACTCTTTATAGAGTTTTCTCAATGCAAATACATACTTGAATCCTCTGTTGATGATCGTTATCAGTTCTTTTAGAGGAAATCTTACCTTGTTCAGTCGGAGTGGATTCGACTGGAAAGCAATGCCATACAATTCCGAGAATCGCTGGTAAAATTTACGTAACGGTAGCCTGGTGGGAAAAATCGTGTGCATGCAATCATAATAGACGTACGGATCCTTGATATAATCATTCTTATGTTTCTCCCACATCTCGGTACCCGGGGAGGGTGAAAAAACAGTAAACGTGACTTCTGCAGGGCAAACCTTTTTCACCTCTTTCTTAAGCCCTGCAAAATCTTCCTCACTGAAATCAGGATCCAGCATAAAACTCGCATGCAGGGTTATTCCCAGTTCCTTGAGTATCGCTACCGCCTTCTTGTTGTTTTCAACAGTTGTTCGCTTGTTTAATTTCTCAAGCCGTTCGCCGGTCATAGCCTCGAGCCCGACATACACCATGCTCAGTCCTGCCTGCTTCCACAGTTTAAAAACATCCGGACGTCTTACAATAGTGTCGCTTCGCGCCCAACTGATATACTTCTTTTTGATTCCCCGGTCGATCAAAAGTTGGGCAATACGCGCCATGCGGTCGCCATTGATGAAATTCTCATCGTCGACGAAATAAATATGATCTTCCTGCAGTTTCGATATTTCATCCACGACATCTTCCGGAGTCCGTTGCAGATACTGTCCCCGCATAATATGATGGACCACGCAAAACGCACAATTAAAAGGACACCCGTTCGATGTTCGAATGGTCGCCGTACGCGGAAATATGGTTTTAATTTTTTTTTCGTCACTCGCCGTCCAGACGCAGAAATATTTGGAGCGATCAACCAGCTCACGTCGGGGAAGCGGAATTTTCTCGATTTCAGGATATTTGGGAGGCAATAATGAAGCCTTATTTGAGAAATCAGGATCGCGCGGAGATAAAATGGCATCGCCAGACGCAAGAGGCTGCCCCTTCTTAAAACGTTCAACGATCTCCTTGAATGCCGTACCACCTTCTCCCCGAACAATGATATCGATATCTTGCACTGCATAATCAGCAGGGATAACGGTTGCATGAATGCCGCCAACAACATTAATCGCCGTTGGCAAATGCTTTTTTGCAAAGGCGGCAAGTTCGCGCACGAGCGCTGCCTGGCTGCTGAATCCCGTGTATCCAATGATGTCCGGCTTCATAGTAACGAGTTTAGCGCGAAAAGCCTCAAACGGTTCTCTCTCAAAACTGAGATCTATAATAGAAACTTCCTCTTCAACAGGAATACCTCCTGCTACGATCTCAAGTTCGAGAGGTTCGAGGTGCATAAAATAATCCATGAGAAACTTCGATAATGCGAGAGGCGGGTACGGCTTGACAAGCAGAATGCGCATAAATCCTCCAAAGTGACTCAGCAAATGAGAATCTGAATTTTAACGTTTTATTTTACCACTCGCTGTCTTCAACAGTCGATCGGTAAAAATAAATTCTTTTGGAACCTTGTATTGAGCGAGCCGATGATAACAGAATCGCCGCAGATCGTCAACAATGCTATCATGTATGCCTGTGTTCAACACTATCGTGGCAACCGGAAGCTGACCATACTGAGGATGCGGAGTGCCATGAACACGAGACTCTTTCACAAACGGATGCTGTTTTAAAACTGATTCGATTTCTTCAGGAAATACTTTCATCCCTGCAAAATTGATTACATTCTTGTCCCTGCCAACGATAAAGAGAAATCCATCGGAATCGATCTTTCCCAGATCGCCGGTTTTAAACCAACCGTCGCTCAGAATTTGTTCCCTTCCCTGCCAGGGGGAATAGTATGCATCCAGCATTCCTTTGCCTTGTATATGAATTTCTCCGACGCCGTTTTCATCTGGATTTAAAAGTCGAACGGTAAAATCAGGCAGTATTTTCCCGACAGAGCCCCTCTTCTCCTTGTTTCCGGATAATTTGATAAACGGAAGTCCGACTTCAATAATGCCGTATGCTTCAGTCAGTTCTAATCCGAACCTGGAAAAAAAGGCCTCTGCTGTCTTCTCCGGTAGTTTCATGGCAGTCGATATTGCCAGACGAACATGGCGCAGGGCATCGCTCTCAATCGCATCGGTTGTCGTGAGTAAATCATAATGAAATGGTGAAGCGTATAAGAACGTACCGTGATACTGAACAATTCCTTCAATAAAGAGATCAGGAAAACGGCTGGTGCACAGCACGATAGTCGCAGCCCGTCTCAGAAAAAGCAAAATGGTGACCACAAAATGATAACTCATGGACAAAACCCAGAGCACAATATCATGAGAAGTAATGCGCAGACCCTTGTTCGCAGCATCGGTACGTTCAAGGATGGCTTCATGCGACAACACAACTCCCTTGGAGATACCCGTGGTTCCCGAGCTGAAGCGGATGAATGCCGGGTTCAGCAGAGAATATTCAGGTTCGTGGTTTTGTTTTTTTCTTCTTTCAAAAAAAACCAGTTCTTTCTTTATAAAATCGTTCGGCTGGATCGTATCCTGATACTCTCCTGATCGTAGTTTTGCATCAGCAATCAGAAAATTCAGATCAATGCGTTCAATAACCGTATCGATTTCCTCCGAGGTTTGTTCCGGAGATATGGGGACAATAACAGCTGAAAGAGAAAGAATCGCAAGGCTGACCATAATGTACTCAGGGCTGTCGTCACAGAGCAGGCCTATCCGGTCATATTGCTCCACACCTTTCTGATGCAAGAACGCAGCAAATTGATCCGCGGCAGTAAGGAGTTCACCGTAGGTGATACGGCGATTTCCTTCAATAACTGCAGCACGATTTACATGCTGTTTCGTTTCCTGTTTTATCTGATCAACAATATTCATGCGTCTTTTTTATCGATAAAGATACCTTTTTGGATAAAAGAAACAGCGGAACGACCGGCCTTGTCTCCCAGCGCCATACACGCGCCCATAACACGGGTTGAGCCAAGAGCGCCATGCGACACAGAGATACATCGGCCTGCGGTCAGTAAATTGTCGACACCATTGACCTGAAGACAGCGGAATGGGATTTCATAATAGTCTCCCTGGGGAACATAGTGATACCGTGTCCCGTGTGACCGGTCCCATATCTCGATAGGCCATGCATTCTTTACAACACCGTCTGGAAATTTTCGGGCTGTAAGAATGTCGTCTTGAGTAAGCATATAGGGTCCGACGACTCTTCCGCCTTCCCGGTCAACAACATCGAGCGATGTCGTGGTAATTGTTGCATGCTGAAAAGCAGTACATACGCTTGCCAGATAGTTCAGCATTGCAACAGCGTCTTTCTGAGCACTATTCGTACGATCAGGCTCATCTTCCTGATCAAAACTCATTTTGAAAAAACCTTCAGTTTGATTTTTCCCTTTGCTGAAGGTTGTAAATTTCATCCGTTGCTCGAATATTCCCTGCTCTACTGCACGAGCAAGATAATACGGCACCATGAGAGAAAGTGATTCGCTCGTATCTTGAAGACCCGCTACTTCGACGATGAATCCCGCCAGCTGTCGTTCTTCCTGGCTGGCATATTCTATTTCAGCTCCTGCACGTGCTGCAATCGATCCGTTACCCGAACAGTCAATAACCATCCGGGAATTGACAACAATCTGTTCAGAGCTGGCTTCGAGTATTACGGTGTTGATCTTTTTTCCTGTCATTTCAAGAGAGATTGCTGAAGTTTCTCGCATCACGGTTAATTTCTTTTCAGCATCACAAAGTGCTGTAAGAACGGCCTGGAGATATTCCGCATCATACGGGAGGACATACACTTTTCCGATTTTTTCAAGAGGTCCCTTGGATTGTAAAAGACCGGCAATTTCACGTGTAATTCCGTCTTCCAGTGTATCCGAAGGAATTTCATTTCCGTTCAGATACAGACCGCATATATGGTGCAGTTTTCCACTATAGCCGACTCCGCCAAGCCAGGGCTTTTGTTCAACGAGTATGGCGTGAGCACCGGTGCGAGCCGCTGCAAGTGCCGCTGCAACCCCTGATACTCCTCCTCCTATCACGAGGACATCGCATGCAACATGAGTCATTCTGATACTACTCCAAATCGTTTTCTAATCGCTGTTTCAAGCATCCTCATCTCTGTATTCGTGAGCATTCCTTCAAGGTATGAGATAACCAGATTCAGTCGTCCCTTATAAATGTTGCTGAAAAAACCTATTCCCGGGGGCATCGGCACACGCGGCATATGAAAAAAATCCGTTATCGTACTGTCCAGAAAGCCGGTTGACTGATATGCGCTTTTTCCAAGATGCGAGAATGCAAATGTAGCAATTTTGCCTTTAAAAGGGGCAGAAAATAATCTTCCCAGCACGCCGAGCGGTACAATGCGGGTGAGCAGACTCGCTTCCGCGAGATCGCGGGGAAAACCTGTTTTTATCTGATCATACATCTGCTGTTTAAATAAATCGATCAGTTCCTTCCTGTTTTCAGCAGCGTGAACAGGCACTTGATAAAAAAGAAAAGAAAAGTGATTAAAAAAAATCTCAGCAAGCGAATCTGTTCCCTGTCTAAGATCAATGGTCACGGGAATCACGTAACTCGATCCATCACCAGACTTGTGCAGCATCAATTCATGCATGGATTGGGTAAGAACTGCCAGGAAAAAAGGCGATTCCATGAGATAACCGGCTTCCTGGTATGCACGGTCGTAGATGATGGCTGTTTCCTGTTCATTGAATGCAAGCAGCCGATAGAGAAAGCGGCTCTTTTTGTTTTCCGGAATCTGCAACGATCTCGGCAGGGATTTTGAAAGAGCAATAACTCTTCTGTTGATAGTCTTTCCTGCAAGAAACTTTCGTTTCCAGTTCGTCAATTCACAGCTTGAAGTAAAAGCACCGTCTCCAGAAGGAAGCTGTCCTTTGAGAGAGCGTTCCAAGAAGAAAAGAAAGGATTCGGCTCCTCGGGCATCGAGCAATCGATGATCGAATATCATCGCCAATGCGCTCCGACTGGCATTTGTAAAAAAATGAAAGGCAATATGATCGGTATCATCTTGAAAGGCACTGTTCGCACTTTCGGTTAAAAGCGGCAACAGTTCATCCGCTGTTAAAAAATCGTGCGTATGAACAAACAAGCTCACATCCTTGCGGGCTGCTGCGGGGATATTCCAGTAAGGAGCGAGTTTCAGGTCCCGGGCCACATGTCCGTTCAAAACCGGCAACTGCGATACAACCTGGTTGAGAGAAGCTCGGAGCTTTTCTTCATCTATCCGTGAATCGAACAACAGAACGATCTGGGACATATTGCCCGAACAGGTTGCTGATTTCATTGCATAATCGAGCGTGTTGATAGCCCAATCCAGACCGGACAGATAGCGTTTTCTTTTTGAAATAATCATTTGGATGAATAAAGTTAAAGTTTTCTCTGAATAAATTGTGCAAGATTGCGGATCGTTTCAAAGTCCTTTTTCGTGAGATCTGAAGCTATCAACTGAAGCTTGAATGTTTTTTCAATATAGACCAGAATTTCAACAAACCCAAGTGAGTCAATGCCAAGATCATGAAACGGTTTTTCAGGATCCACGCTGGCCTGATCCGTATTGGTAATTGTAGAAATTCCTTTTATCAGAATTTGTTCGATTTCTTGAGCTGTCATGTATCTCCCTCGAATAAAATATCTTGTCCTTATGATTTTTATTTCTCCATAACCCTTGCAGTCGTTATGACTTGTTCTAAAGAGCAATTGAATCCAATACACCGTATCGTACGAATTGAAGCGGATTCCATTTTAGTCAAAAGATTCAGATTATGAGGATTGCTTTGTTCCGGAGCTGCATAAAGGACCTGACGTTTCATCATGAGTGCTGCGGCAGCAAGATGAAATGCACTGGTATTCATCGTGCTGCCGAATAAAGGTGAATACGCAGTTATTCGGACATCGGGTGACACTGCGGTTCGATAGACGGATTCATCTGGATACATGCCATCTGCATCGATGATAGTAACTTCAGCAGAATCCTGTCTTATTTGTTGACCAGCGGCAAAATCAATATCCACAGTACAGTAATCATTCCCTCCGCGAGTATTGCTCATGAGAAAAAATACCGCGCCTTCACCGGGGACCGCACAGGTAGGATTGAATAGGAACGGCCGTATTTTCCCGTCTTCTGCCCATCTGCTTTTTTTGTCAGAAACATATCCCAAAACATCACCGTATTGATCAACTGCTCCCACCAGAATGTAGTCACATCGCTTCTGATTAAGCCAGATTTTAGCCAGTTCCAGTGCCCGGGAAAATGAAAAACGGAATTGCGTGACCGTCAAAGTCGGCCCCTGAATTCCGAGAGATGAAGATATATATGATGCGGCTGCATTGTGAACTGAATTTGAAAATGTTGTTGGTGAAACAGCAGCATCTCCGTAATCAAGGATACCGTCAAGAAAATCAAAGGTAGTAACATGCGCACCGAAAGCAGTGGCGAGAATAATCCCTGTTTTTTTGTGTTCATACGGGAGACCGCTGTCTCCAAGAGCATCTGCTGCCGCAAGTACTGCCATTTTACTTAATTTATCCGCACGGCGTACTTTTTTGAGGAGCGACTTGTCAGGTACGGTTTCAAGATTCGCCAGAAATGCAGGAAGTATTTTCCCCTCAGAAAGTGCAACGGCATCAGGCTTTTGCCATCCAATCTGAAGCGTATGCTCGAATGCCTGAATACCCAATCCACGTGAGAAAAGCATCCCGATCCCGAGAACGTTCATGCCCGATCCTCCCGTCCAAATACGAGAGCGGCATTGTTCCCTCCGAATGCAAGTGACGTTGACACTGCAAAAAAACCGTTCACTGATGTTCTTTGTTGTATTGGCGCGATGGGAATCTTCTCATCACGATGATGAAAACCTGCGCTTGCCGGTATCCATCCTTCTCTCAGGCCTAAAAGAGTAAATACCGCCTCAAGCCCCCCGGCTGCCCCGAGCGTATGTCCGGTAAATCCTTTTGTTGAGAGCATTTTTATTTCTGCTCCAAACAGTTCTGCAAGCACCCTTCCTTCGACCAGGTCATTATCAAGGGTTCCCGTCCCATGAGCATTCACAAAACTGACGTCTTGGGATTCAATATCCGCTTCTGCAAGCGCCGCAGCAAGAGACGCTTTCAATCCAACTCCATCCGGGCTTGGTGCAGTAAGATGGTAGGCATCACTGAAAGACCCGTATGCTGCAAGAAACAGTTTTGAGTCTATCCCTCTTTTTTGCGCGACCGATTTTTTTTCAATAACCAATACTCCAGCGCCTTCACCAAGATTCAACCCTTTTCGATCCCGATCAAAGGGAGCACATAATCCCTCGTTCAGAATGCCAAGAGAACCAAACCCGCAATACGGGATATGACTGAGCTCATCCGCACCTCCTGCAAGCACCACATCACAGACATCGCTTTTGAGCCAGGACAAGGCAACTCCGATGGCATCTGTTCCTGAAGAACAGGCATTCCCAATCGTAAGCACCGGTCCTCGGGCCTTGATGGAGCGAGCAATGTATTCTGAAAGATTTCCTTTCAGGAAACGATCAACCGCTGTCAAGGGAGTCGATCCTGTAGAGCGCAATTCCTTATAAAACTCCAGATCGTTTAGCTGGCTTGCTACCGTGGTTCCCATGCAGACTCCCACGCGGTAAGGAGACAGATCAGGCAGACGGGCGTTCGTAAGCGCCTGATGCGCAGCATACAACGCCAGACCAACCGTACGTTGTCCCTCAAGGCAATAGCTTGCAGGAAGGTGTTTTACTTCAAAAACCGGATAGGTCAAGTCAGTCTTGAAAAGAGACACCGGGACTGCATTCCGCCGGTTATGGTGAAATGTATCCAGCGTTTCCTCAATGGTACTGCCTGCGGCGGAAACAGCGCCAAGCCCCGTTATCAGTAATTCTTTCTGCATGATTAGTTTTGAAAATGTTTTTTGGGAATGCCTAGCACGTCAAGGCCTTGATCAATCGTCACGATACGCATATCAGGATACGACGATTTTATATAGTTGATCATATCCGACAACAGGATGCGATCATTATAGATAAGAGAGTCGATACTCGCTGTTGCGCCGCTTGTCATTCCCGTAATGGTATCCCCCGGTTGTGGAACTCCTGATAACGGCACAAAATACAGGGAAAACCCATAGAGCGGAAACCAATGAACCGTGACATACCGGCCGATTGTCCCTGACGGTCTCAGCCGAACAAGCTCTCCCTTTTGAAAGGTTCCTTTTTTTGCATCTAACTTCACGTGTGCATCAATCTCATGCTGATAAAAAATGATCCATGATTTGCTTGCATAGGCCTGATCGATGTACTGCTTCATGAGCGACAAATCATGCTTGAGCGAGAACGACTTCAAAAAATAGGGATCGATCGTGTCGTTATTGACGGCGTTCGTACCCCCTCGCCCGGAACGGTAATACCTGGCCGCAACCATTCTTACCGTCTCGTTATTTTTATTGAATGGATACACGATATTGTTGATTGTCAGCCCCATTTCTTCCAGAACGGATTTTGAACGAGCAAGTTCATCATCCAGCTCTTTGAGCGTCAGGGATTTCAAATTCGGATGCGATGCCGTATGGCTCATGATTTCCCAGCCTGCATCGCGCAATGCGATGATTTGGGCCGTGCTTAAATGGTCAGGAGTATTGATCCAGTCGGTCGTGATCGCAGAGCAGGCAACAACACCCTGTTCGGCAAAAACTTCACGGCCCACCAGGTAATCCGTATCATCGCCATCATCAAAAACAAACGTAACCAGCGGGACCGACGCTCCCTGAACAGGCTTCAAGCGATTTCCTCCGGAAGCGCAGGATAGAAACAAAAATGCCGCAAGAACAGCAAAAAATCCTTGCAGGATTCCCGCACGACGATTATTATTTTTTTCGATTATCATAAATAAAGTTAGCAATCGTGTTGATCGAATAAAATATTTCCCTGCCCTGATCCATATTTTTCACTTCAATGCCGAAATTCCGCTGCAGCAATACCACAATCTCAACGGCATCAAGGGAATCCAGGCCGAGTCCTTCGCCGAACAGGATTTCATCATCCTTGATCTCTTCAGGCTTGATGTCCTCAAGCGAGAGGTCCTTTACAATTATTTCCTTGAGCTGCGTTCGTATTGCTGCCAGTTCCTGTTCCTTGTTTTCCATACTCTTCTCCTTCATGATGTGCTTTACTTATTTGACTTCCAGATATCTCGAAATACAAACCATTGAAATGGATTGATCATAATATATTCTTCAAGAATCCGGGCAAACTCCTGAACGGCATTTTTCACGCCTGCATCCCGCTCGGCCCGGGTGCCTTTTGGCAACCGAATAACATGCGACATGTCAACAACGTATTTCTTGAAACCCGTTCTCGCTGACAGCAACACAACTACCGGGCACCCTACACCAGCTGCGATGCTGAATGCGCCGTAGGGAAGCTGGACACTGCCCCCGAGAAATGATGCCTCAAGAGCGCTGTATCCATACGTTCGATCGCCCATGATCGAGACCAGAGTGCCATTGTTGATGGCACGTATCGCTTCAAAAACACCACCCAGTGAGTCATCCGTAAAAATAATTGAGATGTTCTCATTTCCCTGGTCGATGTTCAATGTTTTTTTTACCGCGCTGTTGTCCTCCGGCCGCATCATCAGGCTGATGTTCCGGTCGAATTTCTTGAGTGCGGTCATGGCCACCTGCCAGTTCCCAACATGCGCAGTCAGAAGAATGAATCCCTTGTGCTGGTCGGACAAAATATCTTGGATGGCATCATACCCGATGATTTCAATATCGATATCCTGATATCCGGCCGAAAGTGCATAGCGATCAATCAGGTTTCTGCCCTGGCTTATGAGCAGGAGGTACACATCCGCAATACGCCGTAGTCTTCCATGATCAGGAAACCGTCGTGTACTATATGCCAACGAAGCTGCAACAACCTCGCGATCAACAATCAGATAGTACAAGCAGACGAAATACAGAAATCCGTAAGCACCCCGCAGTCCGAATATTCTGACAGCGATTTTAAAAAACAAAAATCCGAGTCGATTGCCGCGTTTTTTTTCAACACCGTTCTTTTGAGACATGGGCATACCGTATTCTTTGAATCATGGCCGCAGTTACGTAGATGATTCCCCCGATAAGCGCGCCTGCCAACGGAGCAATAAAAAGAGAACCAAGCAGCCATTCATAAATCCGTGATGAAAATTCCTGAAAAACCGTTTCAAACGATAATTCAGACAGCCACGTTCCGTGTCTAATATAATATCCGACTTCAATGCAGAGAGCAGGTAAAAACGGCGGTACTGCAAGATGCTGGACATTCAGGGCAACAATCTTGTTCAATTTGAGGCGTGTGGCCACATACAGAATCACCAGTGAATGCATGAATAAAATGGGAAGCACCGCAAGAAATAATCCGACTGCAGCAGAGAGCGCCAGTCCGAAGGGAGTTGCGCTTTCCTGTAGAAGCATCTTAAGAACCCTGCCTGGATGGCGCAGTAATGAGAGCGTAGATTCAGAGGAATTCTTTACCAGTTTTTTATGCGGAATCGGTAAAAGCCGTCTGCTGACCAGCATAGCATGCATATGCGTAAGCCGCAGATTGTCCAAAAAAGGCTTGAAGCTCGAAACACGGTCCTCAGGTTTCGGATACATCACATCAATGTCAACCATTTTGAGTTTAAGACCAGCCCATGCAGCCTTTGCAAGCACTTCCGCCTCGAAATCATAGTGCGATCCCTTGAGAGGAAGCTGATTCAAATATCGCACCGGATATACCCGGAATCCGCTTTGACAGTCGTGAATTTCCTTTCCCGTCTCAACGAGCAACCAAAAATTTGCGAACAATCTTCCAAATCGGCTTGATCTGGGCACATTCTCCGTATTAAAATTTCTGCATCCAATGATAATGCCCGGTTGTTCCTCCTGCAGCAAGGGAATAAATTTTTCAATATCACGAGGGCAATGCTGGCCATCCGCATCAACGGTGATCATATACGTTCCGTTTCGCGCTTCCACGAATCGTGAACCGGTACGTATAGCTTGTCCTTTTCCAAGATTTTTTTCATGGTGGATGATAACCACATCGAGCCCAACAAGCAGCTTTTCAACATCGGCATCCGTGCTGCCATCGTCAACAACAACGACATTCGGAAGCATTGCACGGCATTCCTGCACCACCTGGCGCATGGTATGCTTGTTGTTGAACACCGGCACCATGCACCAGAGAAACCCTTCGGGAAGAGAGTTAACGTGCTGCATGCCTCGTCCTTTCTGGGCGTTTTCTTCCGGGCAGCAGCAAATCCCACATCGGGCCGGAATATCCAAGCTTATGAAGAATCTGGAGGCTGTTGTCATACGCATCAGGCGGAAACACACAATGACGCACTCCGTCAAAACCTTTTTGCAGCGTTTCCTCAAGCCACGTTTTGTCTACCTGAGGAGAAAGATAGTAAACCGGTTTCAGCAAGTTCTCTGTGGAAGAAATCAACCCTTCCCGAAGCGCGCGTTCTGCAAGCACCGTATGGGGCAAGATCCGGATACCCATGAAAATGAATGAGACACTTTTTTTGAGTGTTAAAATATTGCTGATTCCCTCTGCGACGGTCTCCTTGGTTTCTCCGGGACCTCCGAACATAAAAAAATGTGACACTGCAATCCCGTGACGGACCAGCATATCATTGGATTCCACAACATCGTGAAACGTAAAATTTTTACCCATATGTTTCAGTGTTGTATCCGAAGCTGCATCTGCCCCGATTTCCGCAGCTACGAACCCAGTTCGTTTCATACGCTCAATAGTTTCATCCGTGAGTCCCCCAGGTTTAAAAAAAGCCGTCCAGGGGATGGAGATGTTCCTTCTGAGCATTTCATCTATCACGTCAAGGTAGCCGCCTTCATCATCGTTAAAAACGGAGTCAACAAAGAAGATATACTTGGCTGCGAACCGGTCCCGCAGAAGCTCAATATCATCTACAACCAAATTTGCAGGCCTCCGGCGAAGAGCCGATCCTTCAAGCACCGGGTATGAACAATAAATACATTTATGAGTGCATCCGCGTTTGGTCTGGACTGAAACAATATTGCCGCTTTGAAGGTAAAATTCGAGCAAGCGCTCATCATACAGCGCTGGTGCAATCTTTTGACCGGGAAGAAACGTCTGAGAGCCGATAATGCGCTGGGAAGGGTATATACCACGTGCAGCATTATTTGCAAATTCGACGGTCAGAATTTCTCCTTCCCCTTTGATACCGTAATCAGCTCCGGTCTCATCAAGAATAAGTTCAGGCATGAGCGAAAAACCTGCACCGCCCAGCAGCACCTTGGCAGTGGTTGCGCTCCGAATGGCGGTGACGATGTCTTTAACATTTTGAATATAAAACTGTTCATTCACGAGATTGACATTATCAATATTCCGGACTGATATCCCGATAAGCTCAGGCTGAAAGTGTTTTATTTCCGAGGTGATCGCTTCAAGAGAATTTTTTTGATGCAGAAAGTCAACCTGCGCTACTTCATGGCCTGCCCTCGCAAGTGCTCCTGCTATAATACTCATCCCGATCGGATAAATGGGATAGGGCGACAGGGTCACATTGGCTGATAGCAGCAGTATCTTCATACTGTTTTTTCCCTATCACTGTTTATGTTCCACTTCCTGCGTCGTAAACCGGAATGCCGGTAGGTGCCATCGGCTCTTTCTTTTTCGATGACCTTCATAAACAATTTTGCCATTTTCAGGCTCTGGCTGCTGTCGCTGTAAAACCTGTCCCAGGCATAGTAGTAGAGGTCCTGAAGCGTTGCAGGGGTCATCTTCGCCGGCTTATACACGACTTCACCGCCGGTATACCGGCGCCAGTCATTGGTCAGTATTCTTCCCTCGTTTACCAGGGTTTCTCGGATAGGCGTCTGGGGAAACGGCGTGAGAATGGTAAACTCCGCCATATCCAGATTGATTTCGAGCAGAAAATCAACAAGCCGTTTGATATACTCCTCATCGTGTTCATCGGTTCCGAGGATGATCGTTCCTTCTACGCCGATGCCGCGTTCCTGCAGCCGCTTCACGCGGTTTCGAATATGGTCTGATGTGTCGGAGATCGCCTGGTAGACATACCAGCAGCCGGCCTCTGCCGCAAGGTCCAGGATATCATCCCTGTCCTTGATCGGATGGCAAACCCATTTCTTCTTGAGCGGGATCAACGCCTGAAACAGATCCTTTTCCCATTGGTCGTTCTGGGCCATGGAATTGTCCACAAAGAACAATCGATTGTTGTCAATGGCCTCGACCTCGCGAATGACGTCATCAATAGGACGAGGACGAAACTCCCGTCCGCCGAGGAATGGCGTACAGCACGGAAAACAGTTGAACCGGCAGCCTCGTGACGCATGGATAAGATCCACCATCTGTACGCCGCGATAGTTATAGAGGTTGTTGTTCAGAATGCTTCGTCGGGCAGGACCAACCAGCGTTATGTCAGGAAGATTCCGCTGGAAGTCATAAACCTTTTGAAGTCTTTTGTGCTGAAAGTCAATGAGCACCTGTTCAAAGCGGCCTTCGGCCTCACCGAGAAACACGGAGTCCGCATGCTGCATGGTTTCTTCCGCGTGCAGCATGGTCCCGATACCGCCGAAAATCACCGGAATGCCTTTTGTGCGATACCTGTCGGCAATTTCCCAGCCGCGCTGGATCTGGCAGGTAAGCATGCATGAGATCGCCACAAGATCGGCCTGCTCATCAAAATTAATTTCCTCGACATGTTCATCCGTAAAGGTAATCTGTACATTTTCTGGAACGGTCGCAGCAAAGCACACCGGGCCGTGAGGTGGCAGATGAAATTCCGTCTGGCGTTCCAATTTCGGCCATTTTGGATAGATAAGTTTTATGTTCACGCAACGCCTTTCTTTTCTTGCAAATCAGAACTTGCTTGCAGAATACTGGGGATGTCATCCATGGTCGAAACAATTGACTGCATATCAAGGAACGAAAAACTTCCCTGTTCAGAATTTCCGCCGAGCAAAAAATAAAGCGCTTCATCTTGTTCTGCACGGCCGACAAGCATCATATTAGACTGATGCGCATCGATCATGTCAGCACCGATCGTCATGAGTGCCGGCAGCGTATCTGTTGAAGCGGTTGCATACACAAGAGGGCCGCGAAGACCGAAATGAATTGCCGCTTCTCCCAATGGGCTTGAGGGAAGCGTGTAAATAAAAAGATTCGCCCGGGACAGGGTTCTTCCTCCTTGCATATAATCCTTGAAATACTCTCTATCCGAAACAAGAGAACCATCCTTGCTTGTCCCGACAATCCCGATGGCCTGCTTGCAGTCTGGAGAATATGGTTTTTCCGCATCACGAAAAGCAAGCGCCACAGCTGCAACGGTTATCCTTGAAAGAGAATCGAGTCGCCCGAAATTTTTAAACGGATAGGAAAAAATATCATGCTTTGAAAGTGCATACCGTTCATCAGGCGCATGAAAATCGTAATGCAGTTTTCGTCTCATGCATCCATATCCTCCTGGTGTGATCCATCCTGCGCCTAATACACATACTGACATGACTGATGTCCTTCTGTCCTTTCAGCCTGAAAAATCACTGTTCTGCAAGAATCAGCGCCGTGTTTACCCCGCTAAATCCCGCATTTGTTATGAGCGCCGTTGTACGTTGATCCAGAGTCTGCGATGTTCCGGACGCCCAGCCTGCTGCATCCGTGTCGGGCACGGTTAAATTGACTGTAGGAGGTATTTTCTTTTCCCGTTGTGCTTTCAATGCAATAATCATTTCAACAAGCCCGGCAGCACCCATGGTATGCCCGATACCGCCTTTGATGGAATATACGGGAAGCACTTGATCAGAAAATACCGCATGAAAAGCCCGCATTTCCATGGCATCGTTATACAGGGTTCCTGTGCCATGCGCGGCAATAAATCCGATTGTCTTTGAATCCATACCCGCTGACTGAAGTGCTTTTTGTATGGCAATGATCATGCCTTCACTGTCTCGGGAAGGTCCGGTCATGTGATTAGCATCATCGCTCATTCCCCAGCCTGCAATTCTTCCTAACAGGTGTCTCTGCTCCCGGGCTGCGCGATCCGTGCTCATCAGAACGGCATATGCTGCAGCTTCCCCGACATTTAACCCAGATCTATTTTTATCAAAGGGCCTGGCCGGAACAGCATCAAGCGCCATCAATGACGAAAACCCGGAAAAGATAAATTCCGTAACGCTGTCACAGGCGACAACAAGAATGCAATCGGTCTTTCCACTCTGAATAAGTGCTGCAGCGTAGCCAAGCGCGGCAGATGAGGAAGTGCACGCTGATGAGAAAACCATCCCCATGCCGGTTACCTTTGTCAGTTCCGTTGTTTTTTCAAGAAGCCGTTTTAAACTGCTTTCCGCTGCGTCGGCAGCATCGTTAAGAATGTTCATTTCCAGAAAATCAATTTCGCCCTTGGTTGTAGCCAGCAAAAGCATGGCATCCGGAGGGATTATGCCGGAGGATCGGGAAAACAAAGAGACAAGCATCTGCATTACTAGGGATGATGCCTGATGATACAATAAACCGGGTACGATTCCAGCATACGAAGATTGGAATGTGCGCGTTCCAAACCGTGTAACCGGAGTAATAGCTGACTTTCCTGCCGCAATACCGTTCCAGCAGGCATCAATTCCCGTTCCGTATGCGGTAACCATGTCACATGCTACAATGACGGCATTCATGGATGATCGAACTCTCCTGCTTTCCATCTCTTTTTGCATCGTTCAAATAACTCCGGAGAAATCATACAAGGTTCTCCGGTTTTGTGATCTGTAAAAAGCTGGACAGTATATCCGGTCGTGGCAAGACTCCCGTCTTTTTTTATTACCTGGAATTCGGTATTAAGACGCGCTCCTTCAGACCAGATGAGCGATGCCCGAACAGTGAATTCGTCATCAAGAAAAAGCGGCTGATAATAATCGATATGCAGTTCCACGATCGGCGCCCGCAAACCTGCTTCATAAAAATCTTTATACGACAATCCGCATCGCCTGCCGAGGTCTTCCGATGCTTCTTCAAATAGGAGCGGGTATCTGCCATGCCAGGTAATCGCCATGGCATCCGCTTCATTAAAATGAACCCGCCGTTTGACTTCCGCTACAATCGGATCGGGTGACCCGGAAATTCGCTCGAAATATATTTTTTTTCTTCTCATGTGTATGCGTCCCGCCTATTTTCTCTTTCCATCCTTCAGAGAAATGCTCAGTTTCAGTTCCGCAACTTTAACGGAATTCTTCGTTATGACTCCTTTGCATATCCTGTCGTCACTCATATCATTTGAAACTCCCTGGATCGTGCAAAGGATCTCTTCATCCGGAAAAACAGGCGTAAGATATTTTGCCAGTATAACTTCCTTGAGAAAAACTGTTTTTGCAAGCCCCTTTTCAATCGTTGACACGATGCATTGGATCTGACAGGCACCCGGAAGAATTTTCTTTGTTGGGAAATGACCCTCAAAACCGACAAATTCGGGGGGAAACCGGAACCAGGACGTGAGACCAGTATCCACCTTTTCGATGCGGGTCAGGCAGTGTTCCAATTCGGTCTTAATTGTTTTCAAAACGCATCTCCTTGTGCCGAACAGTCAAACGGTATCCATGTTCATAATTGAGATAAACGATTCCTTTGGGATACTGTTTTCCCTGGTACTCTTGATATTCAAAATACATCACCCTCCAGACAAGCGCGCGATCTTCACGATACTGTTTTTCGACTACCGTTCCTCTCTGTCCTCCAAAAATATATTCAAGATCACCGGCACCCGATGATTCTGAAAAAATAAATCTGTCTTTCCTTTTTTGAAGTCGTGTAAGGTGCGAGGGCGTCGTCTTGAAGTACATGCGCCTGATGTCGTTCGCTATTGCTGATGCCACATCTCCGTAACTGGCAAGCGGCGCAAGCACAGAGTGTGTTACGGTTTGTTGATCATTCCCTGAAATTTCGAATAGTTTTACTCCCATTGGATTCATACAGGCAAGCGTAAACGAATTATCACGATGATTGATTGCAAGAGCGCCGATTCCATGAAACGTCTGACCATTATACTCAAAAACAGCCGTGGTAAGCAATTGTACCTGCGGGGGAATAGACGCTTGAAACGTCTCTACCATGTGAACGGGATTTTCCGCTTCCAACGGTACAAAAACAGGTTTCTCAAAAGGAATGCTGACGCAGCCAGCAATCATAGCAGCATGGAAAAGAAAGAGTATGTTCTTCATGGAAGTGGCACTTCCCTTCGTCCAGTTTTCATGATCCGGCAAAAAGAAGGGATTACCACGATCGCGGAAATATAGGCAGCCGTCATGCAAATCACCATCGCAACTGCGGTTGAATACAGGGCAGGATGTTTTGCAAATAACAGCGCTCCCGCTCCAATAATATTTGATGCTGCAGATAATGTTACGGCAATGATCGTTCCGAAATTCATGTTCTGGCCGTACTCATACGTCATGCCCAGCCCATAATCAATAATGACTCCGGTTGTGATGATTACCGCGACAAGAGTAATGACATTCAGGGGAGTATTGAAAAGCGCCATAATGCCAATAAGCCAGATTACGCCGGTGATAAGGGGGATAAGTGCAATAAGCACTTCTTGCCAGTTTCTGAAAAAAAACCATGCAAAAACCACATTAAACAGCACGGCAAGGGGCGCTAAAATACGGATTTCCTTTGCTGTAAAGTCAGAAATAAATGATGAGAGCATTTTTCCTGACACCAGGAACGTTCCCGGATACTGCTCGGGAAGAGTTGATAGTGCGTCCAAAAAGCGCTGTTCATCCGGGAAAAAAGTAAGAACACGGTATTCTCCGTTTTGAACGGTAACAAACCGCTTCTGCAAATGAGCAATGATGCCCTCCGGCACGGCGTTTTCTACCCGGTGGGCATACAGTCCCTGGAAAAAGGGAGCAAATGCCTGATCGGAAAACTCATACCGTGCGGAGGCCTGCCTGATCAGCTCCCGTAGTTTTTTTTCTCTGCCTTCGTTCCAGAAACGATCCCAGGTCTGGACATTTTCTTTTCTCTTCTTTTCAGAAGGCCAGAAGGAGGCTATGTTCGTGATATGCTCCGCCCCGATCCTCTTCTGGACATCGGCAAATACCTGGTCATTTTTTTCCATGGCCTCTTCAAGGCTTCCACCGGTCACAACAAGGATGGCCTGATTGCTCTTTCCTCCCCAGACCTCATGAAACCGCTGCTCCGTTTTCAGCACCTCTGGCCCGCTGCCATCAAGTTTTTTTACATCACTGTCAAATTGTACAAAAAAAGCCAGAACAAGGAATACCGCAGTCAATACACTCCAGATCACAACAATACGTTTTGCAGGCCACTGGTCCATTTTTATGCCAGCCGCAAAGCTGCTGTGAATAATCGATCCGGTCTGCCTGCGATCAAGGATAAGCGGAAGAACTGCCATTGAGAACAGAAGACAAAGCGTCAAGCAGAGAACGGAAAACAGGGCAAGCTGATGATATCCGTGTATCGCTGAAAAAAATAGGACTACAAAACTGAAAATGGTCGTAATCGCATCGATAAAGACAAGCTTGGCAAGTTGTATTGATTGGGAAATATCCGTACCCTGCTTCATGGCAATATACACAACCAGCCCGTAATCGGAAATACCTACGATCGCAGTGCCAAATCCGATGATCAGATAGGAAAGTGTATCTTGGACAAAAGCAATGATCACAATGGCCCAGATAACCGCAATAACCGGAAGAATAAAAACAAAAAGCGCCCGCAGGTCACGAAACACGAAAAGAAACAGAAACAGGAAGGCAAACGATGCAATGGTGGCCGCAACCGTGATGTCCTGCTTGATCACCTCTTCGTTCCGAACGGTATGGATATGACCGCTGACAATATCAGCCGTTACATACGCAGGCAGATGCTGCAGATGATCCTGTAAAGCAGCTATGAGTTCCCTGCTGCGCCTGCCGTCGGTCATGGGAACCGAGGTCTGGATAATGATCATCGCATGCCTGCCGTCTTTGCTGATAAAATGGCCGTCTTCCATCATGACGTCGTAACCCAGAGATGCGGGCAGCGCTCGTAGTTTTTCTAAAACAATCCGTTGAATGCCGATAGGATCCGTACGGGAAAAGGAGGAGAGAAAGATGCTTTCAAAACGAAACGATTGTTGATAAATATCGTGCAGGCGGCTTGATACAGCCTGCGGGTTGATTTTTTTGTCGAGCGCTTTGAAGTCCTGCTCTCCGAAAATTTGCGGCGCATACTGAAGAAGGGAAAATTCTTCCATGACATCGGCAAAAGAAAAACCCGTTATGGCCGAGGTGAACAGTGGTGGCGCAAGCGATGCGGCAAGCGTATCGGCTGCATGAAATAAATCTTTTTTTGTTTTTTTCGGATCACGCAATGCAAGAGATAGGATTACCTTGTCGGAAAAACTTGCATCACGCAGAAAATCAAGGCTTTGCACAACCTTCTTGTCCGGGGGAAGCATGATATTGATAGTGCCTTCGTAGCTGACAAAGAATACTCCTGTCGCCGCAAGAAGAGTGACCAGCACAAACGATGCAAGCACCCATTTTTTATTCGCATGAAGAAATTGATAAAAACGCAGGTAGTACCGGTCACTCATGCCCTTTCACCTCGAAATTGCGTTGATCGAGAGGGGCATTCAGGAGGGTATTCGTGAAAATGATGGTGGTGATATCTCCGCTTAATTCATGAATTCGTATTTGCTTCAAATAGGTCCGGTCTTCGCGAAAACTGATCGTAACCTTTTGAATCACCGTAGCGGCAATGTTTTTTTTGTGAGGAATAAACTCAACCGTCAATGGTTCGATCTTCACGAGTCTCACGGTATTCGTTTCCAAAAGAGTCGTATAATCTCCTGAAAACCATACGGTGAGCTGGCTCAGCACATTTTGAAAGACCGGATTTTGCGTTAAGGAAATTTCCTGAACCCGATTTGTGTCTTCATCCCATTGACGAATAACTTTATCCGTAATAAGAACTGAATAGCGAACCGGAGAATCGACGTGCCAGGCAATCGTGTTCGGTTTGCGAAGATAAATGCGACCGCGCAATACCAGCTTTTTCTTGAACAGTGCCATTTCTTTTTCCTGGATGAAGTCGGTACTGAGCGTCTTGAAATCCGCAATTTCTTTGCCCAGTTTTTTTAAAAAAGCCGGCAGATTTGCGTTATTCGCCTGACGATCCGCTGGAGATTCAGCAGACAAAACAGTCAGAGGAAACAGGAAGGCAACCAGGAATACGAAACTCATTGCACAATATACTCGAAATGCTTTCATTGCTCCACCTTGCTGTCACGCCAGACTTTCAGTTCTCCCCGTGCGATCACGGTACCTTCATTTGTTACTTCTCCCCGGATAATCCCGAAATCTCCCAGTTTTGCAATTTTAGATATGGTAATACGAAGGACATCTCCCACATACGCACTTCCCAAAATCTCAAATTTTTTGATGCCGAGGAGAAATCCTTCCTGATGAGGGTTCAAACTATTCAGTGTACGGAATCCTTCCATAGCAGCGAGCGCCTGTGACATGATCTCGGGGTATGACGTTTCGTTCAATTTCTCGTGCTTGTCAACAAAAATCATGTCTTTTCGTACGGTCATTTCGGAAACCGCCGTCCGTTCCTTGACTTCTAAAAGACGATCCAGAAGCAACATGGGAGGTTTATGCGGAACAACACGAGCAGCATCAACAGGCAGAAACATAATATCATCCCGGCGATCTCGATTTCTCCAGCAGAGCGGATCAGAAGCAAGATAATCGCCGGTCAGTTGATACGCTGCACCCCGGCAGCCATAACACGAATCGAGTTTCTCGCATTCACCGCAGGGTCCCTTGATCATCTCTTTGTAACGCTTCAGATCCTGCACCACTTCGCTGTCGTGGAGAATGTCCTTCAAACGCTGCTGCCTCACATTTCCGAGGGGAATAGTTATGCCGACGCACGGCTGCACAAACCCTTCAGAGTTCACCGCACAGGAGAATTGGTGACGAAGACATTCGCTTCCTACCAGTGGAGGTTGGGGTTCCCATGAGTGGCCATACTTATTTCTGTCGATCTTCGATATCCGCCGAAAAAGCTCCTCTATGGCCCGGGAATCCAGTTCGAGCATGTTGTGTTCCCGCGCTCCACCCTGAGGCGTCATCATTTCAAAATACGGCATGATATTCTGATCGCGCAGCCACTCCCACATGCGTGGCAATTCGTCAATATTCTGCTGGCAAATGATCGTGCTCACGCCCAGGGCATGGTTCTCGGATGGATATCCTGCTCGCTTCAGGTTCTTGAATGCCTCCTGAATCTGGATATAGGCCCCTTTTCGGCCGGACAGCGTGTCCTGAAGACTTTCATCAAAGGTGTTCATTTTGAGAATCACCCTGACATTGTTCTCATACATTGTCTGCGCCATTGCCCGTGTCATGTTCGTTCCATTGGTAAAAAGCTCGATTTCCATGTCCAGGTTCCGGATAAACAGGACCATTTCCATGATGTGCGGGTACAGCATGGGCTCGCCGCCCAAAATGATCATTTTCCGGGCTCCCAATTCTTTCGCTTGTGTGATGACATCGAAAAATTCTTCTTTCGTCATTTCATCGGGCCGATGGGTATTGTGGGATGCATAACAATAAATACATCGGAAATTACAACTCTGGTTGAATTCTATCTCCATTGAGAGCAACCGTTCGTCGCGGACAGCCTCGGCAATCTCTTGGGAAGAAAATTCTGAGCCGTAAATAGAGCTTTGACAGGTTTTCATTGGTTTGTTCTCTTGTCTACAAAACGAGTCACTTTCCGAGCGTTTCCAGCATAGAGCTGTTTTTTTATTATGTCATCGCTGACAATGTGTACTTCAGGTCGAGCCCGAAGAACTGCCTGAAGCTTGTCCTCGATTTCCTTTGTCGTGAGGCGGGAATCGTTGACTGATACATGCACCGAAATAAAGTCAGAAAGATCATAACCACAGGTTGCAACCACAAAATACTCGTTGATCTGCGGAATGGAATCAAGTGCTGCATACAGGGTCCCCGGATACATGGTGGTGCCTCGAAATTTGATCATTTGTTGTCGTCTTCCGAGAATAGGACCCAACCGCACGGAATTTCGTCCACACTCGCACGGCTCGTCAATCAGAAAACTGATATCCCCGGTCCGAAACCGGACAAGCGGCATTCCCTCGATAGACAAGGGAGTTAAAACGACTTCACCCGTTTTTCCCGAAGGAAGAACCTCCCCGTTGTCATCAATAATTTCTACCACTGCAAGATCAGGATGAAGGTGCCCGCCCTGTTTGCTCGTGCACTCGCAAAAAGAGGTTATAGCCTCGCTGGATGCGTATGTTGAATACACATCGGCATTCCAGATTTCTTCCAGAGCTTTTCCAACTTTAAGAAATGAAAGATCCTGCCCTCGTAGAGGCTCTCCTATGCAGACCATCTTCCGAATTCCAAGCGATCCAGGATCAAGACCTTGGGATTGCACATACTGTCCAAGCTTAAGCAAAAAGGTAGGGACGCCGACCATGGCAGTCGGCTTTAAGCGTTGAATAACCTCGAGATGGCTTTCCACGTTGTTTAGGCCGTTCCGGATTGCTGCAGCTCCCAGTCCTCGAATGCCTGAGAAGTATGCAAGGCCGGCAATAAAACACCGGTCGATGGTACACGT
>Ga0265297_10001214_pt1 | contig 62575 bp, 58 predicted proteins | sample Munlanlwell13791_FD_192502 | JGI IMG/M metagenome (GOLD analysis project Ga0265297, IMG submission 192502) | Leachate microbial communities from a municipal landfill in Southern Ontario, Canada - Leachate well 137-91 | ecosystem: Engineered > Solid waste > Landfill > Unclassified | place... | reverse complement strand
AAGAATCCATCAAGGAACAAAATTTATTTTGCCTTAATCCCCGCTTCTTTTTCTTTTTTACTTTGGTCGGTGAGCGCCAGCGCCCGTTCGGTATTTATTTTTGCTCCCTTAGGTATTTTGTTGGCCAGCCATGGATTCGTTTCTTGGTTTGCATTATTGGGGAAGAGGGGAAAGGTTTTGCTCATTTCCGTGTTTTTTGCAGCTGTTTTGGTGATAAATTACGCTTTTTGCCTGGTTAATCAGGAAATTCCGTTTACTGATTTAATTTACAATTTTATTCAAAGGTGTATAAAATAAGAGCATGAGTAGCCCTCGTATCAAAAAATTATTAGGCGGCAAGGTCGTGATAGAAAGCCTTATTTCTTACAAGCCCCCGTTTAAAAATCCGATTCTAGGGAGGAAAAGATTGATGTTGGAAAAGGGAGAGCTCGCCGAAATATATAGTTCTTCAAAACCGGTTAGGTTTATTTCTTACGTGGAATTTCCCAGCGGTAAAACCCGGGGTGGCCACTATCATAACCGCCAAGAGTTTTTTTACATCATTCGCGGGGAAATGATTATGAGGGTCGCTGACCCGTTAAAAGGAGCTGTTAAGAAATTCTCGGTAAAAGAAGGCGATCTTATTTCGCTTGCTCCGAAAGTCGCCCACATTCTGACGACCGTCAAGCCGGGGCATGCCCTCGAGTTTTCAGGAAAACCGTTCAATCCTAAAGATTCTTTTCCCTATCAGTTTTAATTTTTTTATAAAATTTTATGGATCAAGTACAGTCTAAAAAAACAGTTTTAATTACCGGCGTAGCCGGCTTTATTGGTCATCATTTAGTAGAGGGCGTGTTGAAGCAGACTGACTGGAATGTGGTTGGTTTGGACTCCTTGACTTATGCGGGTAATCTCAGCCGCGTCAACGATATCGGTCCCTGGGCCGAACATCAACATCGTTTCAAATTCGTTTGGCACGATTTGCGTTCTCCTTTATCCGAAACTGTCCATAAAATGATAGGCCCGGTGGATTACATTTGGCATTTGGCCGCAGAAAGCCATATCGACAAAAGCTTGGAAGATTCGGTGCCATTCGTTATGTCTAATGTTTTAGGTACGGCTAATATTTTGGAATACGTTAAACGTTATCAGCCGAACTTAAGCCGTTTCGTTCAATTTTCCACCGATGAGGTCTATGGCGCAGCTCCTGATGGGGTTTTCTTTAACGAAGAAGCGCCCCTTAAACCATCCAATCCTTATTCCGCCTCTAAGGCTGGAGCTGAGATGATGGCCTACACTTTTGGTCACGCCTTTGGTACTCCGGTTATCACCACAAGATCAATGAATGTTTTCGGCGAGCGGCAGCATCCAGAAAAATTCATTCCTAAAACCGTCAAAGCTATCTTAGAAAATCAGAAGGTTATTATCCATGGATCGCCCAATGAAGTCAGTTTCCGCTTTTGGATCCACGCAAGGAATGTCGCTGATTTCCTTATTTTTTTGATGGAAAAAGGCAAGAACAGGGAGACCTATAATATCGTGGGTGTAGAAAGAAGCGTATTGGATGTCGCCAACAGAATTTCCCAAATTATTAAGGGTCGGCCTTTAGCCGAAAATGAGATTCAATACGTCACCTTCCATGACGCTCGTCCTGGACACGATCGCAGGTATGCTTTAGATGGCACCAAGGCGAAAGAACTCGGCTGGGGGGCAAAATTGAATTTTGAAGAAAGTTTTGACAAAATGGTTCATTGGATGATTGCTGATCAAAACAGGCGATGGCTCAATCTTTAAATATGAAAATTTTAGTGACAGGGGCCTCGGGACTCATTGGTCGGTCCCTTGTTAGTTTTTTAGAGGACAGGGGGATTACGGTGTTGTCTTACGACTCCAAAACTAATCCTCAAGATGACATTCTTGATTTTCAGCGTTTGAAAAACAAGATGCAAGAGGCTGACGGCGTGGTGCATTTAGCCGCGATAACAAGGCCTAGGTCGGCTTTTGAGAGGCCCCAGGACTGTGTTAAGATTAATATAGAAGGCACCGCCAATGTTTTGGAAGCGGCTCGCCAAAATAAGAAAGAGACTTCACCCTGGGTGATTTTTATTTCATCTCGAGATGTTTTCGGCGAACCAGAAACGCTACCGTTAACCGAAGCGACCGCAAAGAATCCTCAAAATCTTTATGGACTCACTAAGGCCATGGGAGAGGAGCTTTGCCGGATTTTTTCCGAAAGCTACGGTCTGAAAACGAGAGTCTTAAGATTCACTAGCGTTTATGGCGGATCTGACGATTTAGATAGGGTGGTGCCGAAGTTTATCATCCAGGCCCACAAAAATGAACCCTTAATCATTTTGGGGACAGGCCAAGAAATTTTTGATTTTACGCACGTTAATGATATTGTCCATGGTATTTGGCAGTGCATTGGAGAGCTTGTTCATACCACCAAAGCTTACGACGATTTCATTTTATCTTACGGCCAGCCGGTTTCTTTGAAAGAATTAGCGGAAACGATTATCGGAGAAACTCAAAGCAAGAGTCGGGTGATTTTTCAGGAAGCTCGCCAATTCAGTACTGTTAAATCTTATGCCAACCCTGAAAAAGCGAGAAAAATCCTGGGATTTAATCCGAAAATAAACATTAAAGACGGCATTAAATTGGTTATTAAAGAGTTAAAATTATGACACTTTCTATTATCATCCCGGTTTTTAACGAAAAGAATACGGTTTTGGCACTCCTAAAGAAGGTGGCCGAGATCGACTTGGGCGACATTAAAAAAGAAATCATTCTCATAGACGACGGTTCGACTGATGGCACCAGAGATATTTTAAAAACCTTAGAGGGCCAATATAAGGTGGTCTATCACGAGAAAAATCAAGGCAAGGGCGCGGCTGTCCGGACCGGATTCAAAACCGCCACGGGCGATTTGGTTTTGATTCAGGACGCCGATTTGGAATATGATCCTCAGAATTATTTTAATTTGATGAAGCCGATTTTCGACGGCAAAGCCGACGTAGTTTTCGGCTCGCGGTTCATGAATCCAGAATTCCGCCATGTTTCCAAACTTTCGCATTTAGCCAATATTGTTTTGACCGGTTTTTCAAATCTTTTGACGGGGTTGAAACTTACCGACATGTGGACGTGTCACAAGATTTTTAAAAAAGAGGTCGTTGATACAATCAGCCCGAAATTAACCGGCAACAGGTTTGAAATTGAACCCGAAATGACGGCCCTTATCGCTAAAAATAAGTTTCGCGTAGTCGAGGTTCCTTTATCTATTTTAGGAACATTCCGCACTATTAAAGAAGGCAAGAAGGTGCGCATGAAAGACGGCGTGGTGTCTCTTTGGTATATGATTAAATACAATTTATTAAGATGATGCTATATTTGCTTTTCGCCATTTCTGTTTTATCTACCGTCACAGCTCACCTTTGTTTGAAAAAAGGAGTAGCGGCTTTGGGCGGGATAAAATTATCAGTAGCGACTTTTAGTCAGGCGATTCAGAGCGGTTGGATTTGGGCCGGCGGCATATGTTTCGTGATTGGTTTCTTGTTGTGGCTTTATATTCTTTCGAAAATGCAATTAAATATTGCCTACCCCGTCATTATGAGTATTCAGGTTGTTTTAATATCAGTTTTTTCTTGGATTTTTTTACACGAATATCTCGCCTGGCCGCAAATTTTTGGCATTTCTCTTGTGGTTTGCGGGATAATTTTAATTTCATTTAAATAGTCATTGTAGTTAATGCAAAAGCTGCCTGTTTTTATTATAATTTCTCTTTTGTTTTTTCAGCTGATTTTCAGTTTTTTATTTCCTTCGTGCGGATTCAGTGATTCATGGCAACCGGTATCCCAATATCTTCCCAAGTTCGATCAATTGTCTGATGATAATTTCTTTCTGGCCAAGCTCTATCCGCTGATTTCGGAAGATTATCGTCTCAATAGCGACATTGGGCATTATCTGGAACTTGCCCGCAATTTTTCTCCAGAGTACTTCAGTGGCAGTCCCTTTTTGGAACGGCCGCTTTATTCTTTTTTAATCTTCGCTGTTTCTTTACCTCTCAGGCTTTTTACCGAAGCTTCTTACGGCTTGATTTTCGCCTTAGCGATCGCGATTAACTTGGCTTTAATGATTATCGGCGTTTTAATGTTTTTTTCGATTCTGGAGCGGCTTTTTTCCCGAAAAGTGGCCTGGATCTCTTCGATTTTGCTTATCTTCTCACCATTCGTCCATAATTACCTTAACCAGCCCTTGGCTGAGGCTCTAATGGCCTTCGGCGCCATCTTAAGCGCCTATCTTTTAGTTAATTACGTCCAAAGGCCGTCGAATGCTAGGCTCGTCACTTTTTCGTTCATTATCGGCGTTTTGATGTTAGGTAAGATGTTTTTTGCCATCTCTATCTTCTTTTTGATTTTAGCTATTTTTAAGCAACGCTATCGCGAGGGAGCGATTTTCTTTTTCGTTCACTTGATTCCGTTTGTTTTGTGGTATTTCTTTATTACGAAGATCTGGGGCATATCTTATTATTCTCATCAGGTGGGCGATTGGCAGATGGGCATTTGGGTATTCCAAATGTTTTCTTGGTCCTGGGCGGAAATTTATCGGACGCTTTTCAATGTTTTGCCCGATTTTATTAATGCCCTGTTTTTCAGCTTCCTTCTACTGCCGGTGATCTTTTCAGTTATAGGAATGAAAGAGCTGCCGAGTAAAAACAGGAACGTTATTTATTTTGGTGCTTTATTTTCAGTGATGATCTTGGGCTTTATGGCAAAATTCTTCTACTTCAGGCATGTTTTCTTGCTCTTCCCGATTATTTACCCGACGGCGGCCTTGGGTATGATCAAAATAGCCGAAATTTTAGGTAAGAAACGGCGTTGTTTTTCCCCGGCTTTTTATGCTATAGTGATAGGGCTTATTATCGCCATTTCTAATATTAATATTTACCGAGTTTTCGATTACAATAACGGTTAATTATATGAAATTAATGATTACGGGCAGTTCCGGATTTATCGGGACAGACCTGAAGATTCTTTTAGAAAAACAAGGTATCGAGATTGTCTCTTATGACTTGCAAGACGACCCTCCAAACGATACGAGGGATTTTGCTCGTTTGGTGGAAAAACTTAAGGGCGTAGAGGGCATTATTCATTTGGCCGCAGTAAGCCGGGTAAAAGTGGCTTATGAAAATCCCTTGGAATGCGTTAACACCAACGTGGGCGGTACGATCAATGTTTTGGAAGCCGCTCGGACGAGCGCCTTAAAACCCTGGGTCATCTTTGCTTCTTCAAGAGAAGTCTTTGGCGAATCTCGGCCCTTGCCCGCCACCGAAGAGACGCCGCGCCATCCGATGAACGTTTACGGCATAGCTAAAATAGCCGGCGAGGATCTGTGCAAGATTTTTTCAAAAGATTACGGATTGAAAACCAGAGTTTTGCGTTTTTCTAACGTTTACACGAGTAAGAACGACCAAATGGATAGGGTTATCCCCAAATTTATTCTTCAGGCCTTAAGAAACGAAGATATTTTTATTAACGGTACCGGTGAAGAGGTTTTTGACTTCACGTACATTGACGATACAGTGCGGGGTATCTGGGGTTGCGTTCAAGAGATCCAGAAGAGCCAGCAGCTTTATAATGATTTTATTTTATCAACCGGAACGCCGACCTCTTTAAGGGAGTTGGCAGAACTGGTGGTTAAAACAGTTGGCAGTAAAAGTCAGGTGAAGTATTCCGAAGGCCGTTCTTATGATGTCAGTAAGTTTTACGCCGATCCGGCCAAGGCAAAACAAATTCTCGGTTTTAATCCCAGCATGAAATTAAAGGATGGTATTGAAACAGTGTTGGGGGAATTTAGAAAATTGGGGACAATATGAAGATTACCTTAGTTTTCCCGCCTAATATTTACCAGACCAAGCAGTCGATGCCGCCCTTGGGCATCGCTTGGATTGCTGCGGTTTTGCGGGAGAACGGATTCAGAGAAGTTTCTATTATAGACAGTATCGCTCATCGTTATACCAACGAGGAAGTCATCGCCATTCTAAAAGAAACCAAACCAGACATTGTTGGTCTTTCTTTCGGCACGCAAATCCGCTTTAACGCCTTTGAGTTGGCGAAATTGATTAAAAAGGAATTACCCTCGAGTTTGATCGTGGCCGGAGGACCTCATCCGACGCTTTGTTCACAGGATACTTTGGAAAATATTTCCGAAATAGATATTATCTGTCGAGGCGAGAGCGAAAATTCATTTCTGAATTTGGTCAAAGCTATTGCAGAAAAAGGCGATTTAGCAAATGTGCGCGGCATTTCGTTTAGAGATAAGACGGGGAAAGTGATCCAGAATGAACCGGAACCGCCTATTGAAAATTTAGACGCCCTGCCCTTTCCGGCACGAGATTTATTGTCGATGGAGAAATACGATCAAAAAACAACCCTTTCCAAGAAAAGATGCACTAATATTATGAGCACTAGGGGTTGTCCGTATCAATGCGTTTTTTGTTCGGTTTCTAAACAATGGGGGCACCAAATAAGATACCGTTCGGCAAAAAACGTAGTTGATGAAATCGAATACGTTCTGAAAACCTATCCATTTTTTAAGGCCATTCGTTTTTTTGACGATGTCTTTACGACTAATAAGCAACGGGTGCTGGAGATCTGCCGATTAATTACCGAAAGGAAGCTTGACATCTCCTGGGAATGCGAAGCCAGAGCCAATACAATCGATGAGGAAATAGTTTTGGCTATGAAAAAAGCCGGTTGCGAATTTATCGATTTGGGCATGGAGTCGGGTAGCGATCGTATTTTAAAAAACATCAAAAAAAACATTACCGTAAAGCAGGCGATTGAGGCCGCAAAAACCATCAAGAAAGCGGGCCTAGGGCTTAAGGTTTTCATCATGCATAGCTTGCCGGGAGAAACCTACGAAGACATAAAGAAAACCGTTTTCTTGAGCAGGTACCTGTATCACGAAATTGGAGCCGAAGGGACGACGCAGGGCATCACTATCATCTATCCAGGAACAGAGCTAGAGGGTATGGCCAAGGAAATAGGCACTTTACCCAAGGATTTTTCTTGGTCCAAACACTTTTTAATGGACAGATCTTATCCACCTCTAACCTCGTGTCCCAATATGCCGATTTTCGAGCAGCCGAGTTTAACGTATGAACAAGTTTTTCGTTACGTGAGGAGGGCTAAATTCGCCTATTTTTTAAGGCATCCGCTGAATCTCTTAAAGACCTCCCTTAAGCACCGCCGGACGATCAAACAGTGGTTGACTACCAAAATTAGGTAATCTGTAATAGAATAAAAAATATGAAAATATCCATCATCATCCCCGTCTACAATGAAGAAGAAAGCGTCGAAAAGCTTTACCAGGAGATAAAAGAGACGACAAGCCGGTCTTCTTTGGATTGCGAAATTATTGCCGTTAATGATGGTTCGACGGACGGCAGCGTCAACGTTTTAAAAAAGATCGCCCAGAATGATCGCGAATTTAAAGTCATTGATTTTCGAAGGAATTGCGGGCAAACCGCGGCGATTTCAGCAGGAATTGATTTTGCTCAAGGTGACGTTTTAATTCCCCTGGATGCCGATTTACAAAATGATCCAGCCGACATACCTAAACTTTTAGAGAAAATCAACGAGGGATTTGATGTTGTTTCCGGCTGGCGGAAAAACAGGAAAGATAACCTCAGTAGGCGGTTGCCTTCGCGGGGCGCAAATTGGCTGATCTCGTTTATCACCAAAGTAAAATTACACGATTACGGCTGCACCCTCAAGGCTTATAAGAAAGAAATTATCAAAGACGTCCATCTTTATGGAGAAATGCACCGCTTTATTCCGGCTTATGCTGTCTGGCATGGAGCGAAAGTCGCCGAAATCGTGGTTAATCATCGCGAGAGAAAACACGGGAAGGCCAAGTATGGTCTTTCGAGAATTTTCCGCGTAACATTGGATCTTTTAACGGTGAAATTCTTAATGAATTACTTGACCAGGCCTATGCACTTTTTCGGTCAGGCGGGGATGTCATTATTATCTTTAGGATTTTTATCTGGTTTAGCCGCGATCGTGCTTAAAATCCTCCACATCAGAGATTTCGTGGCGACTCCCTTGCCGCTCTTCACCGTATTTTTAATTATCGTAGGCATACAATTTATTTTAATGGGCCTCTTAGCCGAAATTCTCATAAGAATTTATTACGAACCTCGCGGCAAGTCGTCTTATTCTATTCGGGAGAAAATCAACTTTTAACCATCTAAATTTATGTGCGGAATCGCCGGTTTCATCGGCCAAGGCGATGAGAAAGTTTTAAAAACAATGACTTCGAGTTTGGATCACAGGGGTCCAGACGGAGAAGGTTTTTTTATTAATAGTAATGTTGGTTTGGGGCACAGGAGGCTGAGCATCATCGATTTGGAAACGGGAAACCAGCCAATTTTTAACGAAGATCGTTCTATTTGCACGGTTTATAATGGAGAGATCTATAATTTCCAACAATTAAAAAATAGTCTTATTAGTAAGGGACACAATTTCTATACTAAATCAGATACGGAAGTTATTGTTCATTTATATGAAGAACGGGGCGTAAATTTTTTAAGGGAACTGAATGGCATGTTCGCCTTGGCTGTTTGGGATGCGAAAAAAGAGAGCCTGTTGTTGGCTCGAGATAAAATGGGTGAGAAGCCCCTCTATTATTCCTTAACCAGCGGGAATTTGATTTTCGCCTCAGAAATCAAGGCCATTTTAGAGCATCCTTCGGTAAAAAAAGAATTAGATTTCCTTTCTTTAGCTAAATATTTAAATTACGAATATGTTCCTTCTCCACAGACTATCTTTAAAAACATTTTTAAACTCGGTCCGGGGGAATATTTAACGTATCAAAAAGGGAAGGTTGAAAAGAAAAAATATTGGAATCTCGAATTTCATTCTGATTCCACCAAATCACAGGAGGATTACTTGAGGGGCCTAGATGAGCATTTAAACAGATCGGTGAAGGCGAGATTAATTTCGGATGTTCCTCTGGGAGTATGGCTTTCTGGAGGCATTGATTCTACAACGGTCGCTTATTACGCTCAAAAGAATTCATCGGAGCCAATTAAGACATTTTCCATCAGTTTTACCGATCCTTCTTTTGATGAGTCTAAATACGCTCGTTTAGCCGCCAAGTCGCTCGGTACAGATCATTATGAGAAGACGATTACGCCGCGCGATTGCCTGGATTTGATACCCCATATCGCCGAAATTTTAGATGAGCCGCTGGCCGATGCCTCCATTGTCCCGACTTTTTTACTTTCCAGATTCACCAAGCAAAAAGTTAAAGTAACACTAGGTGGCGACGGCGGGGACGAGCTTTTTATGGGTTATCCCACATTCCAGGCTCATCAATTAGCCAAATTTTACGGAAAAATACCGAGTTTTTTAAGGAATAAATTAATCGCTCCGGCGGTTAATCTGTTACCTGCATCATTTAATAATATCAGTTTAGACTTTAAGCTTAAAAGATTGATTTCGGGCTTTGATTATCGACCAGAAATCAGGGACCAGATTTGGATGGGTTCTTTTCAGCCGAAAGATTTTCAACAATTATTTTCTCCAGCGGTTTTTCAGGAAATTATCGGGGAAAATATTTTCAAAAGCACAGAAACCCATCTTAAGGATATTGGCGGAGAATCTTTGGAAAATAGGTTGCTTTACATTTATCAAAAGAATTATTTACAGGAAAACTGTTTGGTTAAAACGGATAGGGCCAGCATGGCTTCAGGACTCGAGGTTAGGGCGCCTTTTTTGGACCACGAATTGGTCAATTTCGTTAATGCGATGCCGGCTAAATTAAAATTGAAGGGCTTCCAAACAAAGTATATCTTAAAAAAACTAATGGAAGATAAAATTCCCAGAGAAATAGTTTATCGTCCCAAAAAGGGCTTTGGGATGCCCGTAGCGAAATGGCTCAAAAGCGAGTTAAAAGATTTTACGCTTAGTTTATTTGCCCGAGAGGAGATAAACCGCGAAGGGATTTTCAACCATTCTTACATCAATCAATTATTAAAAGAGCATTTTGCTGGTCGGAAGGACCACCGAAAATTGCTTTGGACATTAATGATTTTCGAGATATGGCAGAAGAAATGGAATAATTAACAATGAATATTTTATTAATCCAACCCAATAGCGTTGAAGAGGTAAACAAGAAATACCTTTCTTTCCAATATCCGATTAATTTAGGATATATTGCCGCGGTTCTTGAGCAAGAGGGGCACGTTGTTGGTATGGTCGATTTTAATACGGTGCCTAGGTCAGAATTGCCCAATTTTATTTCAAAATATCATCCCGATATGGTCGGACTCACCGCCATGACTTCAAGCATTTATAATGCGGGCAATATTATTTCAGAGATAAAAGAAATTAGTTCCAAAATTATCACAGTATTAGGCGGAGTTCACGCTTCGGCTTTGCCTGAACAAACCATGAAAGAACTGGAGAAGCTCGACTACCTAATTTTTGGCGAGGGCGAGAAAACCATATCAGAATTAATTAGGGTGATTACAAACCGCGGCGATTTAAAATCTGTGAAGGGCATAGTTTTTAAAAAGGGAGAGGAGATCATCAAGAATGAACCACGCGAACTGATTGAAAATCTTGATGAAGTTCCATTTCCGGCAAGGCACCTGATTCCAATGGAATTATATGAAAAACATCACGTGACGAGAGGTTTTTCCAGAAAGGAGGTGAAAGCCATCGAAATTATGACAACTCGCGGATGCCCGAATCAATGCATTTTTTGCGCGGGTCACATTAATTACGGGCAAAGGGTAAGGTTTAGGAGTTACGAGAATATTACGAGCGAAATGAAAGAATGTATTGAGAAATATAAAACAACCCATTTTTCCATCGAAGACGATACTTTCACCCTGAAAAGGGACTTGGTCGTTAAATTATGCGATTTTTTTAAAAATAATCGCTTAACATGGAATTGTAATGCCCGGGTTAATTGTGTCGATGAAGATTTATTGAAAATTATGGCCAGATCGGGCTGTAAGAAGGTCGCGTTCGGTATCGAAAGCGGTAATCCTATAATTTTAGAAAAAATCAAGAAAGGGATAACTGTTTCTCAGGCGATTAAGGCCGTGAAATCGGCAAAGAAGGCGGGGATCAGGTATATCGAGTGCGATTTCATGATTGGAGCGCATGTTGACGAAACGGTTGATGACGTGCTCGATTCGTTCAAATTAATTTATAAGCTTATGCCAGATTTTCTTGCGGTTTCCATTATGTGCCCGTATCCCGGTACAGAAATTTATAAGATGATGCTGGACAAGCAATATCTGCACAAAAATCCCGATTGGTCTAAATTCAGCCATTTCGGCACACTCGACCGCTATAAGAGGATTACCAACATGACGCCCGAACAAATGTCGGCGCTGCAACATAAAATCCTTAAAGATTATTATGCTTCGCCGAGATATATTTTTTCCCAATTGATCCAAATCAGGACATTAAAGGAGGTAAGATATTTCTTAAGGATGGGAGTGTTGTTTTTGAAGGAATTCATTTTTAAAAAATAACTCCATGCTTTTTTCTTTGTTTCTTTCGGTAATTTACTTCGCGATTCTTTTCTTTTTCGGTTGGCAGTTGGCTCAATATTTTTTGAAAGAAAATCGCATCGAACATCTTTTGCCACTTTCGGGCATTTTCGGTATAGGTTTTTATGTTTTTTTGATTAATGCGATCGGGCACTTTATAGCAATTCAGACGACGTTTTATTTGGTTTTAGCTGTTTTTTTATTGGCTGGCTTATTTTTATTTCGTTTTAACAGATCGCAGTCTCTGCGTTGGGAGCTTGAGGTTAAATGGAGAAAGATTCTTTTGGGATCGACTTTACTGCTGGTTATCGTTAGCGGAATTGTTTCTTTTCGTTCTCCGCCCCAACAGCAAGCTTCAGTGGAGCCTCTCGCCGCTACGATAGCCGAGGGCAATTTCCCTCCCCTGGAAATTTGGCAGCCCAAATATCCCTTATTTTATCATTACGCCCGCGAATTATTTTCCGCCGCTATACATAAAATAACGGGACTGCCTCTTTATTTAGCTCTCGATTTCCAGGTGGCCGTTTTGGTCGGCATTTTATTTTTATTGGGATTTATTCTGATAAAAAAGTTTTGCCGAAACAATTTAGGGGCCCTGGTCGCTTCATTGATGATGCTTTACTTGGGCAGTCTTAATTTTTTAAAAAGCATAGGCGGCTTTCAGGTTTTATACAATTTTTACATTCGCCATCAAGAAGTTTCTGCTCCGTTTAAATTTGTTGGCGATGCGATGTCATCTGAGTTTTCTGCGCCCGCCATAAATTTTATGTCGGTACTTTCCACGGTTACTTTGGCCTTCCCCCTCATCATTGCCATCATTTATTTATATTTTTCATTGGTCAGTCAAAAGGTTTATAAGATCAACATATTGTTCGTCGGCGTTCTGCTCGCTCTTTTGGCTCTTGCCGCAGAAGCATATTTTGCGGTGTTGAGCTTGATGATATTCATCTACCCCCTTATTACCAGAAATAAAAAAACATTAGTTATTTCATTGGCGATTTTAGCAATCGCGTGGCCGATCGCTTTAGTACAGGGAGGCGTTTTAACGGGCATGGCCGCTCCTTATTTACCTCTGGGACTCGGGAACGGTTATGTTTTTAGTTTCGATACCGCCGCTGACAATTTTTTCACCATAAACAAAACGCCCTGGTTTTTGCCTTATTTTGAATTCGACGGCGGAACCGGTTTTGCTATTTACCATCCTAAGTTTCTGATGGAGTTCGGCTTAATTATTATTTTACTTATTCCATCGTCGTTATTTCTATTTAAAAAATATAAAGAATTAGCCGATTTTATCGTGCCGTTTTGCGTCGTTTCGTTTTTGATTCCTTTTTTCATTACTTTCAGCAATTCCACACATACGGGCGACATGACAAGATTTTTTTACCCCATTAATTTATTAGGAGGACTGATTATCGGTTTATTCTTGGCGAGCTTATATGGCTTGTTGAAGAAGGGACTATTTAAGATTGCGATAATCTTTGTCGCCATTGTTTTAGCGGCGCAGGGGCTGATTTTCCAGGCGGTATTTTTATCTGTAGGATATCCCGCCGGGGTTTGGAACGCAGCCGCCGAATCTTTTGTTCCCCAAAACTCTTCCGAGGAAAAAGCTTACGATTGGATTAGGGAAAACACCACCATCAATGACCGCATTTTGATTATTAAAAATAATTATGAGGGGCGTAGCGCCATTAATTATGAATTTATAGTGAACACCGGCAGAATGGCCCCGATTTATACTTATTTTTGGGATCAAACTTATTGGTCTTTGGTCCCACCCTCGCCTGAATTCAGTTCGTTTCAAAGAATAAAAAAAGATTGTAACTCTTCCGATATCAAAAGTTTGAATTACAGTTATTTGTATGTTAATGATGAATGGACGGAAGGCATGGAAGAGAGGTGTTTGGCCAATAATGATTTAGAGCTCAGGTTCGAGGCCGGGGAGGGAGAGGAATCCATCAGAATTTACAGAATCTTAAATTAAAAATAATAATATGTTTTTAAGAAAAATTTTCCCGCACCACCCAGATTTTTTGACTGATCCCAAAATTTTTGATGCCGGTTTTACGTTTTTGTCGAACATTATCAGGACTAGGATTTTGAACATTAACGCCAAAAGGGGACCGTTATTTGTTATTTGGGTTGGCACTTATCGATGCAATGCTAATTGCCAAACTTGTAATACTCAGGAATTGCACGGGCGTTACCCCGAAAATATTTCATTAGAGAGGGCAAAAGAAATAGCCCATGAAATAGGGAGAGCGAAAACTTGGCTTGTCGGTTTTACGGGCGGAGAAATATTATTATGGCCGTACCTTTTTGAGGTGATTAAAATTTTGAAACAATACGGTGTTATTGTTTATATAAATACTAACGGGTTTATTTTAAAGAGTAAGGTTCTGGAGATCATCGACGCTAAAGTTGATACGGTATCGGTTAGTATGGACAGTCTCGATCCGAAGGAACACGACGAAAACAGGAGGAGGCCCGGGCTATCTGAAGCCATTGCAGCCGGTATTAATCTTTTAAAAGAAAAGCGTTCCGGCAAAAAACCACTTATTAAATCAACAACCGTGCTTTCTCGGAAGAATTATCGGAATATAGATTTATTGATCGCTAAATTAAAAAAAATCGTCGATGTCACAACCGTTCAGCCCGTGATAACCGGTTATGTCAATTCGCCTAACAATATAGAAGAGAGTTTGATGTCAGATTTCTTAGTGACACCCGAGCAGGAAACAGAGGTTTCTAAAAAAATAAAAAACTTAATTAAACTCTATCCTGATTTAAAGGGTTTTTATGTCGAAAACATCCCGAATTATTGGTTCCATCGCCAAGAGCTGTTAAAAGTAAAATGCTGGTCGCCATTTCTGCGCTTGCAAATTATGCCCAATGGTGAGGTGTTCCACTGCGGGGCCAATCCTCGTTACGGAGCCGTAGGAAACATCAGTACGATGAGCCTGATGGATGTCTGGAATAGCCCTGAGATTAAACGTCATCGCGAAGAGATAAGAAATCATCAAAACAAATGCGTTTGTTGGTGTCAGGATGTTTCTTTTAACGCCCTTTTACATAAGGCGCCTTTGGCTAATAAACTACCCGTGTTGAATAAGCGTCCCCAAAAATAATATGAAATGTTTAATTTGTGGAAACGAAAAAGATTTTAATCAATATCTTTCTTTGAGTTATCTCAAAAAGTGCTCCAAATGCGGTTTTGTTTTTATGGCCGAAATCCAGCAACCAGAAGATTATTATGAGGCAAAAACTTCTCGGAGGTTTGATAACCAAAAACAAGAAACACGTTTTAGGAATTGCCGCAACCGCCTTGATTCTTTCAAAAAGTTCCTCAATCAAAAGACGAGTATTTTAGAAGTAGGTTGCAATGAGGGCAGTTTTCTAAAAATCGCCCAAGAAGCAGGTTATGAAATTTTAGGTTTAGAACCGAACGATAAACTGGTCGAATACGCAAAAAACCTCAACTTGCCGGTCGTTCAGGGCATAATTGAAACTTTCCGCCCAGAGAGGCGGTATGATGCAATTGTTCTTTTCAATGTTTTAGAGCATCTTAAAGATCCGGCCGGAGCTCTGCAAAAAATGAGCTCGATTTTGTCGCCCGCAGGCTATTTGGTTTTAGAAATACCGAGCATCGACAGTTTTCTGGCTAAAAAACAAAAAGAGAATTGGGAAATGATAACAGTAGAGCATTTTTCTTATTTTTCCCAAAAAACCATTACTGCATTTCTTAATACTTATGGATTTTCAGTCAAGCAGATTTCGGTCAGACAATTCGATGAATGGCACCTGGGGATTAAAGAGTGTTTAATTAGGCTCGGCTTTAATTTATTTAAAACGGCGGAAAGATCTTCGGTTGGCGATCAAAATCAGGAGTCCGAAATTCGGGAATTCTCGCAAAAGCATCCTTATCTTAATCCCGTCAGATTTTTCTTGAGTTTTTTGGTAAAAGTTTTAAAGCGGGGAGATTACATTTTAGTCGTTGCTCAAAAATCTCGATGAATAAAATCCAGGCATATTTGAATAATCTTTTCTGGCTCTTCTTAACTTATCTTGCAGCGCCATATTTATATTTGCGCATCATCTTCAAAAGCAAAAAAGAAAAAAAGAGGATCTTAGTCATCCAACTCGCCAAAATAGGCGACCTAGTTTGCACAACTCCCGTTTTCAGGGAAATAAAAAGAGTTTATCCCGAAGCTCATTTAACCTTGTTGGTATCGGCGGGCACTAGAGATATAGTCAAAAACAACCCCAGAATCGATGATCTTGTATCTCTTAATGATTATCGGGGAGTTCAAGGAAGATTCAGGCTTATCCAAAAAATCAAAGAAGAAGATTATGATTGGGTTTTAAATCTCTCTTCGATGAATATGTTTATTAATGCTCTCGGCTTTTGGGCGCAAATTCCTAACAGGGTAATTTCGACCCATAAAGGAGCGGGGGAAATGGCGGCGCTGTTAGCCCTCTTTAATAATTATCGTTTTGAATTTAAAGCCCATACTTCTCTCGCACGCCACCATCTTGCTCTCCTTAAAATTTTAGGCGTTGAGGGTGTTTCTGAAACAAGGGAAATTTTCATTACAAACGAAGAGGAAAAAAAGGCTTCTAATTTTTTAAGAAATTACAATCTGGATAAAGAAGATTTGTTGGTTGGCATGAGTTGTACGAGCATGCTTCCGTTTCGGCAATGGGATTTCGAGAAATTTGCCAATTTAGCCGATTTGTTTATTGAAAAGATGGGAGCCAAGGTAATTTTTATCGGCAGCGCCGGAGATGCGGCTAAAAACGAGAAAACGCAGAAACTAATGCGGAATCATTCCGTTAATGCGGCCGGTAAATTTTCACTGTCAGAGTTGTCCGCTTTTTTGAAGAAACTGAAATTATTTATCAGCATGGATACGGGTCCTATATATATGGCGAATGCGGTTGGGGTTCCGGTAGTTAATATTGTGGGCCCCGATGATATGGGGGAACAGTGCCCTATAGGGGAAAATGTCAGATTTGTCCAAAAAAAGCTTGATTGCGCGCCTTGTAGTCTCGTTTTTTCAGGAGTGCGCTATTGCAGAGAGGGCCATTTGCGCTGCGTTAAAGAGATTACTCCTCAGGAGGTTTTTAAGGCCGGAAGTTCTCTTTTGAAAACTTGACGAAAGGCTTAAAAATAAGTTAAAAATAATTATGAAATTTATTCCTCAAATCCGTCCGACTTACGGCGCGGAAGAAAGAAAAGCCGTATGCGATTATCTCAAGTCTCCGGATAGCTGGCTGACGGAATATACGTACACCAAAGCCTTTGAGGAAATGATTTGCAAATTTACCGGAGCTAAATATTGTTCGATTGTCTCTAATGGGACGGTTAGTCTTTTCGCTATTTTAAAAGCCTTAAATATCGGTCCGGGAGACGAGGTGATTGTACCCGATCTTACCATGTCGGCCACTTCGAATGTGGTAGTTTTGGCCGGAGCAAAAATAATTTTTGTCGATGTCGATAAAGAAAGCTTGTGCTTAGACGTTGAGAAGACTGCAAAAGCTATCACTTCGAAAACAAAGGCTGTGATGCACGTTTCTTTGAATGGACGCGCGGGCGATCTTTTAAAACTCAAAAAACTCTGCCAAAAAAAGAAGATTTATTTAATTGAAGACTCTGCTCAGTCACTAGGCTCTTTTTATCAAGGGAAGCACTTGGGCAGATATGGTATTGCTGGTTCTTTTTCTTTCAGCATGGCTAAAATAGTTACTTCGGGGCAGGGCGCCGCCATAATCACCGACAACGCAAAGCTTCTGAAGGAAATAAAGTACGTTAGGGATTTCGGCCGAAGGAAAAAAGGAGAAGATTTTTGGGTTAAAATGGGTTGGAATTTTAAATATACGGATCTTTTGGCAGTTTTCGGCATTGAGCAGATGAAAAAAATTAAGAAGCATGCCCAAATCAAGAAAAAGATTTTTAAGTCATATCAAAGATTATTAGCCGCTGTACCCGAAGTGAAATTTATTAAGACTGATTTTAATGAAGTTACTCCGTGGGTAGTCGATGCTTTCGTCCCCCGTAGAGATGAGTTGATGGCTTTTTTAAAAGAAAACGGCGTCGGTACTCGTCCGAGTTACCCGGCCCTGCACTCTCAACCAGCCTATCGTTTTAGGGGAAATTTCCCCGTTACAGAATACGCCGCCAAAAACTTGATATGGCTGCCGTCTTTCATTTCTCTGACCGAAGAACAGATTAGTTATATTTGCCAGAAAATCAAAGATTTTTATGTCGTCCGAAAATAATTCTCTCAGGAATAAGTATATTTTAGTCACTGGAGCAAACCAGGGCACGGGTTTTGAAATAGCTAAAGAATTTATTTTGAGCGGAGCCTTGGTCGCAGTTCATCACTATCAAGACGAGGCTGGCGCTCGTAAGCTTTTGCAATACGCCAAGCCCGGGCAATGTACCTTTTTCCAAGCAGATTTTTCTCAAGAAAAAGAAGTTTCGAAGCTTTGGCAAGAATTCATTCTGTGGAGCAAGGAGAAGATCGATGTTTTAGTGAATAATGCTGCCGCTTTCGGCAAATCCGATGAAGATTGGAATATGGTTTTTCAGGTCAATACCAAAGCTCCGTTTTTGTTGATGAATTATGCCTTTTCGGTCATGTCAAAGCAAAAATCGGGCAGAATCATCAATATGAGCAGTATTAGCGTGAAATCAGCCGGTTCTTTGGGCGTGGCGCGCTACAGCGCCTCTAAGGCCGCCTTGGAGGCGCTGACTCAACTCTTTGCCCGCACAGGTAGGGAAGATAATGTTTTTGTGAATGCCGTGAGGCCGGGCGTCACCGATAGTCCATTGCATCATAAATTAGCCGAATGCGATCCTTTATTTGCCACGGATAAATTTATTTCAACTAAAGAGATCGCCGATGCCGTGGTTACGCTCGCTTCTGGGAATTCGACGGGTTCGATTGTCGAAGTTATCGGTGAATAATAAAAACATGCAAGAAAACGCCTTCCATCAATTTTCCGAAAAATTGCTCCAAAAATCAGTTTTCCCTTATTTTAAGGAATATCTTTTGAATAAAAATATTCCTGTGCCGATTTCGGTTAATTTAGATCTGACTTCGGCCTGCAGCAATCGATGTGATTATTGTATCGATAAAATGGTTCTTAATACGGGCAAATTTTTGAGCCTAGATTACATTAAAGAGCTTATCGGCGATTGGAAGGGTAAGGGGCTGAAGTCGGTTATTATTATCGGTGGGGGGGAGCCGACGCTGCATCCTCAATTCGAAGAAGTGATTATGTTCCTTAAGGGGCTTTCTTTGGAAGTCGGTATCGTTTCCAATGGCGCTAAAATCGAAAAAATTAAGAATGTTTGTCGTCTTTTCGGAAAGAACGATTGGATCAGATTCTCAATAGACGCCGGTAAAAATTCGACTTTTCAAGAACTCCATCACCCCCAAATTAAAATCACTTTAGAGAGTATTTTGACGGGTGTTAAAAAAATTCGCAAAATCTGCCCGAAACTACAAATCGGGTACTCCTTTTTGATTATTGGAGAGGGTAAGTATCTGAATAATATTCAGGAAATAAGCCTGGCCGCGAAATTAGCTAAAGAAAATAGTTTCAGTTATTTTTCTTTAAAACCAATCATTACGCCCGATGCGTCGCGTAAAACCGAGATCAGCAAAAAAAATTTAGCCGAGATAAGAGCACAGATCAAAAAAGCTAAAAAATTAGAGTCGCAAAATTTTAAGGTGGTAGAAAGCGTCAATCTTCTTCTTTTTTACGATAAGAAACTAAAGAAACTGATGCAAAAACAGCCAAAGACGTGCCATATTCAATTTTTCAGGGCGATTATCAACCCTAACGGGGTTTTTGCCTGCTCTTCCTGGCGGGGCTTCGAAGAATTAAAAATCGCTGATAAATACGATTCTCAATTCGCGAAAAAAAGAAAAAAGATCGCCGGAAGCTTTGATGCCGATAAAACTTGCAAAGAAGTCCATTGTCTTTACGCTCCACTTAATTGCTGGATCGAAAAAATTATCGACGATAAAAAGAGAATTAAGGCGCTTAAGCCGATTGAGGACTTCGGCGATTACTTCCTATGACATTAGCTAAAAAGCTTTTTATCAAATTTAACGCTTTTTTAGATAAATTCGGATGGATGTTACAAAAGTCCGAAAGAGGGCGGTTTTCTGAAGAGCAACGCCTGCAGTATGAAAAGGACTTGGCGACGGCGAAAACCCAAACCAATTGGCAGATCATTAAAGCGCCGAGCGATACTAAAGGTAAAAGGGAAAGAACCCATCAGGAAGCCGGTTGTGAATTTTTAGCAGAATAGATAGAAAAGATTAATCCCCGGGAGATTTTAGACGTAGGTTCTTACAGGCAGTTTGTTTTAGGGGTTGCTTCCACTCGATCTATTACCACGCTTGATGTAAGAGAAATGGAGAGCGGATTGAAAAATGAAAAGATTGTGACAGCCGACGCTAAAGCCCTACCCTTCCCCGATAATTCTTTTGACTTAATATCAGCCCTTGATTCAATCCCTTATTTTGGATTAGCCAGGTACGGAGACGTGGTTGATCTCCAGGCTGATAAAAAGGGGATCAAAGAAATGATAAGAGTTTTAAAACCCGGCGGCCATTTGATTATTATGGCTCCGATCAAAACTGGCAACCCGGTTCTTTATTTTAACGCCGCACGTATTTACAATACGGAAATCATCAACGAAATGTGTCAGGGTTTGAAATTGGTTGATCAGAAATTTTATTCGAAAGAGAAAAAATCTTTTGTCTCTGGGCCAACTTTCGAAAGCTCTTTAGCACTGATGAGTTATTATTTCGGTTGTTGGCAAAAATAATTAATTCTTCTTTTTCTATTTAAAATGTTGAAGGCCCAACCTCCAACGTTTTAATTTTAGGCGTGAGTGGAGCGAGAGGGAGGCGAACCTTTTTGACACCTCTTGACACCCTAGGGCAATTTGCCTTAAGATGAAATTAGCGAGTTATGTCAGGTGAAATTAATCCGAATCAAATTTATACCACCGAGGAGGCTAGGGATTTTTTAAAGATCTCGGAGAGTACCATTAAGCGCCTTTTAAAAAGGGGCACTCTTAAGGCCTATAAGGTTGGCGGTCAATACCGCATTTGGGGAGCGGAAATTTTAAGATTGGTTTCCCCGAACGTTGAAGATAGGGTTTACGGCGTTTATAAAAAGATAAAAACTAAAGCGAAAAAAGCAATTAATCAGTGGTAATTATGGAAGATATCGTTAAATCGTTATTCGACAAAAATATCGAACTCCATAAAATCGCCCGGGAGGAGCTTGCGGCTAAAATTGCGCAAGCCACCGATTTAATTATCGATGCTTATAGCCATGGCCGAAAGATTTTACTTTGCGGTAACGGTGGGTCTGCGGCTGACGCTCAGCATATTGCAGCCGAACTAGTAGGCCGATTTAAGAAGGAGAGGAGGGGTTTACCGGCCATAGCATTAACCACAGATACTTCCATTATGACAGCAGTCGCCAATGATTATTGGTATGATTTATTATTTGCCCGTCAAGTCGAGGCTTTGGGAGATAAAGATGATGTTTTAATCGGCATATCAACCAGTGGTAATTCTGCTAATATTATTAGAGCGGTAGAAGCGGCTAAGTTCAAGGGATTAAAAACGGTCGGTTTTTTAGGTTCGGGGGGCGGTAAGTTAAAAGACCTGGTTGATGTTGCTTTAGTGGTACCATCTGAAGAATCTGACAGGATTCAGGAGGTTCATATTTTAGCGGGGCATATTATTTGTCATTTAATTGATTCTAAAATTTCATAATATGGAAAAATATTTGGATATTTTACAAAAATTTAAAACACCTAAAATTTTAGTCGTAGGCGATTTGATGCTGGATGAATATCTTTGGGGCAACGTCGATAGGATCTCGCCCGAAGCTCCGATACCAGTCTTAGATGTGAAGGAAATTAATTTTCGTTTAGGTGGCGCGGCCAATACGGCCCATAATATCAAATCGCTGGGTGAGAAAGTTTTTTTGGTTGGAGTAGTTGGCAATGACGAAAAAGGCGTGATTCTCAAGAGGTTTTTAGAAGAGAAAGGCATCGATACGGCGGGAGTTGTAATTGACGCCCAAAGGAAGACAACCATCAAAACGCGGGCAGTGGCTCAAAATCAACAAATCGTCAGGATCGATATTGAACAGAGAGATCCTATCAGCCAGGAGAGCGAAGATAAGATTGTCAGTTTCGTCCAAAGTCATATCAAAGAACTTAACGCCATTGTTATTTCCGATTACGCCAAGGGCGTAATTACCCTTACATTATCACAGCGGATTATCGGGCTGGCTAAAGAAAATAAAGTTTTTTCAATCGTCGATCCTAAAGGCAACGATGTTTCTAAGTATTGTGGTTGTACTATTATCGCCCCAAATAAAAAAGAATTAGGCATCGCCTTGAATATTCCTTCCGAACAATTATCCCAAGAAGGCAGGTTCTATCAGGCCGCTAAAATGTTGATGGTCCAGGCGATGTCAGATGGTGTTTTGGTGAAGTGCGGCTCAGAGGGCATGGTATTATTCGAAAAGAGCGGGGATGTTTCCCGATTTGCTGCGTTGAATAAAAAAGCCGTTGATGTTTCTGGGGCCGGCGATACAGCCGTTGGCGTTTTAACCCTGGCCTTGGCCTGCGGCGCCAGCTACCAGGAAGCGGTTTTTTTGGCAAACAATGCTTGCGCCGTTAAAGTAGGCAAAATGGGTACAGAGGTAGTTTTGCCTGAAGAGTTAACGGAAAGTTTAAGAGTTTATGGCCAAAACCAAAATTAAAAATCAAAAAGAAATTATTGAGATCGCCCGAAGGCTTAAAAGAGGGAAAAAGAAAATCGTTACCTATAATGGCAGTTTTGATATTTTACACTTGGGGCATGTTAAATCTTTAGAGGAGGCTAAGGGCCAAGGCGATGTTCTTATTGTGCCGATTAACAGCGATCGATCGGTTAGAGCCTATAAGGGCCCGAATCATCCAATAATTCCTCAAAACGAAAGGGCCCAGATGTTGTCGGCCCTAGCTTGCGTGGATTATGTGGTGGTTTTCGACGAAATTAATCCGAAGGAAATTCTTGGTAAAATTAAGCCGGATATCCATTGTCACGGGGCCGATTGGGGCAAGGATTGCGTGGAGCGCAGCGTGGTGGAAGAAAACGGCGGCAGGATTTATATTTTGAAGAAAGTTCCTGGATTGTCGACCAGTGGTTTGGTGAAAAAAATCCTGGACGTTTATTCAAGGAAAGAAGCAAGGGCTATTTTTTTAGATCGCGATGGCACGATTAATTTCAATGAACCGGGCTACGTCCATAAGATTAAAGACTTTAAGTTTACCCCAGGCGCTTTAGGAGCGTTAAAAAATCTTTCTAAAACAGACTACAAAATAATTATCGTAACAAACCAGTCGGGTATCGGCCGAGGTTTTTTTACCGAGAAAGATTTGACCATTCTTCACACTTGGATGCTGAAGCAATTTAAAAAAGAAAAAATCAGGATCGATAAAATTTATTACTGTCCACATACCGCTCAAGATAATTGTCCTTGCCGTAAGCCGAAAATCGGCATGCTTAAAAAGGCCGTTGATGATTTCGGTATTAATTTGAGTAAAAGCTGGATTGTCGGAGATTCGGAGCGGGAGGTAGAAATGGGCAAGGAGGCTAATTTAAGAACCATTTTTTTGGGAAAAAAGAGCTCCATTAAACCTCATTATCAGACAGAGAATCTGGCGCAGGCTATCAGAATAATTCTTGCCCAGTTATGAAAATTTTAATTTTAACCGACGAGATTCCAGCTCAAGACTGCGGCGGAGCGGAAATATCTACTCTCAACTTGGCTTGTGGTCTCAAACAATTTGGCCACGAAGTTTACATAATTACGACTTGCAGGAAAAAGTCAGACGAAGGAGAGCAAGATTATCGAGGGATAAAAGTATTTAGATTTTCAACCGGATATCACGAGAAGTGGCGGGCATATCTCTCTTTGTATAATTATCAGGTGATCGGTCAAGTAAGGAACTTAATCGGGGAATTAAAACCAGACATAGTCCACGCTCAAAATATTCATTATTACCTTTCTTATTACTGTTTAAAATTGGCTAAAAGAAAGGGCGCCAAAGTTTTTTTAACGGCCAGGGATACCATGTTGTTTAGCTACGGCAAATTAGATAATCCAAAATATTTGCTAGGCCTGAATCCCCGCGTTTCCTGGATGGATAATTTAAAGCAGGCAAAGAAGCGGTATAATCCTTTGCGCAATATCATCATCCGTCATTACTTAAAGTATATTGATAAGGTTTTCGCTATTAGTAAATCACTTAAAGAAGCGCTGGAGATTAACGGAATAAAAAATGTCGCAATAATCTATAATGGAATCGACGTTAACGATTGGTCTCTGGGTCAGGCGGTCGTCGAAAATTTCAAAAAAAAATACGGATTGATCGGGAAAAAGGTGGTTTTTTTTGGCGGCAGAATAAGCGCCCAAAAAGGGAGAGATCAAATTAATCGAGCGATGGCCTTGGTTCAAAAAAAGATTCCTGAAGCCGTTTTATTGGCAGTCGGCACTAAGGGGATCGGATGGTTAGAGGGCGATGACCTGAAAGCCGCCTATTATGCATCAGATGTCGTGGTGACGCCCTCAATTTACCTAGATCCGTTTAATAGGATTAATATTGAGGCAATGGCCTGTAAAAAACCAGTCGTAGGCACTTGTTTCGGAGGGACGCCTGAAATAATTCAAGACGGTGTGACTGGCTTCGTTGTTAATCCGTTGGACGTGGAATTAATGTCCCAAAAAATCGTAGATTTATTGCGGGATTCAGCTAAAGCCGAGCAATTTGGCAGAGCCGGCTACGAAAGGGTAAAAAAATATTTTAATTTAGAGAAGTGCGTTAATGAAAACATCGCTTGGTATGGGAAAAATATATGAAGAAATTTCAACAAACCCGCGAAATTATTGAATACGCTCAAAAATACATCTCCGGCGAAACACTGGATTTAGGTGCTGGATCGGCTAAATACCGCGAGATTATCAAAAGGGGATCCAAGACCTACGTCGCTTTTGATATGATGCCCGGTAAAAATATTGATGTTGTGGGGGACGCGTTAAATTTGCCGTTTGACGAAGGATCTTTCGGGACTGTTGTCTCTACGCAGGTTTTAGAGCACGTTGAGAAGCCCTGGGTCATGGTTAAGGAAATTGGACGCGTATTGAGGCCTGGAGGCATTTGTATTCTCACAGCTCCTTTTTTGGAGCCGTACCACCCCGATCCGCAAGATTTTTTCAGATACACGATTGCCGGGATGAGATCGTTATTTGAAAACGAGGGTTTTGAGGTTATTGAGTGCTCAACCTCCGGAAGATTGTTTTCAGTTCTTTCTGAGTTTGTTAGATTTTCCTGTTTCAATCCTTTTCGTAAAGCGAAAAAAGGTAGCTGGCTGATTACTGGTTTTATGTCCAAGGTTTCCAATTTCTTGGATAATTTCACTAAAAATAAGATAATTTATAGCGACGTCTATATTATCGCCAAAAAGAAATGACCAAAATTTTACTGGTTAATCCGCCGGTTTTTAATGATATTGGGAAGTGTAAGTCTGAAACACCTCCTTTGAGTTTGCTTTACTTGGCGGGTTATTTGGAAAAATACGGTTTTCGGGAAGTTAAGGTTATCGATGCAGATATGGAGATGATTACCTGGCCGGCTTTAGAAGAATTATTTATTAAAGAAAAACCAGATATTGTTGGTGTAGGCGGATCTTCTTTCGTTTTGCCGGCGTTGATTAAAACGGCCGAAATAGCTAAGCGTTGTTTGCCGAATTCTTTGGTGGTTGCGGGCGGTTTTGGGCCCTCTAAAGAACCGGGCAGAGTTTTGGAATTAGCTCGTAATAATATCGATTTGATTATTATCGGAGAGGGAGAGCAAACACTCCTGGATGTTGTTCAGCGAAGATCGCAGGGAAGAAGCGACTTCGGAGATATCGCAGGTTTGGCCTTTCTAGACAAAACGGGCCAATTAATTGTTACGGAAACGCGCGGCTATATTATGGACTTAGATTCTATTCCTTGGCCGGCCTTCCACTTACTTACTTCAGATTTCTTAAAATATCCCGGTGCGCCGTTAGGCGATAAAAAATACGGTGAAATGAAAAAACCCATTGCCACCGTTTTGGCCGCTCGTGGCTGTCCGCACCGTTGTTTTTTCTGCAGCTTAGGATCAAAACTTTGGCGGAAAAGAACGCCTAAGGATATAGTTGACGAAATTGAGTTTTATAAAAATAAGTTCGGAGTCAAATCTATCCAAATATACGATGATGAATTTATCGGCATGACTCCGAAGCAGAACGAATGGGTAGAAGAGATTTGTGAAGAAATAATTAAGAGGAGATTGAATCTGCCTTGGCTCATCCAGGGTCGCTGCAGTCCTTATCTCGAGCTGAAAACCTTAAAGAAAATGAGAGAGGCCGGCTGTTGTTGGATTTGGTGGGGTGTGGAATCGGGATCTCAGAGATTATTAGATGAGGTGATTCATAAAGATATTAAAATAGCAGACGTTTATAGGGCGTTTGACTTGGCTAAGCAGGCGGGGATTAAATCTTTGATATTTATCATGGTTGGTTTTCCAGGAGAAACTCCGGAAGACGTGGGCATGTCCGTAAAATTGATCAAAAAAATCAAACCGGATGATCTAGGTATTCACGTTACCACTCCTTTCCCCGGATCTCAATTAAGAAAATATCTCGAGGAGCATGATTTACTAGAACAGAAGCTGGAAAAACTCGAAGATTATTATACGCTTGATACGGATCGCCACACTCATTTCCACACCAAAGAAATGACGGCCGCGGAAATCGAAAAATATTATAAATTTATCGTATTTAAGTTCGGAGAGCACGGTTTTTGGTATTTCCTTAAATTTGGAATCGTTTCTTTGGCGACGATAGACGGTTGGAAGAAATTATTCAAAAGGGCGAATATTACCGTAAATTATCTTATAAATTGGTTAAGGTTTAATTATTTTAAAATTAATAAATAAAAACATGGACAACCAAAAAAACATCATCGCGATTATTCCGGCTAGGATGGGTTCCTCGAGGTTTCCCGGAAAACCCTTGGTAAAAATTTTAGGCATGCCGATGATCGGGCACGTCTACTTTAGGACGAAAATGTCTAAAATATTGAGCGACGTCTATATTGCCACATGCGACGAGGAAATCATGGACTATGCGAAATCAATTGGAGCCAATTGCATCATGACGAAAAATACGCATCAAAGGTGTACGAGTCGATGCCAAGAAGCAATGTTGAAAATTGAAGAAGCTACAGGTAAGAAGGTTGACGCTATAGTAATTATTCAAGGCGATGAGCCGATGGTTTTTCCGGAAATGATCGACTTAGCTTTGAAGCCTATGTTGGAAGACTCTTCAATTAAGGTGGTTAATTTAACGGCGCCAATTAAAAGCAGGGAAGAGCACAACGATCCTAATTGTCCTAAAGTTGTTGTGGATAAAGATAATTTTGCTTTATATTTTTCTAGAGAACCGATTCCTTCTTGGAAAAAAGGGGCCACTGAGGTCAAAATGCTGAAACAGGTTTGCATTATGCCTTTTACCAGGGACTTTCTCTTGAAATTTGAAGAGCTTGAGCCAACTCATTTGGAAATCGTCGAATCGATCGACATGAATAGGATTTTGGAACACGGCTATAAAATCAAGATGGTCTGGGAGGATTTCGAAACATATTGCGTCGACACCCCAGCGGATTTACAAAAAGTCGAAGAATTTATGAGGAAAGACGTCCTCGTCCCGAAATACAATAAATAATTATTAAGATGAAAGAGGAAGACATCCGCAAAAGAGAAGTTTTCAACCAATACTTGAAGATGGTAGAGGAAGATGTGAAAAAGATTTTCGGTAACGAACGTCGTTTTTCGGCCGTTGATTGTCCCGCTTGCCATGGCAAAAATTTAGAACATCAATTTAAAAAAATAGGGTTCAGTTATGTTTTGTGCAAAAGTTGCGGGACACTCTTTGTTAATCCCCGTCCTTTTTTTGAAGACCTGGACAAATTTTACACCAAATCAGACTCAACCACTTTTTGGGTAGAAAAGTTCTTTAAACCGGTCGCCGAAGCTCGCAGGGAAAAGATTTTTAAGCCCCGGGCAGAATTTATTGCAAGTAGATTTGCCCAGAGCCGTCTCGGAACGGTGGGTGATATCGGAGCCGGCTTCGGTATTTTTCTTGAAGAATTAATTAAACTTCAACCCAAAATCAGGGCAGTGGCGATCGAATCTTCAATTGAGATGGCGGAAATTTGCCGGAAGAAAAAAATAGAAGTCATACCGTCTGCCGTAGAAAATACAAGCGGGTGGGACGGCAAATTCGACCTTCTAACCTCTTTCGAATTATTCGAGCATTTATATGATCCGGGATTGTTTCTGGAAAAAGCTTATGGCTTATTACGGCCGGGCGGTTATCTATTTTTAAGCACTTTAAACGGAGAGGGTTTTGATATCCAGATTTTGTGGGAAAAATCAAAAAGCATTGCACCGCCCCAGCACCTGAATTTTTTCAATCCAGATTCAATCAAAATTTTATTGGAATCCAAGCGTTTTATCGTAAAAGAAGTTTCTACTCCAGGAAAATTGGATTGGAACATAGTTGAGGGTATGTATTCCCAAGAGGGCGTTTCCCCGGGAAGATTATGGGAGCTTATAGCTCGAAAGGCCGACGCCGACGCTAAAAATAAACTCCAATCATGGATCGCGGAAAATAATTTTAGTTCGCACATGCAAATATTATGCCAGAAACCAGTATTATAATCCGTACATTCAACGAAGAGGCGCACATCGGCAATTTATTGCAGGCCATGAAAGCGCAAAAATATCGCGACTTTGAAGTTGTCGTGGTTGATTCTGGTTCCAATGACCGGACGTTGGAATTAGCTAGAAAATCGGCTGATTCGGTTCTCCAGATAGAAAACCGCGATTTTACGTTTGGTTATTCGCTTAATGTCGGCTGCAAGAATAGTCGTGGTAAATATCTTGTTTTTGTTTCCGCCCATACTTTGCCGGTAGATGATCGCTGGTTAGGCAATATGATAGCGCCTTTTAAGGATCCGAAGGTGGCTATGGTTTATGGCCGTCAGGTTGGCGATGATGGGGCGAAGTTTTCCGAAAAAATGGATCTGCAAAGGCTTTTCGGTAAAACTGCCTCTTATCCTAATAATGCGAATTCGGCCATAAGAAAAGATCTTTGGGAGCAGCACGGCTTCGACGAGTATCTGTTCGGCTTGGAAGATATCGAATGGTCAAAATTTTTTATCGCAAAAGGTTTTACGACTTACTATAATCCTGAAGCCTCGATTTATCACATTCATCGCGAAAAATGGCCCCAAGTTTTTAATCGTTATCGTAGGGAGGCGATTGCCGCTTTTAGAATTGGCTTGCCCCATCCGCCTCAATCAAGATTAAGTTTTTCGGGGTTGGTGATTAATTTTTTGCGCGATTTATTAGCCTCTTTCCCAAATATCTCGTTGGCGCGCCTAGAGGAGATTGTTCGTTTCCGTTATTATCAATGGAAAGGGAGCAGGTGGGGATGGTTTCATGATCGCGGAGTGGACTTGAATCGCGATAGATATGATCTTTTTTATCCCACGGCCAATCGGGCGGTTGTGATCAGGGGTAAATTTCAGGCGCAAATTGAAGACGTTTCTTTGCCGGAGACAAAACCGGGCGATATCTTAATTAAGGTTGATTACGTCGGTGTTTGCAGAACCGATTTAGAAGTTTACGAGGGTTCACTGGGTTATTATCAAAAAGGTTTAGCTAAATATCCTATCGTGCCCGGTCATGAGTTTTCGGGAACTATCGTCAGGATCGGAGCCAGTAATAAGTATCGAGAGCGCTTTAAAGTGGGCGAGGGTGTTGTTGGGGAGTGTATATTATCCCGCGGCATTAACTCTCCACGCCAAGAAGTCGGAGTAATTAACTGTAACGGGGCTTACAGCCAATTTATTGTGATGCCCGGAGAATACGTCCACCAGGTTCCCGGGGAATTAGATTTAAAAAAGGCCTGTTTGGCGGAGCCTTTAGCTGTAGTTTTAAGAGCACTTAGAAGGGTCGAATCGCGTTTAAATCAGAACGAAACAATAGCGGTCGTTGGGGCGGGGACGATCGGTAATCTTATTTCTCAGGTTTTATCGCAAAGAGGTTTTACAGTAAGTGTTTTTGATAAAAATTACGAGAGATTGGAATATTTAAAGGGCATAGTTGGGTCAGTTTCTCAAGAGTTGCGTGATTTGGGAAAATTCGGCCTTATTATAGAAGCAACGGGGGTTGCCGATGTCCTAAAAAGAATCTTAAATGAAAGTAGGCTTGATTCAACAATATTGCTCCTAGGTTTTCCCTACGGTAATTTTAATTATAATTTTGAGGAGATTGTCGGTGGGGAAAAATTTATAGTCGGTTCGGTCGGCGGAGCGGGTGAAGATTTTGAAAAAGCTCTCGTTCTTTTGCCGGAACTGGACACAGGACCTTTCACTAAAAACATCCTGCCATTAGAAGAATTTAAAAAAGCTTGGGAAATTCAGCGTAATTCAAAAGAATTAAAAACAATTTTAAAAATATGAAAAATACAAACAAAAAGTGGAAAGTTCTAGTGACCGCTCCCTATTTACAGCCGGTTGTCGATAACTATCAAAATATTTTTGATGAACATCAAATTGAAATTATCGTGCCGCACGTTAATGAAAGAATGTCCGAAGAGGAACTTTTGGCATGCATCAGCGATATCGATGGGATTTTATGTGGCGATGATCGAATCACCGAAAATGTTTTAGCCCACGCTCCGAAGTTAAAAGTTATTTCAAAGTGGGGGACCGGTATTGATTCGATCGATAAGGAAGCAGCTACCAGAAGAGGTATTCCGGTAAAAAATACTGTTAACGCCTTCACCGAGCCGGTAGCCGATACCGTTTTGGGACTGATTCTTTGTTTTTCCAGAGGAATTTTAGATTTAAATACGCAAATGCACGAAGGTAAATGGGTGAAGCAGTTAAAATGGTCTTTAAGTGAAAAGACTTTAGGGGTGGTAGGTATTGGCAATATCGGTAAGGCGGTGATTAAAAGGGCTCAAGCGTTCGGAATGAAGATTTTAGCTAACGATATTAAAGATGTCCCCGGTTTTGAGCTCGTCTCGCTTGAAAAACTTCTCCAAGAAGCTGATTTCGTCAGCTTGAATTGCGACCTCAACTCGACCAGTCGTCATTTAATGGATCGTTCTAGATTCGCTTTAATGAGGCCCACGGCCGTTTTAATCAACACCTCGCGCGGTCCGGTGGTTGACGAAGCGGCTCTTATTGAAGCTTTGCAGAAAAAACAAATTGCTGGGGCGGGAATCGATGTTTTTGAAGAAGAGCCACTATCAGAAGATAATCCGCTCAAGAAGATGGCCAATGTTGTTTTGTCCCCCCACAATGCTAATGCTGGTTCAGCTGCATGGACGAGGGTTCATGAAAACACGATCAATAATTTAGTTCAGGAATTAGAAAAAAAAGATGGCAAAAACGGATAAACAATCGATATTAGTTATCTTTGGCAACGTTCTTCCTAGGAAAAACGGATCTTGGTGGCGCCAGTTTGATCAGGTGGTTTGTCCCGTCGAACTTAAGGGGGCTGTCCAAAAACGCGGTCTTCTTTTTATTGAACTAGAAACGATGGTGCTTCCCGGATCTGTGCATCAGGCGCACACGATCATCGATAAGATCATCCGGTCTGTTTTGCCCAACGGTTCCCGTTTGACTAAGATTGTTAGTTGGCGTGGCTACGAGCTTTGGTGGATGTATTATGACAGTATTTATTACCAATTTTGCTTGCCTTACACCCAGTACGATAAGTTAATAGATTTTCTGAAGGACTTTAAAAAAGTTCATCTTTTTCAGCCGCCCCATCCAGAGCTTTTCCGTTATTTTTTAAAAGCTCGAGGCAGTAAATGCGTTATTTTTAAACCATTTTTGCTGAAAAATTTATTACCGCTTTCTTTAGGTATGTGGCTGCAAATCGTCCTTTCGTTTATTTATATGCCATGGCTGATATTGCGTCGCCCAAAGGCAATGGTTTTTACCGGCGATAAGTTCGATGAAGGTAAGGACTATGATTTCAGGTATAAATTTATTTACGAAGAATTGAGAAGCAGGAAGATTCCTTTTGTGGAGTTTATACGCAGTTTAGATTCCATAAAAATTATTTTACAACATGCGTGGCGAAGAAAGAGGCCTGTTTTTTATTCAACGGCCTTCATTAAGTTGGTGCGTTTTTTTGTCGATCCTTTTGGCCGGTTTAAACTACACATTGCGGCGAAGGAACCGGAAGATCGTTTTTGGTTTTTAGTCGGCGTCCATTATCTCAATTATGTTAAAGGCGGCATTTTAGCCATAAGAATAATGGGTTTTTTTCTGCGGGCGATGGGCGTCAAGGCGGCCGTCATACCCTCGGCGGGCGACCGAACATTCCACGAAGTTTTAGCCTGTAAAACGAATAGTATCCTTACCGTCGGCATTCAGCACGGCGCTAGTCCTCGTTATTTTTTTGTTTCCGATTTCATGCAAGGATTTGATGGTTCTAAATCCCTTTCTTTGGACAAATACGGCCTTTGGTCAGACTGGTGGAAAGAATATTATTTAAAATACAGTTCGACCTATCAAAATAATCAGCTTTATGTCGCTGGACATATGCGTCCCTTGGAAAAGGAAAATTTCCAGGCAAGGGCTGAAAATAATTCCGGGAGACTGAGAGTGTTGTTTATCTCCGAACAATTAGCTGCGCCTCAGGAAATTTTGCCGTTCCTATCGGTCTTTTTGGCAATGAACGATTGCGACCTGTCTTTTAAGTTTAGACCTTATCGGGATGGCTTCGAAGAGTGGCTTAAGAAAGAAAAACCAGCTATCTTAAATGAGATTAAGCGAAAAACTAAAATTTTCCGAGGAAGCATGCAAGAGGCTGTCTATTATTGCGACGTAGTTGTAGGTTCTTACAGCACGGCGGTTTTAGAGGCATTATTGCAATTGAAAACGCCGATTTTTTTTCAAACCACCAAGTGGGGCGATTATTTCGATATTAAAGATTGGAACGCACAGAATAGTTTTTTTGCATTAAATCCTCAAGATTTGGTGGAAAAGGTAAGGGGGAGTGTTAATATTTCTAAGGATGATTTAAAAAAAATACAGAAGAGGTTTTTTGGCGATCCTTACCGCAATGGTTCAAGATGGGTGGTAGACGAGATTGAGAAGGTGGTCTGACACCTTTTGACACTTCTTGACACAACCCCCCCATTTGTCTATACTAATAATAGTCTTATTTTAATTTTATGGAATCTATTAAAGAATTAAGATCGGCCTGTAGGAAACCAGGCGGCTACGAGGCGGTAAAAGAAAAGATATTTTTAAGAGTTATTAGGGTTTTTTCCATTTATCTTACTTGGTTCTTTCTGCGTTTCAAAAAAATCACAGCTGATCATGTGACCATTGTCAGCGTGGTGATATTTGTACTCGGTGCTTTTTGTTATGTTTGGGGTTATTATTGGTTGAATTTAATCGGTATTGCCTTGATTTGGCTAAGTATCGTTATGGATTTTTCTGACGGAGAGATAGCCAGATATAAAAGAGGTTCTTTAGAAAAGACCGACCACGAAAGATTTAAAATTCTTCAATTAAAGGGAAGCGTATTGGAGGGTTGGACCCACGATATCAAATACGGCGTTTTGTTTCTTTTCCTGGCGGTAGGTGAATATTCATCTTTTCCTTATCCGAGCTTATTGATTTTACTCGGTTTTTCTGCCTCCATGTCCCAAGTGCTCAGCCGTCTGACTAAACTTAGATATATTCATAATTTTTTCCCTATCAAATCTGCAGAAGAAGCCTATCAGGAAATGAGTAAAAAGAGCATGTTCGCTAAGCAGGGCGGATTGAGAAAGTTTTTAAGCAATACCTTCGGAGCCACTTCCGAAATAGCGACATGGCTTACCTTGGCCACTATCGTCGATAAGGTGTATATAGTTATTATTTTTTACGGAATCTTTTTTTCAGCGGCTTACGGTGTATTGATGGTGAAGCAATATAGGGGATTTAAAAAGATTTAATATGTATATTCTTGTTATTAATCTGGGTTTAAAAAACGTAAGATCAATTATTTTCGATTATCAGGGCAGAGAAATCAAAAATGTTTCTTTGCCGCTCGAAAGCTTTGTCAGTGGTGTTTGCGTTGAGCAAGACGCTTCTGATTGGTGGGAAAAAACAAAGCAAGTTGTTATAAAATCGCTCGAAGAATCAAGTATTAGGAATAACGTCAAATATTTAACCGTTACATGCTCTTCTTCTTGCCTGGTGACGGTAGACCGAGGATTAACTCCTTTGAGAAGAGTTATTATGGTTTCTGACAGGCGTGCGATTAAAGAAGCCAAAAGCTTATCGATCGACGCCTCTTTAATGATTCCCAAGATTGCCTGGGTTAATAATAACGAGCCCAAAAGATCGGGCGATATTAAATATTTGTCGCCCAACGATTTTTTAATCGCTAAACTGACCGGAAGGTTTATTACGGATTCTTTAAATGCCGAAAAGTTTCATTGGGATGCGCGGACAAGAGCTTATCCTCAAAAAATACTGAAAGAATTAAATTTAAAAGAAGAACAGTTCCCGGAAGTGGTTGATCCAGGAACCAATATCGGACGCTTAAACCCCGAAGTCATAAAAGAACTCGGACTTAATAGCGAAGCTGAGATGATTGTCACGACCTATGACGCCATCGGCGCTGTTTTCGGTTCGGGAGTTATGGGCGAGAAAGACGCTTGCGATGTTTCAGGTACCGTTACTTCGTTAAGGACGGTTGTGCTTCAAAAGAATTTTACCCTAAAAGATAGCAAGCTTTTTGCACAACCATTTGCTTTGATGGGGAGCGATTTGACGATCGTGGGCGGATCCAACAACCAGGGCGGAAGCTTAATAGAATGGTTAAAACAGGTTTTTTACCAAGATGCTTCTTCACCCTACGATCTTTTAGAAAAAGAGGCGGCCGCTAGCGTGCCTGGTGCTCGCGGTTTGATTTTTTTACCGTATCTTCTCGGGGAGCGTGCTCCTATCTGGAATCCTGATGCCACTGGTGTTTTTTTTGGACTGCAAAGATTTCATAACCGCCATGATATGGCTCGGGCCGTTTTGGAAAGCACGGGTTTTATCTCTAAAAGTATTTTAGAGGAATTAGAACAAAACAATATCGTTATCGATAATATTAAATTATCCGGAGGGTTAGCCCGTATTAGGTTAGTTTCGCAATTAAAAGCAGACATTACCGGCAAGGTTGTTTATTTACCAGAAAACTTTGAAGCATCGGCTTACGGTGTTTTTATTCTTGCTTGCGTGGGGGCAAAAATTTATCCCGACTTGGCGACAGCCGTAAATACTTTAGTTCGATTTAAAGAAAAAATTATTCCCAACCAAGAAAATTATCTGAAATATTCAGAAACATACCAGCTGTTCAAAAAACTTTACGGAGCATTGTCTGATACATTCCGCGAAAGGAAGGAAATGATGGCAAAAATTTATTCAACAGAAGATCTTTCAGATAAGATAAAAAATCTATGATAATGGATAATTTTCAATTCAAACATTCCACTAAAATTGTTTTTGGACCAGGGGCCTTAAATTCGATAGGAAAAGAAGCTAAATCATTGGGTGGGAGAATTTTGGTCGTCAGCGCCGGCGGTTTTTTATCCAAGGGCAACTTAAAAGAAAGAATTGTGAAGATTTTCGAAAATGAAAATTTGAAAATAGAATTATTCGAAGGAATAGCCGGCGAACCTAAGGTTTCAGAGATTAACCAAGGATCGGCTTTCGCTCAAGAAAAGCGCTCGGAAGTCATTATCGGCTTGGGAGGGGGCAGCGCCATAGATGCCGCTAAGGCAATCGCGGCCTGTGCCGCGAGCCGACAGCGGATCGAAAAATTATTGGATGACAATAATATTTCTTTATCCGTTTTGCCGTTAATAGCTGTGCCAACCACGGCCGGCACTGGTTCGGAATTGACCAAGGGCGCGATTATTTCCGATTCCGAGGAAAAGATTAAAAGAGCCCTGAGAAGCGAGGAGATTATCCCAAAAATAGCGATCGTAGATCCGGAATTGACGCTATCGCTGCCGCCGGGGTTAACAGCGCTTACGGGCTTCGATGCCTTAGCTCACGCCTTAGAAACGTTAATTTCCAAAAAAGCGAATCTTTTCACGCAGGCTTTGTCACAACAGGCCCTTACTACGATTTTTCAAAATCTGCCCCTGGCGGTTAAGGACGGAAATAATTTAGCCGCACGCACTAAAATGTCTTTCGCGAGCATGATTATGGGCTATAACTTAACGTACGCCACGACTTGTTTGCCTCATCGTATCCAATATGCCGTTGGGACGATTTCAGGCATGAGCCATGCATTGGGCGTGGCCGCGCTATATCCTGCTTGGTTAAAGATGGCGGAAGATGTTACAACCGATAAAAAAATATTGAGCGACGTGAGAAATTTAATGGAAGCGTTGGAAATCAATGTCCGGTTAGGCGATTTCGGGATCAAAAAAGAAGATATTAAAAGTATTTCAGACAAGGTCATGGGGACGCTGGACCAAGATCCCGTTTATCGGGACGAAGGGACTGTTATTAATATTTTAGAAAATTCTTTATAATTTTATGCAAGCGATTATCATGGCCGCCGGTAAGGGCAGCCGCATGCAACAACTAACGCAAGAAAACCCAAAGCCGCTCCTTAAGATAGGGGGAGAAAGTATTATTAATCGTCAGGTAGCTTTGCTGTATAAATATGGTATTGAAAATATTACGGTTGTTTTGGGTTATAAAAAAGAGATGATCAAGGCAAGTTTGGCTCAGTGGAAAATCAACTATATTTTCAATCCTTTTTATTCCATGACTAACGTTCTAGGATCATTTTGGTTCGTTTTGGATAAGCTATGCGACGATTTCATTTTTATGCACGGCGATACGGTTTTTGAGGAGGAAATTTTAAAAAGGCTCATTAGAGCCCCTGGAGATCTGGTTTTGGCGATAGACAAAAAAAAGTGCGGCGAGGAAGAAATGAAGGTTAAGCTTTGCGGCGAAGACGTGGTCGAGATTAATAAAACTATGGCGCCGGATTCTGCCGCCGGAGAATTTATCGGCTTAGCTAAAATTTCCCAAACATTGATTCCTAAGGTCAAATTTTATACAAACGATTTCATCGGTCGGGGAGAGTTTAATTTATTCTTCGAAACCATCGTTCAGAAAATGATTGATCATAAAGATATTGCGATAAAAAATGTCGATATTACCGGCTTGAAATGGAATGAAATAGATTTTCAGGCCGATTTGGAAAAAGCAAAACAACTTTTCGATTAAATTACCAATATGGAAAATAATTTCAAAGTAGACTCTATAGGTATCGGCGTAAGAAGGGGCGGTACAAGCTGGATTCAGCAGTGTCTTTCGGAACATCCGCAATTCTGCGGCCACGGGGATCAGGAACTTTCCTTCCTAAACGATCCTAGAAAGTATAACCAGGGTATGGAGTTTTATGCCACCTGCTTTCCCGAATGCAAACCAGGCCAGATCAGGGGAGAATGCACGCCCGGATATTTGGCGAGCAAGGAGGCGATGTATCAGATTAAAAAATGGTTTCCTCAGGCGAAGCTCTGGGTCTGTTTGAGAAATCCCATCGAAAGGGCTTATTCTCATTATATTTTCCACAAAGCGGAAGAAAAAACCGGAGCTAAAACCTTTGAAGATGCGATAAAAGACAAGGCCCTGAAGCCTTACTATATTGATACCGGTTTTTATTATGCCCAATTGAAGGAGTGGTTAAGCGTTTATCCTCGAGAGCAGATTCTGATTTTAATCAACGAAGACATTAAGAAAGATCCTTTAAAATTTATTCAAGGAGTTTTTAAATTTTTAGGCATCGATCCGAATTTCGTTCCTCCAAGCGTTAATACGGAAGTGAATTGGGCCGCTACAAACGCATTTATTATCCCGCGGCTTAATTTTACAATTATTACAATTAAAAGGTTTTTATTTCATCACCCAATAGTTTTTAAACCATTCGTCTTGGCTGCGAGATTCTTGAAATTAAATAAATTAACAGAGTCTGTCAGGCAGGCGAATTGTCGAAAAAGTGGGCGGAAGAGATTGGGTAAACCCGTGATGCCGGAAAAAACCAGACAATATCTTCAAGAAGTCTATCGCGAAGATATTAAAAATCTCGAAAAATTGATTAACAGGGACTTAAGTTTTTGGAAATGATTACAATAATTAAAAATTGGTTTTATCAATTTTTGAGGAAGACTCAAAAATATACTGGAACCGACAATGTTTATTTGGCTCGCGGGGGTTTTTGGTTAACTTTGGGTCAGGTTGCTCTTATGGCTGCTTCTTTTTTGGTGGCGGTGGCCTTCGCTAATTTATTAGATCCGGTCATTTATGGAAACTATAAGTACGTCCTCTCTTTAATAGGATTGTTGGGTGTTTTTAGTTTTCCTGGAGTTAGGGCAGCAATTACCCAGGCCGTGGCCAATGGATTAGAGGGCTCTTACTACACCGGTTTTAGAATCCAGCTTAAATTAAGTATTTTGGGGAGCTTAGTCGCTATCGCCGGGGCTATTTATTATTGGGTTCGAGGTAATGAGTTTTTACCCATTCCCTTACTCTTAACTGCTATTTTCTTCCCATTAATGGAAGCTTCTCAAATTTCCCTTTGTTTTTTGTCGGGCAAAAAAATGTTTAATGTTCAGGCCAGATACACTATTATTAATCAAATTTTTATTGTTGTCGTAACCCTTGGTACGCTTTTTTTAACTAAAAATTTATTATGGCTGGTTGTTGCTTATCTTATTTCGCGCACCACTTTAAATTACATTTTTTATTTAGTTATCAAAATAAAATTTAAACCCAATAAAAGCGAAGATCCTAAAACCATTAATTTTGGTCTCCACTTGAGTTTAATGGGGGTTATCGGACAAATCGCAGCTTATATCGATAAAACGTTAATTTTCACCTTTATTGGCTCTGGGCAACTAGCTGTTTATTCTTTTGCCACCCTTGCCCCAGAGCAACTCCAAAATATTATGGGTAATATCAGCACGCTTGCTTTACCAAAATTAGTTTCTCGTTCACGAGAAGATATCAAAAAAACTATTATGAAAAAAGTGCTGAAGCTATCTCTACTTACGGGATTGGTGATCGTGCTTTATGTCATAGCTGCCCCCTATATCTATCGAATCTTTTTCCCCCAATATATGGCTTCGGTTCCTTATTCCCAGGTGTTCATGGTTTCCCTAATAGCTATTCCTATTTCTTTGTTGGGGACGGCTTTTCAGGCCAAAATGATGAAAAGAGAGTTGTATTTGACTAAGAGTAAGGCGTTCGTCAGGTTGGGCCTTTTCGCTATTTTAATTCCCTTATATGGAATTTGGGGAGCGATCGGTGCAGTAATTGGCGCTGAAATTTTTGGTATTATTTTATTATTATTGCTATTTAGGAAGTTTTGAGCTATATTATCATGTCAATGATTCAAGATAAAAACGAGAAAAATAAAATAAAGATTTTAGCCACTCTGGGCCCAGCGTCAATGACCGAAGGAATGGTCAGGGCTTTGGATATTGCCGGCGTGGATGTTTTTAGGGTGAATCTTTCCCATACTAAATTGGAAGATTTTTTAACAGTAGTTAGAAATATTCAAAGTTGGACAAAAAAGCCTATTTCTATTGATTCGGAAGGAGCCCAACTAAGGACTGGTAAAATGGCCAATGGGGTCGCGACATTGAAAAGCAATACAATTGTGGTTATTACCACATCCGAAGTATTGGGAGACGAATTACACATTCCCTTATATCCGGTCATTCCTTCTCGCATTTTGCGAGTGGGCGATGTTTTATCGCTAGATTTTAACGCTGCGACCATCCAGATCACCAAAATCGAGGGGGACGATGTCCGCGCCAGAGTACTCTTCGGCGGACAAGTCGGTTCGAATAAGGGCGTTGCGGCCGATCGGATTATTGATCTTCCTCCTTTTTCGGAAAAAACATTGAAAGCCCTGGAGCTGGCTCGAGAAATAAAACTTGATCGTTTCGCTCTTTCATTTGCTTCCAAAAAAGAAGACGTTGTATGGTTAAGGAATTTCTTCCCGTACCCGATTTTTATTACAAGTAAGATTGAATGTCGGGCTGGTTTGGCAAATCTCGAAGAAATTTGCCGGAATTCTGACGCTATTTTAATTGACCGCGGCGATTTATCTCGAGAGGTGCCGTTGCCTAAGATCGCTTTGATTCAAAGGCATATTTTGGATGTCGCCCAAAAAATCGGCACGCCGGTTTATGTAGCGACCAATCTCCTGGAAAGCATGATTAACGATCTCCAGCCTACCAGAGCCGAAATCAACGACATTACCAGCACCGTTTTATCTGGGGCGCAGGGGTTGGTGTTGGCGGCTGAAACCGCAGTCGGTCGTCATCCTTTGGAGTGCGTTAGGATGGTAGCGGCCGTAGCCAAAGAAGCTAAGAATTACGAAGTGTGTCATAAAACGAATGGCAACGGCGACAGTTATTTCGATGCCGTTTATGATTATCATTCGATTGAACCGCACGGAGGAGTTTTGGTTCAAAACTTTTTAAATCCCGTTAAAACGGAAGCAATTAAACACGTTTTGATCGAAGGACAAGAAGTTATTTTAACCCAAAGTTTTTCTGGGTCGTCAGAGACCGCTGATTATGGATCTTTGCCGCAAATAGCCATAGACGAAAAGACTCTTTTGGACGTAGTGCAAATTGCCGAAGGCGTTTATTCGCCCCTAAGAGGCTTTATGGACAAGGATGAATTATTTTCGGTCCTCGATAATTATAAATTAAAAAACGGATCGGTTTGGACATTGCCTATTTTACTACAGACAAAAGAGGCCGATAGGGAACTTATCGGGAAAACAGTGGTCCTTAATTATATCGTTGATCGTGAAAATTATGCCGTGATGAAAGTAGCCGACATTCAGGAGATTGATCAGGACAAAGTTGCTCAAAAATGGTTCGGCACGAACGATATAAAACACCCCGGCGTTTCGAATTTTAAACAGCGCGGCAATTTTATTATCAGTGGAGAGATTTGGCTTTTGAAGAGGCCGAGCTTCGGCGGATATTCGCATGTTTTAAGTCCGCGACAAACCCGTTTAATTTTTAGGAATTTCGGCTGGCAGAAAGTTGTGGGTTTTCATACCAGAAACGTTATTCATAGGGGACACGAATTTATCCAAAAAGCCGCCTTGGAGGCGGTCGGCGCAGACGCTTTGTTTATCAGCCCGGTAATTGGTCCTAAAAAAGACACGGACTTTTCCGCCCAGGCTATTTTAGAGAGCTACGAAGTAATGTTGAGGAACGATTCTTACAAACCCTACCCCGCGCTAATCGGCGCTTTCAATACTTATTCAAGATATTCGGGTCCGAGAGAAGCGGTGTTTACCGCGCTTTGCCGTAAGAATTTCGGCTGCAGCCACTTTATCGTAGGCCGCGATCATACGGGTGTGGGCAATTTCTATCCACCCGACGCTTCCCAAAAGCTTTTTGAGCAATTGGGTCCAGAACTGGGCATTAAGCCGATTATGTTCGACGCCGTTTACTTTTGCCAGGACTGCCAAACTTGGACGACTGGTTGTACTCATGCCCAAGAAAGGCGGTTGAACTTGAGTGGGACCAAGGTCAGGGAATATCTCTTAAATAACCAAGAACTGCCCGACTACTTGATTAGGAAAGAAGTGGCCGGTGTTTTGCAGGAGATGGTTAAAACCTCTCCCGATAAGGTTTTCGAAAAGAATACTAATTAAGATAGCCCTGCTTTTCTAAAAAGGCTATGACTTTCTCTGAAGACTTTTTTAAGTCTTCTTTATTTGTTTCAATAGTAATTTCGGGGTTCTCCGGTTCTTCGTAGGGTAGAGTCAGGCCGATAAAATTCGCAATCTCTCCAGCTAAAGCTTTTTTATAGTTTTGCTTAGGGTCTCTTTTAATGCATTCTTCGATCGGGCACTTCACATAAACTTCAATAAAATTGCCAATTTCTTTTCTCGCCTTTTGGCGACTTTCTCTATAAGGTGAAACAAAAGAGACTAAAACAGCCACGCCGTTCTTCGTGAGAAGATGGGCTACAAAAGAAACGCGTTCAAGATTGGTCTTGATGTCTTCAGGGTTGAATCCCAAATCCTTTGAGATCGTCTGCCTGAAAAGATCTCCATCTAACCTTTCCGTATTTTTCCCCTTTTTTTCAAGCTCTCGGGCCACCTCATCGGCCAGAGTCGATTTACCGGAACTTGGAAGTCCGGTGAACCACAACGTGAACCCTTTTGTATTATTGCTGATCATTATTCTTTTCTTAAAAATAATTGCAATGTTTTTAAGATAATCCCTAGATCCAATGCAAATGAACGATTTTTTAAATAATACAGGTCGTATTGGAATTTCTCTTGGCTATCCATAATCGATCTTCCGTATCTGAATTTTATTTGAGCCCAGCCGGTAAATCCCGGTTTGATTAAATGGCGTACATGATAGTGGGGGATTTCTTTTTCCAGGCTTTCGACAAATTCGGGCCTTTCGGGCCTGGGGCCGACTAAGCTGATGTCTCCCTTTAAAATGTTGATCATCTGCGGAATTTCATCAAGGTGTGTTTTTCTCAGTAGTTTTCCCACTCGAGTCACGCGGGGATCTTCCTTGTCGGCCCATACCGGACCGGTTTTATTTTCTGCCCCGACTTTCATCGAACGGAATTTTAAAAGGAAGAACGGCTTGCGATCTTTGCCGATTCTTTTTTGGCGATAGATAATCGGCCCGCCGTCGCCTAATTTGACTAGAATGGCGATGATGGGCCAAAGAGGAAGCGTGAAAACCAGGGTTATCCCGGCCAGAAAAAGATCGATGACCCTTTTGATTTTATCATAGAAAGCCTTTTCTCCTTCCCGCAGATTTCTTAAGAACCAACTTTGGGTGATGAAAGAAACGGGCACCTTACTGCAGATCATTTCATAGGTTTTAGTCCAATCAAGAAAATTTATCCGGGCGGGCAGACACTGATAAAGATTCTCCACCAAGACCGAATTATCTTTGATATCCGAAGGCACGATGATGGTATCAATCTTTTTTTCTTGAATTTGTGAAAGTAAATCCTGTTTTTGGTCTAACTCGACAATCTTATATCCTAAATAAGGTCTTAATTCAATCTCTTTGGCCAATTCTTGAACCTGGTGGTCCTCACCGATGATGACAACCCTGTTCAGAAATCTGCCGGAAAATAATAAAGAGAATGTTTTGCGCCAGGCAAAAAACAATACACTGAAAATGAGAACATTTAAAACCAAATTTGTTTTAGGAGTAATGCCGAAAAGCGGTATTAAATAGAAGAAAGAAATACCTATCCCAAGACACGCCAAGATGGCGCCGAAGATTTTCGTATATAAAAATGGTCCGGCCTTGACCGTTCTTAGGTCATAGAGGCCGAAAACGTAAAAAACGACAAGCCAGAAGAAATAAAGGATTGAAAACGGAGTAAGGTGCAGCGAAACCCATTCCCAGTTGAAATCTCCCCAAAAACCGAAAATGATCGTGCCCAAAAACGAAAAATAGAGACAGATGATGTCCCCGAAAAAGAGGAATGATTTGCGCAGATTTAAAGCGTCAAACATCGCCTTCATCTTAGGCTAAATTTTAAAAAATTTCAACCCTTAGAGCCGACTTGTGAATTATTTAAGCTTAGGGTAAAATTAAAAAATATATCAACATGGGAAGAAGATCTCGCGAAAAAAGAGAAAATAAGGGAGAGGGGACGACGTTAGTCAGAGAAAGAAGCTTTGATTTTCGCTCAAATTCGGAGAAAATTTGCCTTTGGGTTATCCAATGGGGCGCTTATTTAGCATTGTTTACTCCTCTGATTATCAATACGAAATTCTTTTTTCCTTTTGTCGCGCCCAAAACAATTTTTTTCAGAATACTGATTGAAGTGATCTTGGTCGCCTACCTGTTTTTGGTGGCTATGAATAAGAGATATCGGCCGAAGATCACTCCCTTAACTATCGCCGTCGTGATGTTTTTGGCGATATTTATTTTATCTTCTTTTACCGGCATCAATCTTCATCGATCGTTTTGGTCTACTAATGAAAGAATGACCGGGATTTTGACGATGCTGCACCTACTGGCCTTTTTCACGGTTTTAAGTAGCGTTTGGCGGGAAAGAAAGGATTGGGAGCGGGCGTTGGGCGTTTCAATTATTGTCGGAGTCATTCTGAGTCTTTATATTTTAATGGGCGACGAAGTATCGACCAGAGGCGGCGGCACTATAGGCAATACTTCCTTCATGGCCGCTTATCTGCTTTTTGATGTGCTTTTTGCTATCATATTGTTTTTAGCTAAAAGAGGTATTTGGCAGATTTTAACCGGTTTATCGCTGTTGATCATGACGCCGGTTCTACTGAGCTCTACTGGCCGAGGGGCGATTGTCGCCTTTTTGGGCGGATTGTTTTTACTCGGGCTGGGTTATCTTCTTTTTTCCCAAAAGACAAAATTAAAAAGAATCGGCTGGGCGGTTATTTTAATCATAATCGTTTTAGGTATCGTTCTGGCCGTATTGCAGCCGGCATTCGCTACTAACGAGGTCGGTGTAACCTTAAAGGAAATGAAGTCCAGATTTGTAGTTTGGGAAAAGGGCTGGAAGGGATTTTTGGAAAGGCCGATTTTGGGCTGGGGGCCGGAAAACTTCATTGTCGTTTTCAGCAAGTACTTCAACTCCTGTATGTTTTTGCCGGAGTGCGGCAACGAAATCTGGTTCGACAGGGTGCATAATATTGTGCTTGATACGTTGGTGACTACGGGTTTCGTCGGGTTGCTTAGTTATCTCGGCATTTTCTTTATTGCCATTTATGGTCTTTTAAGAATGATACCTAAAATCGTCGACAGGAAAAACATTTTTTTCCCGCTCGGCCTGGTCATAGTATTATTGTCTTATTTCTTCCAAAATCTTCTGGTTTTCGACATGATTAACACTTATCTCGTATTTTTTCTGACATTAGGCTTCGTTGATTTTCTTATTAGGAATCAAAAACAATCGATTGTCGAAGAAAGAGAAGTTGTTAAAAAACCGTTAAATCCCATTTTCGCTTCGGTTGTTTTGGTAGCCGCGGTTTTTGTTCTCTGGACGTGCAATATCCAGCCGTTATCGGCCAATTACCATATTATCAAAACAGTGAACACGCAGGACGTTCAGGTGGCCTCCTCTTCTTTCGGAAAATCGCTGGATTCCTGGATGGAGAGATATGAAACAAGAGAGTACTTCGCCCAAAAGATGACGAAGTCCGTTTCGGGTTCGCTAGGCGAAGAAGAAAAAGAGATTTTTAAAGAAGCTTTCAGTTTGGCTGAAGCAGAGATGGAAAAAAGCATCGAGGCCAATCCGTTAGACTTCCGTCCACATTTATTTTTAGGCGAATTATATTTGCAGTCATATCGCTTCAGCGAGGACCAGACAAAGCTCGTCCGAGGCGATCAGGTTTTGACAAGGGCGTTGCAATTAAGTCCGACTAATCAACAAGGCTATTGGCATTTAGCCGAAACGAAATTGGCTGAGGGTAACATTAACGAAACTATCGGTCTTTTGCAGAGAGCTATTAATCTTGAGCCCAGATTGGGATATTCTCATTGGTATATGGCCATGGCTTACGAGATTGCCGGACAAAATCAATTAGCCAAAGAAGAATTGATTAAGGCCGAAGAGAACGGCTATCTTTGGAAAGAAAATATTCAGGAGATTAAACGGGTGATAGAGATTTACGACGCTTTAGGCGATGACGAAGGGTTGCTGCCGATTTATTTAAAGGCGGTGGAGCTGGAGCCGGAAAACGCTCAGTTGTGGGCGGAATTGGCTGCCGTATATGCCAACCTCGGGCAATTTGATCAAGCCGGCGCAGCCGCCCGGAAAGTGGTTGAGATTGACCCAGATCAAGTCTCAAAAGTTCAAAGTTTTTTAAATAATTTGCCGCGATAATCATGAAATCACTGAAATTATTAATCATTTTTACTACGGCCTTTTTACTGACTACGCCTCAATTGGTCGGGGCGCAGGATGTTTTGGGTCAGCAGACGATTTTTAACGTGGAGGCTCTTTATGATTTTTCACAGAGAACTACTTTATCGGCGAGCTTGATCAAGGTTTCCCCGACAGCTTATTGGTATTTTGATTCCAAAGTTTGGGCCGAATTGAGTTCTGACCAACAAGCCGAGACGAATGCGTCGCTCGATGCCTTAGCCGAAGAATTCGAAACCAATATTTATCCCAAACTGACGAGAGTATTCGGATCGGAATGGTCTCCAGGTATTGATAAAGACACAAGAATTACTATTTTAATGCACCAGATGACTAAAACCACCGGAGGCTATGGCGATACGGCTGACGAATATCCCAAAGTCCAAATTCCCGAATCTAATGAACGGGAAATGATTTATTTAAATACGCAGCACCTCAATACTTCTTATGCTAAAAGTTTTTTGGCGCACGAGCTTATTCACTTAATTACATTCAATCAGAAAAATAAGAAGTCCGGGGTTTCTGAAGATATTTGGCTGAACGAGGCTCGGGCCGAATATGCTTCGACGTTTTTGGGATACGACGATATTTATGAAGGAAGCAATCTTCAAAGAAGAGTGAAAGATTTTTTAGACAAGCCGTCCGATTCTCTGACTGAATGGCGAGAAACGCCGGCCGACTACGGAGTCGTTAATTTGTTTACCCAGTATTTAGTCGATCATTACGGTATTCAGGTTTTGTCTGATTCTCTGGGTAGGCAGGAAGTCGGTATCCAAAGCATTAATTCAGTGTTGGCGCAGCGCGGTTTCCAGGAAAATTTCACTCAAATTTTCAATAACTGGTCAATTGCCGTTTTAGTGAATAACTGCCAAGTTTCCGAAAAATACTGTTATTACAATAAAAACCTAAAGAACTTTCGCATTACGCCGCTGATCAATTATCTGCCGTTTGTGGGTGAAAGCACTTTGTCAGTCACCAACACTACGAAAGATTGGTCGGGTAACTGGCATAAGTTTATCGGTGGCAAAGGTACGCTCACTATTGATTTCACTGGCACCAAAGGAATAGCTTTCAGTCTCCCTTATATTATCAATCATTCGAATGGTGATGTTACAGTCGGGAATTTGCCTTTGGATGCCGCGCAAAACGGTAAAATTTTAATTACTGATTTCGGATCAGAAAACGTCGCTTTAACCATTATTCCGATTACTAAAGCAAAGACTGCTGATTTTTCCAGTATCGAGCCTTCGCGCACTTTTTCTTGGACAGCCGCAACGAAAGGCGAAACGCAAATTACTATTCCATCTCTTTCTCCTTTGAAAAAACCCGTCGCTGAAATGACTAGGAATGAAATTTTAGCCCGTATTGCTGAAATCCAGCAGGTGGTGGCCCAACTCCAAACATTATTATTACAATTGGGTGGGACGGTTTCTTGTGAAAGTATTAATCAAAATTTGTATTTCGGCTTAAAGGAGAACGCCCAGGTGATGTGTCTGCAGGAGTTCTTGAAGAATCAGGGCACGAGCATCTATCCTGAAGGGATCGTCAACGGTAATTTCTTTAACGCAACATTGCAGGCCGTTATTCGTTTTCAAACAAAATACGGCATCCAGGGGACAGGTTATGTCGGCCCTCTTACGCGAGCCAAGATTAATGAATTTCTAAACAAATAGCCGCGTCTTAAATGTTGAAGGTCGGACCTTCAACATCTTAGACCTTCAACATCTTAGGACTTGACAAAAATAAGATATCTGCTAAGATGCAATTAGAATTTAGTGGGTAACTCCCATTCAACGGCACGCCTCTCTTAAGCGAGGCGTGTTGTTTTTTTTATTTAGTTTGTTATTATGAAACTGGGCGGGAAACTCACTAAATTCTTTGAATCGGAGTTTTTTCCTGCCCATTATTTTTTATATGAAGATACAAGAAAACGTTTCACTGAAAAAATATACGACTTTCAGGATTGGCGGGCCGGCTAAATATTTTTTTACAGCCCATACCAAATTTTCTTTATTGGAAGCGGTGCAAGAGGCGTTCAAACGCCGATTGCCGTTTTTTATTTTAGGTAAGGGAAGCAATTTACTGGTTTCTGACCAAGGCTTTAGGGGATTGGTTATCAACGTGAAATGCCAAAAATTAAGCGTTAAGAATAATAAAATATCTGCCGAAGCGGGCGTGTCTTTGGGGCAATTGGCGAGTTCCAGTTTAGAAAACAGCTTATCGGGCGCAGAGTGGGTAGTGGGGATACCCGGCACTATTGGCGGGGCTATTTTTGGGAATGCGGGCGCTTTCGGAAAATCGATGAAAGATATCGTAGATTCCGTTGAAGTTTTGGATACTAAAAAAAATATTGTCAGAAAAATAAAAAACAAAGCATGCCGTTTCGGCTATCGCCAAAGTTTTTTTAAAAAGAATCGGCACTTGATCATCATTTCTTGCGAATTAAAACTTAAAAAAAGAGATCGGCATGATATTAAAAAAGAAATGAAAGGATATTTGGATTATCGCGCGACTCATCACCCGAAAAATCCTTCGGCGGGCAGCATTTTTACTAACCCAAAAGGATATTCCGCTCGAGAACTGATCGACATTTGCGGATTAAAGGGTAAAAAAATCGGTGGAGCGCAAATTTCCAACACTCACTCTAACTTTATTATCAATTCGGGCAACGCTAAGGCCCGCGATGTCTGGTCGTTGGTCCAATTAGTTAAAAAAACCGTAAATAAAAAATTTAAAGTTAAGCTTGAGGAAGAAATTAATTTTCTTAAATAGAAAAATCGCCGATTTTATATTGACAAAATTTTCCATAATGAAATAATGAAAAAAAAGGAAAATTTTATGATCCCAACAAAATTTTTTCTCACCAGAGGAGTAGGAGTGCATCGCGATTATCTCGCATCATTCGAATTAGCGTTAAGAGACGCGGGTATGGCCGCGTTTAATTTAGTTTCGGTCTCCAGTATTTTACCACCGGGTTGTAAAAAAGTTACTCGGGTAAAAGGTTTGGAATATTTAAGTCCTGGTGAAGTGGTGTTTGTCGTCATGGCTAGAAACCATACCAACGAGCCCAATCGTTTATTATCTGCCTCGGTTGGTTGTGCTATTCCGGCCGACAAAACAAGATACGGTTATCTTTCAGAGCATCATCCTTTCGGTGAAACGGGCGATCATGCAGGTGATTATGCTGAGGACTTGGCGGCTTCCATGTTGGCTTCAACCCTGGGCGTGAAGTTTAATTCCGAAGAAGCTTGGGATTCGCGTCGTCAGGCTTTCAGATTATCTGGCAAAATCGTACGCACCACCAACGTAACTCAAAGCGCTCGAGGCGACAAAGATGGTCGCTGGGTTTCTACCGTGGCGATGGCTGTTTTTATTCCTTAATTGGAAATCAAAGTTCTCACTAAAAAGTGAGGTTCTTAAAATTAATTATCGCAATATTATTATGGATAAGAAAAATTTTCTCTGTGGTAAGAGGATTGCCGCGCCTAAATTAAAAAAGGGGCTCAAGGTTACAGAATTAATCGATACTTATTTTCAAGCCTATAATTCCGCGAGGTTGAGCGAAGCTTGCCGTCTTTTGACGGAAAAAATGTTGAAGCCGAGCAACGATACGACCATCGGAATAACGGTAGCCGGCGCTTTAACGCCTGCTGGCATGTCGGGAATGATTGTTTCTATGATGGAAAAGGGTTTCATCGATTTTGTCATCGCAACCGGCGCCAATCTTTATCATGATACTCACTTTGCTTTAAACTTTCCTTTATATAAAGGAACCTGGCAGATTGACGACACCGTCCTTTATAAGCACGGAGTAGTACGCATTTACGATATCTTTTTAACTACAGATACTTTGTTAAATACCGATAAATGGACACAAAAAGTTTTACTTGATCCTAGGGCTCCGCGAGGCGTTATTTCATCCAGCGAGTTCCATAATTATCTGGGTAAGTGTTTATTGAGAGATGCTCCCAATCCTGAGATTTCGATTTTGGCTCAAGCGGCTAAATATAACGTGCCTGTTTATACTTCTTCGCCCGGAGACTCGACTTACGGCATGGATTTAACTAACTTTAATAAGGCGCGACATAAAGGGTTGGAAAGAAAAGGATCGATTGATCTTCATATCAATCCGAACTGGGACGTGATGGAAACGGTTTCGATCGTCAATGCGGCTAAAAAGAACGGGGCCATTCTGCTGGGCGGAGGATCACCAAAGAATTTTTATATGCAAACCCAGCCTTATTTATGGGAGTGTTTGGGTATCGAAAGAGGCGGACACGATTTCTTTATTCAAATGACCATGGATTCGCCTCAGTGGGGAGGGCTTTCGGGCGCTACTCCGCAAGAAGCGGTTTCATGGGGCAAAATAAATCCCAACGAACTCCAAGACACGGTCGTCGTTTACGCAGATACTACCCTGGCTACGCCTTTACTTTTTTCTTACGCTATTGAAAAAGCTGCGCCGAGAAAGAAAAAGAATCTTTATTTAAAAATCGATAAGCTGGTCTATAATCTAGAAAAAGAAATCAAGGATAAGCCCGTCAGTTGGACCGCCGATGCGCTATATAAAAAACATCAGTGCGGTAAATAGTATGAATATACCAAAATACCAGACATTGGAGCCGTTTAATTTTTTAGGGCTAGATGAGCAGGACTACGGAACCGCGAAGGTAGCGATTTTTCCCGTGCCTTATAATTCCACTACCTATTGGAAGTCTGGCACCAAAGAGGGCCCTCAGGCCCTTATCGAGGCCTCACGCCATATTGAGCTTTACGATTTAGAAACAAAAAAGAATCTAGCCGAAACGGGTATTTTTACTTTGCCGTTTCTTGAACCTTCGAAGAATTCGCCTAAAGAAACTTTAGAAAGGATTGAAAAAGTTGTTGCACAAATTTTGTGTGACAAAAAAGTGCCGATGATGATCGGAGGTGAGCATTCCATTACTTTCGGGGCGGTTTCCGCTCTTGCGAAAGAAAATAAAGACTTTTCCGTTTTGCAAATAGACGCTCATTCCGATTTAAGAGACGAATTCGAGGGGACTAAATTTCACCACGCCAACGTGATGAAGAGAGTTAAGGATTTAGGTATTTCAATTACTCAAGTTGGTATTCGCAGTTCTTCGGCTGACGATGAATTCGAAAATGTTTTTTTCGCTCCCGAACTGCCCATAGATAAAATCATCTCGACCTTAAAAAAGAACGTTTATCTGACCTTCGATTTAGACGGCCTAGATCCATCTATTATGCCAGCGACTGGCACTCCGGAACCGGGCGGATTAGGTTGGTATGAAACATTGAAATTAATTAAAGAAGTTGCGAGCCAGAGAAAGATCATCGGGGCTGATGTGGTGGAGCTCGATCCAATTCCCGGGCTTTCCGCTCCCGATTTCTTGGCGGCCAAGCTGGTTTATAAAATAATTAGTTATATTATTTAAAATGTTCACACAAACAAAAATTTTACCTAAGGCTTTAACTTTCACGCAAATAAAATACTATCTGTTTTCTTTTGTTTTTGTCGGGCTGGCGGTGGGAGCTCCTTGGTTTTTGCACCAATTTACCATGGCCGGACCAAAGTTTTTACCGATGCATTTTTTTGTGATCTTCGCCGGATTATTGTTTGGCTGGAGAACCGGTTTGTTGGTCGGAGCGCTAAGTCCCTTGGCAAGTTACGGTTTAACACATATGCCCGTGATGCAGCTTTTGCCGCAAATAGTACTGGAGTTGGCCGTTTATGGTTTTGCTGCCGGACTCTTGCGGGAAAGGCATTGGAATCTTTGGATTTCGCTCTTTTCAGCGATGGTTTTGGGAAGAGTAGCCAGAATCTTATTCTTGTTACTGTTCGCCCCGGAAGTCGATTGGGCCGATTTTATCCAAACAAGCGTGCCGGGCATAATTTTACAATTGGCTCTGATTCCGATCGTTGTTCATTTGTTGCAAAAATTCTTACTTAAGAACAGTGAAACAAAAATTTGAAGAATTTATAAAAAGCGGCTGGGGGTTAGAGCTCTGGCTTGGGAACGAAATAATTTTCCGATCAAAAAAATCAGGAGTCCAGGGACTCCTTGATTTTATTAATACTCATGGCGCTCAATACGAAGGTGTTGTGATTTTTGACAAAATTGTCGGGCAAGCAGTGGCGTATCTTGCCGCTTATTTGAAAGCTAAGGAAGTTTACGGAGTTACGGGCAGCAAATTGGCGGCTGCGGCGCTCAATAAGTTTTGCATCGAATTTCATTTTCAAAATACCGTGTCAAATATCTTAAACCGCGACAAAACCGATCTTTGCCCTATGGAAAAGCTTTCTGTTGATAAAACGCCCGAAGAGTTCTATAATGCCTTGAAGTCAAAATGTCTTTCTTAACTAAAATATTCGGCGATGTTAATGAGGGTTATTTGAAGAAACTCCGGCCGCAGATCGTCAAGATTAATAATCTCGAAAAAACATTCGAGAGTTTTTCAGATACTGAATTAAAGGAAAAATCCGCCAAGCTTAAGGATAAAATTGTCGGAGGTCCTACCTCCGATAAATTAGACGAGGTGTTGCCCGAAGCGTTTGCTTTAGTTCGAGAGGCGGCAAAGAGAACATTAAGCCAGCGGCATTTCGATGTTCAGCTCATCGGCGGCATAGTTTTACATCAAGGTAAAATCGCCGAAATGAGAACTGGAGAAGGGAAAACCCTATCAGCCACCCTGCCTATTTATTTAAACGCTTTGACGAGCAGAGGGGTGCATGTCGTCACTGTGAATGATTATTTAGCAAAAAGAGATTCTGTTTGGATGGGCCAGATTTATCACTTACTCGGCCTTTCTGTCGGCTGCATCGTGCACGACACCGCTTTTGTTTATGACCCGGCTGCCAATAAAGATAAAGAAAGAGACGCTACGGGAAGCTTTAAGGTTATTGATGATTATTTAAGGCCGGTTTCCAGAAAAGAAGCTTACGCCTGCGATATTACTTACGGCACCAATAACGAATTCGGGTTTGATTATTTAAAGGACAACATGGCTCAAGATTTATCTCAGCAAGTTCAGCGGGGGCACTATTTTGCCATCGTTGATGAAGTGGACTCGATTTTGATCGATGAAGCGCGCACTCCCTTGATTATTTCTGCTCCAGATACCGAAAGTTCGAAATGGTATCAAGAGTTTGCAAAAATCATTCCTAATTTAAAATCGCAAACCGATTATCAAATCGATGAAAAATTGAAGGCGGTTACTCTGACCGAAGAAGGCGTCAATAAAATCGAGAAGACCCTGGGCCAGGGCAATATATATGAAGAGCGGGGAATTAAATACCTGCATCACATGGAGCAGGCCCTGAGAGCAGAGGTGTTGTTTAAACGAGATAAAGATTATGTGGTTAAAGACGGCCAAGTGATTATTGTTGATGAATTCACTGGTAGAATGATGCCAGGTCGTCGCTGGTCGGGTGGTCTCCATCAAGCGGTTGAGGCGAAAGAGGGTGTTTTCGTGCAACCCGAATCTTTAACCTTAGCTTCGATTACTTTTCAGAATTATTTCAGAATGTACGAAAAAATCGCCGGCATGACCGGAACAGCTTCAACCTCGGGCGAGGAATTCGACAAAGTTTATAAACTCGACGTGGTGATGGTCCCGACAAACAAACCCATGCAGAGACGCGATTTGCCGGACAGAGTTTTTAAAACTCAGGCGGGAAAGCTTCAGGCTTTGGTCAGGGAAATTAAAGAAAGACATCAATCAGGCCAGCCTATTTTGGTCGGTACGACGAGCATCGAAAAAAACGAATACCTGGGTAAATTATTGGAAAGAGAGGGCGTGCCTCATCAAATTTTAAACGCGAAACATCACGAACAGGAAGGAGAAATTATTGCTCAAGCCGGTAAGTTCGGCGCTGTCACTATTGCAACTAATATGGCCGGCCGAGGAGTCGATATTATTTTAGGCGGCAATCCCTCTTCAACTGAAGAGGCTGAAAAAGTCCGCCAGACGGGAGGTTTACATATTATCGGCACTGAACGGCATGAAGCAAGAAGAATCGACAATCAATTGCGAGGCCGCGCTGGCCGCCAGGGCGATCCGGGCTCTTCGCAGTTTTTCTTGTCGCTCGAGGACGATATTATGAGGATTTTCGGCGGAGATAAGATCAAGTCGCTGATGGGCTTTCTGAAAATACCCGATGACCAGCCGATCGAGAATAAAATGATTTCCGGAGCCATTGAATCGGCTCAGTCGAAAATCGAAGGCATGAACTTCGATTTGAGAAAACATATCTTGCAATACGACGACGTGATGAATAAGCACCGAGAGGTGATTTACAACAAAAGGAAAGATTTCCTCTCGAAAATCAAGCAAGGCGTTTTAAGAGAAGATGTTTTGAATATGATTAAGAAGAACGGAGCCACGGAAGAAGATTATCAAAAAAGAGAAAAAGAACTCGGTTCTGAAACCATGCGCCAAGTCGAGAATGCCGTTTGCCTGCGCGTTTTGGATATGCTTTGGATGAATCATTTGGAAGAAATGGAGGTTTTAAGGGACTCGGTCAGGCTGCGCGCTTACGGGCAGCAGGATCCTTTAGTTGAATATAAATCCGAGGGGCACAGAATGTTCCAGAGATTGTTAAACGCGATTGAATCGACGATTGCCACTACGGTTTTGAAGGCAAATATCACCAAAGGGCCGTCCGCTCCGAGTCAAACCGTGCGGCCGAATGGAAAAGATATCAACCGCAACGATCAATGTCCATGCGGTTCGGGTAGGAAGTATAAAAAGTGCTGCGGCAAAGATAAGTAGGCAGTATTATTTAAACATGGCCAAGTGTCTTTTGAGATTCAGACAAGTTGATAAGAATATTTTCGACGATATCAGAAGCGGTAAGAAAACCGTAGAGACAAGAGCGGCCACTGCTAAATTCCGAAATATGAAACCGGGCGACTCGGTTATTTTTGTTTGCGGTTCGGAAAAATTCGAAAGGGAAGTGAAGGCTGCCAAAATTTTCCGAAACATCCCGGAGCTGCTTTTAAAGTACGATTTCCGAAAAATCGCACCGCGTTTATCCGCCCCCGAAGAGCTGGAGAAAATGTATTATAGTTTCCCGGGTTATCGGGAGAAGATAGCTGAATTTGGATTAATCGCCCTAGAATTTATATAAGCCTGTTTTATTGACAAATATACATAAATATTGTATAATTTAAGATTACAGAAAAGGAGGTTCTTTAAATGAATAAAAGGGCTTTAATCAAGGCACTGCAGTCGGTGGTTGTCGGCGGAACGGTGGCGGTAGGCGGGGAGAGTCATCTTATTGTCGAGGTTGTGAAATACAAAGAGGACGGAGACAGGTGGCAGAATCTGGTGTGGAAAGATAAGGACGGTCGCGAGGAGGCTCTCGAGACAGATGGCCAGAAATTGACCCTCTGGAAGGAAATTGAAGCTCCCGAGATCGGCTGGCCCAAGATGAACGAACCCTTCTCTTACGGCGGCGAGGAATATCGCGACGTTGAGTCCGGTATCGCTCAGACAATTTCCTTTACGGGCAAAAAGCAGAAGCGCGGCACGGTAATGTGGCGGGTTTGCGAGGCTGATTCCGGTCACAAAATCTCTATCGAGATTTGGGACGGAGAGCAATGCGTCTATTATGCCGATGGCGAGTTGCCGGCTACATCCGTCCAGGTTATCTAAGGTTTGTAAAAAGAAAAGAGGTTTCGCACCAAGCGGAACCTCTTTTTAGTTGACATTTGCAAGTTCTTGGGTAAAATTAAATAAAATGTCTAAAAAGAAAGTTTACATTTCTGTTCTGGGTATTTTTATTTTGGCTTTCTTCGCTGGGAACTTAATCTACCCCCAATTTTTAAATTTGCCTTATCTGCCGCAGCTTCCTTTTAAGTTGGGTCTGGATTTGCAGGGAGGCATCCATCTCGTTTATCAGGCCGATATGTCGGGCATTGAAACCAGCGAATATAATTCATCTTTACAGGGATTAAGAGACGTGATTGAAAGAAGGGTGAATCTCTTTGGCGTAAAAGAGCCGACTGTGCAGACACAGGAATCGGGCAGCCAATATCGTTTGATCGTGGAATTGGCGGGCATTGAAGACCCTTCCCAGGCCATCGAGATGATCGGACAGACGCCCTATTTGGAATTTAAGGAATACAAGGAAAATTATCAAGAAATTACCGCGCAGAATAGCGAGGCGCTGAAAAACGAAGGAACAGTGGAAGTTGCGTTGGAAGATCCTTTCCAGCCGACCAATCTGACCGGCAAATATTTAAAGAAGGCCGAGCTTAGTTTTGACCCAAACACTTATCAGCCGTTGGTTTCGCTGCAATTCGACGATGAGGGTGCAAAAATTTTCGAAGAACTGACTTTAAATAATATCGGCAAACCCTTGGCGATTTATATCGACGGGATTCCTATTTCCGCGCCTACGGTACAAGAAAAAATCTCTCAAGGCAAAGCCCAAATTAGCGGTAACTTTACCCTGGAAGAAGCCAAGACCTTAGCGAGAAATTTGAATGCGGGAGCTTTACCTGTGCCCATTACCTTAATTTCTCAAGAAACCGTGGGTCCGGCTCTGGGCAAGGTTTCTTTAGACGCAAGCTTGCAAGCAGGCGTTTGGGGTCTTTTGGCCGTCGTTATTTTTATGACTATTTTTTATAGATTGCCTGGATTTTTGGCTTCTTTAGCTCTGGTTATTTATACTATTTTAAACCTGGCCCTATTTAAAACTATTCCGGTGACACTGACTTTAGCGGGCATCGGCGGTTTTATTTTATCAATCGGTATGGCCGTGGACGGCAATATTTTGATTTTTTCGAGAATGAAGGAAGAATTGCGTCAGGGGAAAACATTCGCCATTGCCGTCGAAGAAGGTTTCAGGCGAGCATGGCCGGCTATTTGGGACGGTAATTTTACCTTATTGATCGTGGCTGCGATTCTATTCGGTTTCGGTTCGAGTTTCGTGAAGGGATTTGCTTTCACGGTTATCATCGGTACCTTATTGAGCATGTTTTCAGCAATAATTATTACTAAAAGCTTCCTCAGGTGCTTGATTGGCACAAAGCTTGAGAAAGTCAAATTTTTATGGCGATAAAAAAACACTTATTTACTTCGGAGTCGGTGACAGAAGGTCATCCGGATAAGGTTTGCGATCAAATTTCAGACGCTATTTATGATGAAATGTTGAAGCAAGACCCAGATAGCCATGCCGGCATTGAATGCTTTGCCACGACCGGATTGGTTGTGGTGGGGGGGGAGGCTAGAACAAAGGCATACGTTAATATCCAAGATACCGTCAGAAGAGTATTAAAAGAGATCGGTTATGATAAGCAGGAATATGGTTTTTGCGCTGATGATATCGGCGTGGTGGTGACGCTTCATGAGCAGTCTCCCGATATCGCCCAAGGTGTTGATGAAGGCAAAGAGAAAGAACAGGGAGCCGGTGATCAGGGTTTGATGTTCGGTTATGCCACAAACGAAACCGAAGAATTAATGCCTATGACCTTGGTGCTTGCGCATAAATTAACCAAAAAGCTGGCCGAGGTCAGAAAAAATAAGACCTTATCCTATTTAAGACCGGACGGAAAATCGCAGGTTACCATTGAATACGAAGACGGCAAGGCTAAAAGATTGGAAGCCGTGGTTATTGCCGCTCATCATTCGGCCGATGTTGACATGGAGCAGTTAAGGGCCGATATTAAAAAGCACGTCATTATGCCGATCGTGGGTCATTTAGTCGATGAAAATACTAAATACTTCATCAATTCAACGGGAAGATTCGTTTTGGGCGGTCCTCCGGCCGATACCGGTTTGACTGGCAGAAAAATTATCGTAGATACTTACGGCGGAGTGGGAGCTCACGGCGGAGGCTGTTTTTCCGGGAAATGCGTGACTAAGGTGGACCGATCAGGTGCCTACATGGCTCGTTATGCTGCGAAAAACGTCGTGGCCGCAGGACTGGCCGATAAGTGCGAACTCCAAGTCGCTTATTCTATCGGTGTAGCTCAACCAGTTTCTATTTTTGTGAATACCGAAGGCACGGGCAAGATCCCTGATGATCAAATTTCGGACATCGTGAGAAAAGTTTTTGATTTCAGGCCCAAGCAGATTATCGATCATTTGAATTTAAAGCGTCCTATTTATCAGAAGACGGCGGCTTACGGACACTTTGGAAGAAACGACGCTGATTTCACTTGGGAAAAAACCGATAAGGTTGAAGAGATTAAGAAATATGTCAGTTAATTTCATTAAGTTCAGTAAAATTTATTTTGTGTTAGGGGGTTTGTTAATATTGGCCAGTATTGCGGCCTTGTTGGTTTATGGTTTGAGACCGGGTATTGATTTTACCGGAGGCAGTATTTTGGAGATAGAGTATCTTGATGAGAGGATAGCCAACGAAGCAATAGAGCAGAAGTTGTCAGGTCTTGGTTTAGAATCTTTATCGGTGCAGGCGGCTGGAGCAAGGGGTGTGATCATCAGAATGAAGTATATCAGTGAAGAAACTCATCAAGAGATTCTCAATATTCTCAAAGAAAACCAGCAGGTTGAGGAAAAACGTTTTGAGTCGGTGGGTTCGGTCATCGGTAAGGAGCTGAAGCAAAAAACCTTCACGCTTATTTTTGTCTGTTTATTCGCCATCGTGCTTTATATCGCTTTGGCTTTCAGGAAAGTCCGGGGATCGGTAAAGTCTTGGCAATATGCTTTATCGTCTTTGGTTTCTCTTTTTCATGATATCCTGATACCTTTGGGAATTTTCGCTGTCTTGGGAAAGTTTTACGGCGTGGAAATCTCCATTCCTATTATCACGGCCTTATTAACCGTCATCGGCTGTTCTATCAATAACGTGGTCGTTGTCTTCGACCGCATCAGGGAAAATACCATTAAAAGGGGATCGGTTAACTTCGGGGAAACAGTTAATGCCAGCATCAATCAGACCTTGGGCCGATGCTTGAGCACTACGTTCGTTTATCTTCTGCCGCTCGTAGCTATTTTCTTTTTCGGCGGAGAAACTTTGAAATATTTTGCCTTGGCGTTGATCATCGGCATTATTGCCGGCACTATTTCAGCCGTATTTTTAGCCAGTCCGATCTTAGTCTTTTGGGGTAATCGTAAGAGATAGAGTTGACAATTTAGGCAATATATGCTTAAATAGAATTACTTATGGATTTTAATTTCCAGACAATTTGTCAGGGAATTCTTTTAAGAGGCCTACCCACCAGAACGGAGGATGTTTTGGCTAGGCGTTTTGGCCTTAGGGGCGAAAGACAGACTCTCGAAGAAATTGGAGAACATTATAGCATCACTAGAGAAAGGGTTCGCCAGATTCAAGACGACGGACTAAAGACTCTGGGACAAAGGGCTGAATCTCCCGAATGTCAAAAGGTTTTTAAATCTTTTGCTCAAATAATCAAAAATTCCGGCTCTTTGAAGAGAGAGGATATTTTATTGACCGAATTAGGCGGCGGTAAGGAAAACTACGTTTTCTTTTTACTAACCATCGGCAAACAATTCCAAAGATTTTCAGAAACCGAAGAGTTTTACACTTTTTGGGCCACCGATAAAAATGCGTTTGAAGGGGCCAAAAAAGCCTTGAATTCTTTTATCGCCGATTTGCAGAAAAAACAGCAACCCATGCCGTTGCCTAAAACAGTTTTAGCTTCGTACGCCGAGATTTCCAAAAAGGTTTTACAGGGATCTGACGGTTTTTACGGCCTAAAAGAGTGGCCTGAAATTAATCCGAGGGGCATTAAAGATAAGGCTTTCATCGTATTGAAAAAAGAGCAAAAACCGCTTCACTTCAGCGAAGTCGCAACCCTGATCGGTAATGGTGCTTTGCGCCAAACTGTTCACAACGAACTGATTAAAGACCAAAGATTCGTTTTGGTTGGTCGCGGTCTTTACGCGCTTAAAGAGTGGGGATATGAGCCGGGCATCGTCAGAGAAGTAATCGCCCACGTGCTTAAAGATGCGAGAAAGCCGGTAGAGAAAGAATTTGTAGTCAATAAAGTATTGGCTCAGCGTTTGGTTAAACCGAATACGATTTTACTTAATTTGCAAAACAAGAAGTATTTCTTGAAGACACCGGAGGGTAAATATACCGTAAGAGAAGTTTAACAAAAAAGTTACACTTTAAAATGGAAGTAGCTGTCGTTGTATATTACGTAAACATTCTTTGGGACATCATAAAGAATTGGTGGTGGCTTTGTCTTCCATTCGTTCTTTGGCGTCCCTTTTTGTTTTGGTGGCTGTGGTGGCGCCAGGAACTGTGGAATTTTGCCCAGAAGTCGGTGTTGCTCGAAATCAAAATGCCCAAGGAGGTTTTGAAGCCTATGAGGGCTATGGAACAGGCTTTTACTGCCATGTGGGGCAGCGTGCTCGATCCGCCTGATTGGTGGGAAAAATGGTTTGAGGGAAAAACTCTTATTACCATTGGGTTAGAGATCGTCAGTTTGGGCGGCGAACCACATTTTTTTATCAGAGTCCAAGAGGGTCGGCGCAATGCTATTGAATCGGCTATTTATTCTCAATATCCGGACGCCGAAATAACATTAGCCGATGATTATACTAAAAATGTTCCTCAAAATATACCCAACAAGGACTGGGATCTTTGGGGTACCGATTATCAATTAATGAAATCCGAAGTTTATCCGATTAAGACCTACACCGCATTTTTTGAAGAAAAAGAAGCGGCTAAGGAAGAAAAAAGAATTGATCCGCTTTCGACTCTTTTAGAGGGGCTCGGGACATTTAAACCCGGCGAGCAGTTATGGATCCAAATGTCATTAAAACCGGTGATCAGCACTTCTAAGCCCGAAGAAGGCGGCAAGGATTTTATTAAAATGGGCCGCGCGGTGGCCGATAAATTAGCCAAGCGTCCGGAAAAGGCTAAAGCGAAATCAATTTTAGAAGACGCGGCCAACGAATTGATCGCCGGCAAGCTGCCTGGCGGGGAAAAGAAAGAGCAGGAGCTTTATCCGCCGGAAATGCGGCTGACTCCGGGCGAAAAAGATATCGTTACGGCCGTGGAGAATAAAATTTCCAAACGCTGTTTTGATTCTTATATCAGATTCATCTATTTAGCCAAGAGAGACGTTTATTTCGGCGGGGCTAAAGCGATTCCCTTCGGTTTTTTCAACCAATTTTCCACTGAAAATCTGAATCAAATCAAGCCGATGTCAAAGACTATCACTAAGATCCACCGCTATCCGATTTTGGATTTGATTAGGGCGCGCAGAACTTTTGTGAAAAAAAGAAGATTGTTTTTCCGCTATACGAAAAGATTCCCGCCGTTTTTCCCGAAAGGCGGAGGCACTTTCCTTTTAAATACCGAAGAAATTACGACGATGTTCCACTTTCCGGGTCGAGCAGTGGCCGCAGCGCCCTTTATTTCTAGGGTCGAATCTAAGAGAGGCGAGGCTCCTTTAGATTTACCCATGGAGGAAGAATAAATTTATGAACAATAATATCACCCTAATCGGCGAAACAACGTTCCGCAACGCCCGAAGAAAATTCGGCATCAAAATTGATGATCGTCGCAGGCACGTTTATACCGTAGGAAAGACCGGTATGGGTAAAACGGTCATGTTAGAAAATATGGCCATTCAAGATATCCAAGACGGCAACGGCTTGGGTTTTGTCGATCCTCACGGCGACGCAGCCGAAAGATTGCTCAACTTTGTGCCGTCCAGCCGCATCAACGATGTCGTTTATATTAATCCGGCCGATTTGGACTTTCCGGTTGCCTTTAATATTATGGAACAGGTTGATATCGAACATCGTCATTTAGTGGCCGGGGGATTAATGGGTGTTTTCAAAAAAATCTGGCCCGATGTTTGGTCGGCTCGTATGGAATACATTTTGAATAACTGCATTTTAGCGCTTTTGGAATATCCCGGAGCTACTCTCTTGGGCGTTAATCGTATGTTGTCTGACGCCGAATATCGTAAGAAGGTCGTAGATAAGATTACCGACCCCGTAGTCAAAGCTTTCTGGGTCCAGGAATATGCCAGGTACACTCAAAGATATGAAGTGGAAGCAACGGCCGCCATTCAGAATAAGGTAGGTCAATTTATTTCGGCTCCTTTGATCCGCAACATCATCGGCCAGGTGACTTCATCGATCGATATGCGCAAGATCATGGACGAAAAAAAGATTTTAATCATGAATTTGTCCAAGGGCAGAGTCGGGGAGGACAGTTCGCGTCTTTTGGGAGCCCTTTTGATTACAAAATTGCAATTAGCGGCCATGTCGCGCGTGGATATCCCCGAAGAGAAAAGAAACGATTTCTATTTATATGTCGATGAGTTTCAGAATTTTGCCACACAATCGTTTATCAACGTTTTATCCGAAGCGAGAAAATATCGCTTGGCTTTGATTTTAGGACATCAATACATTACTCAAATGGAAGAAGAGGTGAGAGACGCCGTTTTCGGCAACGTAGGTACGCTTATTTCTTTCCGGGTGGGGGCCGAAGACGCCGAATGGCTGGAAAAAGAATTTACCCCAGAGTTTTTAGCGACAGATATCGTGAATTTAGCCAAATATAATATTTATTTGAAATTAATGATTGACGGTTTGGCGGGGCGTCCTTTTTCGGCGCAAACCATGCCGCCTTGGCCTCAGCCTAAAGAATCGTTTGCCGATAAAATCATTAAAGTTTCGCGCGAAAGATATAGTATCCCGCGGCAAATTGTAGAAGAAAAGATTAGTCGTTGGACGGGTGATTTAAGCACGTCGGCCGCTCCTGCTCAAGCACAAAGTGCAGGGCCTACTCTTTATGACGCTCGATGTTCGATATGCGGCAAAGACACGAAGGTTGTATTCCAGCCTGATGGCAAGAGACCGGTGTATTGCAAGCCTTGCCGTAAAAAACTTATGGAAAAGACGGCTGAAGTCCAACCTCAAGAA